>Ga0210044_10001373_pt1 | contig 36976 bp, 28 predicted proteins | sample CryGey13umfilter_2_FD_183959 | JGI IMG/M metagenome (GOLD analysis project Ga0210044, IMG submission 183959) | Groundwater microbial communities from aquifer in Utah, USA - Crystal Geyser 4/9/14 3 um filter (SPAdes) (version 2) | ecosystem: Environmental > Aquatic > Deep subsurface >...
CGGACATCAAAACGCTTGAAAATCTGTTCGCGGCCAATGACGGCAGCTTTACCGATCAAAACGATACCGTGACCTACAGACGCGGCGGCGAAAAACTCCTGGAATACCGCTCTTCGGATTCGGAAGAGGCTTACAGCTTCAACCCGGCCAGACCGGGCGTTCGCAAAAACAATGTTGTCGGGATGAAGACTGCGCTCGTGCGTTGCGTGCGCCTGCTGGCTCCCGACGATCCGGCGGCGGCCCCGCTTCTGGAGGAACAGAACGGTGCGCAGGCGGCGTTCAAAAGCGCTTCCGGCACCGCGCCTGAAGAGAACGTCCACAGCTTTACGGTAACGGGCATTTCCTGCGAGATCAGGGGCGATGTCATCCATATCAGCGCGGGAAGGGATGCCTCCACCTATCCTTTGCCCCAAGACTGCGCCCTGACGCCGCAGGCAAGTGGCACTGGCATGTAACATGTGATAACGGGTTGTGTATCAGAAAGAACATAATCCCGATATCTATGGGTCTGGCTACATTTCAATAAAAAAGCCGGGGAAATCCCCGGCTTTTTCTGTATTTTGTTATAAAACGTATGGTGTTCAGGAGATTACATCATCCCTCCCATGCCGCCCATACCACCCATGCCGCCCATGTCACCCATGCCGGAACCAGCGCCTTTTTCTTCAGGCGCATCAGTAACCATGGCTTCGGTCGTAATCAACAGACCGGCAACAGAGGCCGCATCCTGCAACGCTGTACGGACAACTTTAACCGGATCAATGATCCCTGATTTGACCATATCAACATAGAGACCCAGTTGGGCATCATAACCGAAATTAAAGTCTTTCTGATCCAGGAGTTTACCAACAACAACCGAGCCTTCTACGCCTGCATTTTCGGCAATCTGGCGAACAGGAGCCTGAATAGCGCGGCGGATAATATCAATACCGACTTGCTGGTCGTTATTGTCCCCTTCGAGTTTCATCAGGACTTTTGTTGCATAGAGCAAAGCCGCACCACCACCACAGACAATGCCTTCTTCAACAGCAGCACGCGTGGCATGCATCGCATCGTCAACACGGTCTTTACGCTCTTTCACTTCAACTTCAGTAGCACCGCCAACACGCAGAACAGCAACACCGCCGGCAAGTTTCGCCAGACGCTCCTGCAGTTTTTCCCTGTCGTAATCCGAGCTTGTTTCCTCGATCTGTGCTTTGATCTGGGCAACGCGGCTATCAATCTCTTTTTTCTTGCCAGCGCCATCAATGATTGTCGTATCATCTTTTGTAATACGGACTTTCTTCGCTGTGCCAAGCATTTTCAGATCAACATTTTCAAGCTTGATACCAAGATCTTCGGAAATAACCTGACCACCCGAAAGGATTGCCATGTCTTCCAGCATTGCTTTACGACGATCACCAAAACCCGGGGCTTTCACTGCCGCAACTTTCAGGCCACCGCGCAGTTTATTCACAACCAGAGTTGCCAGCGCTTCGCCTTCAACATCTTCGGCAATAATCAGCAACGGACGACCATTCTGGACAACAGCCTCTAGAATCGGCAACATCGCCTGCAGATTACCAAGTTTGCTTTCGTGGAAAAGAATATAGGGATTTTCCAGTTCACAAACCATTTTGTCCGCATTGGTAATGAAGTAAGGTGACAGATAACCACGGTCAAACTGCATTCCTTCAACAATTTCGAGTTCAGTCGCCATTGATTTGGATTCCTCAACCGTGATGACGCCTTCTTTTCCAACACGCTCCATCGCTTCAGCAATTTTCTCGCCGATTTCGATATCGCCATTTGCGGAAATAATCCCGATCTGTTTGATCTCTTCATTGCTTTTTACAGGTTTTGCACGTTTTTTCAGATCAGCAACAACCGCTTCAACAGCTTTGTCAATGCCGCGTCTTAAATCCATTGGATTCATGCCAGCCGCAACAGATTTTACACCTTCTTTAACAATAGCCTGCGCCAGAACAGTTGCTGTTGTTGTGCCATCGCCAGCCAGATCATTCTGTTTTTTGGCCGCTTCACAAACAAGCTGTGCGCCCATATTTTCAAATTTGTCTTCAAGCTGGATTTCCTTGGCAACCGTTACGCCGTCTTTTGTAATGCGTGGCGCGCCGAAAGATTTATCAAGAATGACGTTCCGGCCTTTTGGCCCCAGTGTTACTTTCACAGCATCTGCCAGAATATTTACACCGCGCATCATACGTTCACGGGCATCGCCGTGAAATTTTACCTGTTTTGCACCCATAGTACTTTTCCTTTTTCAATAGTTATTTATTATTAGAGCAAACGTAGCTTACGCCGCTTTCTTTTTGGATTTTCCGCCGATAATGATCCCCATAATATCGGATTCTTTCATTACCAGAAGTTCCTCGCCATCAATGGTGACTTCCGTACCGGACCATTTGTTAAACAGAACGAAATCACCCTCTTTTACATCAAGCGGACGCACATCGCCATTATCGTTAATATGACCTGTTCCCACTGAAACAACCTGGCCTTCCATCGGTTTTTCCTGAACTGTATCGGGGATAATAATCCCACCGGAAGTTTTCTCATCCGAAGCCAAACGGCGTACTAATACACGATCGTGTAAAGGACGAAATTTCATGTTTTATCTCCTAAGTGTTTGTTTAAAAACATTTTCATCGAACAGATCTAAATCTGTTAGCACTCACACCATGCGAGTGCTAACAGATTTAGAACAGTTCCCTGAAAATTTCAAGATCTTTGTTATAAATTCGACAGCTTTTCAAGCGGCATCAACAATGGCCCGTCTGTCCAGAGAAGATAACATTTCACTTTTTTATCGGGATAGAGCATCTGGATAATATCACGGTAAGAGATCATCTGTTCTCGGTAAACCAAAGGAATATCTTTTTCATCATGGGGCGGCGGACGATTGGTTTTATAATCGACAATCAGAACCTCATGATCCGTGATCAAAAGGCGGTCAATCTGGGCGCTGACCAGACGATTTTTGACCATGCCTGTAATCGGCACCTCGGCCAGAGATCCTTCTGCAAACAAGGCTTTGTAATCAGGATTCTCAAGAATATCCATAATTTCATCAACAATATCCCTCTGCAGATTTTGCGGCAGATTATGCCCGGGAAAAGCAACAAAATGTGCGGCAGCCTTGCGACGCCGGTCAACAGGAAGAGGCGGAAGAAGCTGCAAAAGCCTGTGCGTAATATTGCCGCGTTTAAACCGATGTTCCTCTCCCTGTGCCAAGGGCGAGCGCATGGCAGGTTCAGGCTGAGATGGACGGGAGGGAACGAGCGATTGCGGAGGCTGCGGTTCAGCAGGCGCTGTTTTAAAAAGCCATGAGGGACGTTCCGGTATCCCTTCTTTTATAACATCCTGCGTTATTTTCTCTGCACGATCGGGAGCTCTTATCTGTGGATTCATCAGGAATTTTACACCCTCATGATCTTTCTCGACGCCCTCCATCCGGTCAAACGCGGCAGCAATATAATTGTACCAGCATTCCTCAATCGGCTCTTTCCGGCCTTTATAGCCCCCAATATAAAGGCGGTCTTCGGCACGGGTCATGGCCACGTATAAAAGCCGCCTGTATTCTTCCTCAAGATAGGATTCATAACGCGCCCGTGCCTTCTGATAAATAGAAGGAAAATCAGCGCTACGCGGTGACCAGAGCGGAACATCCAGCCCTGTCTTGTCCGGCCAGAGCAACGTACTGATTTTATTTGAAGAAGAATGACGCGTGGTATCCGGCAAGATCACAACAGGGGCCTGTAATCCTTTTGCGCCATGAACCGTCATGATGCGGACAGCCTGCCCGGCTTCTTCGAGTTCACGTTTGATTGTAATATCGCCCTGCTGCTGCCAGACCAGAAACCCCTGTAATGTCGGAATATGATCACGCTCATAGGATAAAGCGGTATTCAGAAACTCATCAAGCGGATCACGAGCATCCTCGCCCAGTCTTTTAAACACCGCCCGTAATCCACTGCGCGTATCCGCCGGGCAGGGAGCCTGCAACAAGCGCGCAAAAAATTCATAAGGATGGTCAACAGCAGCATAACCGACCAGTTTTTCCAGCCAGCTTACAATTTCTTTATGAGGAGATGACTGCAAGGACTGCCAGAGCGTTCCCTGCCGGTCTATCGCCAGCTCATAAAGCTGATCCTCATCCAGCCCGATCAAGGGAGACTTAAGCGCACAGGCAAGGCTCAGATCATCTGCTGGCAACAGTGCAAATTGTGCCAGCGCCAATAAATCCATTACCGCGATCTGCTCACCAAGTACCATTCTGTCAACGCCGCTCACTGGAATATGACGCGTTTTCAAGGCGCGGACAAGCTGTCCGACAAAAGCTGTCCGTGTCCGTACCAAAATCATAATATCGCCGGGTTTTATGGCGCGATCAAGCGACTCGATCCGTTCCCCCCGATCCAGCCATTGCTGAATGGTTGTGCCTATTTTTTCTGCCATTTTCCCCTGACCGGAGGGGGTTTCCCGTATTGTGACAGGTGGTGTCCACGGCGCCTCGTCAGGCGTTTCTTCCGGCATACAAAGTGGCCAAAGCGCCACCAGTCCAGCCTGTCCCCGACGAAAACTCTCGTGCTTAATAATTTCTTGTCCCATTCCTTCTCGCAAAGAAGACGGCGCGAACACTTCATCTACCAATGCCAGAACGCTTTTTACAGACCGGAAAGAAATAACCAGCTTCTCGTCACGGGTTTTGGCTTTTTCGGCGAAATATAAACGCATCCGCTCGAACTCCTGCGGGGCGGCGCGCTGGAAACTGTAGATGGACTGTTTTTCATCACCAACAGTAAAGACTGTCCGCCTGATCTGATCGCGTGCGCCGCTGCCACTAAAAAAATCCTCACATAGTCTGCTGATGATTTTCCATTGTTCGGGATTGGTATCCTGCGCCTCATCAATAAGAATATGATCAAGACCGCCATCAAGTTTATATAATACCCATGGTGCCATATCCGTGTCATCCAGAAGCGACAATGTCCGCAAAATAAGGTCATCATAATCAAGCGCGGCGTGCTGCGTTTTAAGCGTCTGGTATTCCTTGATAATCTCCTGCCCCAATAACATCAGATCACGGGTCATCGTGGCGCATTTTGCAGCTTTGCACCAATCCAGCACCACAATAAGACGCTGCGCTTCCCGAAGAAGACAGTTTTCTATCGCGGAAGGCGCATCCGCAATAACCTTACTGACAAGCTGTTTGTTGATTTCTTCTTTCTGTGTCAGGAAACATTTCTGATAGATTTCCATTGTTTCTTCACGCTCGGCAGGCGTCGCATCAAGCCAGCGCTGAAGAGCAATACCACGATTCTGATCTCGCTTTCCGCCATTGGCAAGAACTTTACAGACCTCATAGAGACCTGCTTTATCAAAATTTTCATCAAGGCAAGCCTGATGGAGAATAAAATCTTCTGTTTCATATTTTTCCAGACCCAGCGTTTGAAAGAGACAGCTCTCGAAATCATCGGCCACCTTTGTGGCAAGCTGCCGTCTTTCGCGGCACAGCCCCTCCAGCAATTTACCGAACTGCTCTTCATTCTGCTCTATCGCTATCGCACGTACAGCCTGCCCTAAGGGAGAATCAGGTGTTTTCCGCGCCTCACACAACATCGTATCGCGCGCCTTAATCAATAATTCACGTGCCCGTGATTCATCAATCACATTAAAATGCGGCGACAATCCGGCCTCGAGTGGAAACCGCCCCAGGATAGACTGACAAAAAGAATGGATAGTCATGATTTTCAGGCCACCCGGCGTATCCACAACCGTTGCAATCAATCTGCGTGCCGCGACAATGTCTCTTTGCGCTGGCTCATAGCCGGTCAGCTCCCGCAATCTTGTTTTCAGCCCTTTCTGATCCGCGCCCTTATCCTCCAAAGGCATCGTTGCCCAAACGCTTAAAGTCTGATTGATACGCTGGAGCATTTCACTTGCCCCGGCTCTGGTAAATGTCAGGCATAAAATACGGTGCGCAGGCGTTCCCGCCCTCCCGTCCTTGCGCGGCAGTAAAAGCCGCAGCACACGATCTGTCAGAACTTTCGTCTTGCCTGTCCCAGCAGACGCGCCCACCCAGACCGAATAATCAGGATCAGAGGCACGGCGCTGGCGGACATTCGGATCAAGATCGCGCTCCAGCTCCTGCACCGGCTCTTTAAGGGGATGAAGAACGCTCATGCCGCCTCCTCATCTTCCAGTGCCACCCATTCCTGTACGCGTGCCAGATGTGCATAATCCTGCCATACAACGGGCGGTGCTTTATCAGGACGCGGCAAACTATAATAAGGCATTAGCGGATCGCGGAACGTATGCACAAGACCTAATAACCCTGTACGTGCCTGCTCAATATCCGTTTTAACCTGTATTTCTTTGCCGGAGTCTGTACCACCATTTATGCTCCAGAAACCTGTATAAAGCACATCATCGCCTTGGATATCTTCAAATCCGCCCTCCCTCAGCAAAACGGCTTCAAGCGGCAATTGCGGCGAAAAACCGTTCTGAATGTCTTTAACAGTCGGTGTTGATCCGGTTTTATAATCAATAACCGCATAACCGCCCTCCATTTTATCAAGACGATCCACTCTGGCAGACAAGGTAAAAGCCTGTCCGTCAATATCCAGTGTCACTGTTCCCGTAACTTCTGTTTTATATGGTGTTGCGTTTTGCCGCCATTGTCTCTCATGGTTTACAAACCATTGTGCCAGTCTTTCAAAACGCGGCCACCAGAAACCCCATAAGCGGGGCTCGTCAAGTTTTGCCGCAAGTTCCGTCCGTCCCAGTGTAACCAGAATTTCAGAGGCGTTTTCGGGGAGGGATACCGGATATAATGTAATAAATTTATCAAGAATCTCGTGCATCATCGTCCCGCGCTCGCTTGCATCGGTTTGCTCTTCCAGAGGTTTAAGTTTACGAAGGCGCAAAATATAGCGCGCATAAATGTGATAAGGATCACGCATCCATCTCTCTATCGCCGTCACATAAAGCGCGTTTGGCCGCTTTGAAAGAGGCGGTCTTGGCTGCGGCCTTGAAACCGGAACGGAACCACCGTCCGGCATATCCAGAGATTGTGCCCACTGCTGATAAACCCCGGAAGAAAACGTTTTTTTCTCAATCGCAAGCGCCTGTAAAACCGTATCCAACCTTTGCAACCATCGCGCCGCAACAGTCGGAGTACCGTCGACACGGCGGGCGCGGGTGAGAACTGTATGAGAGGCACAAAATCCCTGTACAAAATCATGCGCCGCCAGTCCAATTGCACGTTCTGGCGAAGGAAGTCCGAATTTTTGCCGCATCGGACGGGACATCCATGGATCATTTCCGGCATCCGGCGGCCATGTTCCTTCATTCAATCCCCCGAGAATTACAAGATCAGCCTGTACCAGACGTGCTTCAAGCTGCCCGAAAATAAAAAGACGAGGATGGGTACCGTAAGTAGGACGTACACTGATTGTCTGCATAAGCTGCTCGAGAATCGCCAGATAAGATTCACCATTGACCTGCGGTAACAAGGCTCCCTGCTCGCGCAGATCGGCCAGAAATAATGCTGCAGCTTCACCTTCTTCTCCCTGCCACAGATTATGACTGCCATCACTTTTCTGCGCCAGTTTTTCTGCAAGACCAATATGGGCATCAAGAAAAACACTAAAATGATCCGTACGCGTACATGTCTCGGAAAAAGCCCCGAAAATAACTTCCAGCGCTTCAATTAATCCTGTGTCCGCCTTTTTCTCCCTTGCTTTTTCATAAAGACCAGAAAATCCTTTCCCCGGTATCATACCGCGTAAAACATCCCTCTCCATCTGGTCTGTCAACGCCATTAATATTCCTTTATTTTTACCAAGACAGCAGAGTTTATGTTTCAGCAACGCTGCAAGATCACCCGGCCTTAACTGGCTCAAAGCAGCCTGCATAATTAAACGAAGAAAACTACCCAGCGCCGTATTTCCCAGTTTTTGGCCGCCAGAATCATCAATCTCGATTCCCCAGCGCTGGCATATGATGGCGACACGACGCGCCAGAACACGATCCGGTGTAATAAGCGCCGCAGTTTTTTCTTTTGATTCGAGTGTTTCTCTCATGAGCAAGGCAATGAGTCTGGCTTCTTCTTGCGCAGTGTCGCATTCAAACCGCATGATTTGTGCCAGAGATTGAGTCAGAAAAGTACGCTGATCATCCTCCAGTGTCAGGTTCTGCCACTGATCGGCAGTCGCAGCAGGGCGCATCATTTCACTGGCAAGCCAGTTTTGTGCCTTATTTTTATTTATCGTCAATGCCGTCGGCTCATCAGCCTGTTTTGTCAAAGGGGCTCGGGAGGGCCAAAGCTGTACATCCTTATAATCCACATCCATATAATTCAGAAGCTGCTTGAGCGTTGCCTGCGGATGCGTATCATCCAGAGCTTGCCAGCTTTGCACATCAAGAGTCTGGTCAAGACCGGGCAAAATAACACTGCCCTGCGGCAATCCGGCAATAACTTTAAGCAAACGGCCTGTGGCAGGAATCGAGCCCGTTGATCCGGCAGCCAAAACAGGATGCGACGGTGGAATTTCCTCCCAGTGATCCGCCAGCGCCAGAATAAGCCTGTTTCTGTGATCGGCGGCATCAATCACACCCTGCTCTGCAAGAATTTGCGGCCACATTCTGCTAAGAATTTCTAAAAAATCTACAGTAATTTGCCAGTGTTTTGCCAATGTTTCATCCTCCACCAATGCGGGAAGATGCCGTAAATCAAGTCCTTCGGTATAAATCTGATCCATTAAACGGCCAAGCGCATCAGCAAGAGCAAAAGCATGATCCGGTGCCGCACCATAATCCGGAAGATGCATAATGGTACGTGCCAATAAAACCCTCCGCCGTAACGATGATAATGAGGGAGGCAGTTCCAGAAGATGAGACGGGGAGCCTAGCCCCGCCATTTCAATCGTCAGTTCATCTTCCTCTACATCGCCAATAGGCTGCATTCGTGGCAACAGGAGAGGCTGTCCATTTGTAAGACTCAGAAAAGTCTCACGCAGCGTACGGCAGGCGCGGCGCGTGGGCAGCAGAATATGATATTGTGTTAATGCCGCATGATGGATAGATGTCTGGTCAAGCAGTCCTTGCGCCAGTGAAACCGCAAAAGATTGTCCTGCCGGAATCATATAAAGTCCGCTCATGCCTGTTTCTTTTCCCGGGTATACATATCATTAACACGCGCAAGATCAGCGGGCGTACTAATATGATGCCATGCCCCGTCATGTTCCAGAGCATAAAGACGACCGTCTTTTTCTGCCTTGTCCATCAAAGGTAGAAATGAAAAAGCGCCCTCCGACATCTCTTCAAAAATACGTGGATGATTAATCCGGATATTCGTCCACATATGCGTTCCTGTTTTATCAAATGAACGAACAGCCTTTCCATCACCAGCCAGATTATAATCACCTGATCCAGCGGTCAGGATCATAGAGGAAAGCGGTTGCATATAGGTTAGAATATCCATTGTTTTATCATTCCAGTGTGTCGCAAGACGCAACAAAGAATCACCGGACAAACCGTCTGTCCAGAGAGCGTCTCCCGCAATCACGTAAAATGGTTGATCCCCCAAAGTCGAAAGTGCCTTTTTAACACCCCCGCCCGTATCAAGCAATTCCGGTTCATAAGAAAAAGTAATCTCCGGTGCTGTACGTTTTACCAGATGCGCTTTTAATATATCCGCCATATAATGAAGATTAACAGTCACGTTCGTCACACCGGCCGCGATCAGTCTATCCAGTGATCGGTCAATCAAAGACCGCCCGCCCACTTCAACCAAAGGCTTGGGAAGAAAATCTGTATGGGGACGCAAGCGTGTCCCCTTGCCAGCAGCAAGAATAAAGGCATGATCCAGTTTGAAATTTTTCATTTTATCCCTGAAAGAATAGTTTAATTATAACATTCTTTCACAAGAATTTTCAGCGCTTCATTAATGCCGGAAAGATCATGTACCATCGTTGTTGCAAGATCGTTTGGCGGACTCATATAAACAATAAGCTTGTTATATTGGCGTAACTTTGTAACAAACTCAACAGGATCTTCTGAAAACAAAGCTTTTCGATCTGTCGATATTTCCCATTTGTCCGAGACAACAGGTTCGGAATCAAATTGATATTTCAGCGGTAATTTCAATATGACTGTTTTCTGTATATCGGTGATTTGCTTTTTCCAGTCAATATAAACATCTGTTTTTCCGCTTTTACAGGTAATAACAAGATGAGGATAGCGTTTTGTCCCGTAAGAAGTATAAGCGGATTCCAAAGATCGGTTCTTAAGATACATAACATTTTCACCAGAAGGAGCACGTTGCTTTGAAACTTCCCAAAAACCGATGGATTGTATAACCTCCGCCTCACGTTCTGCCTGATCGGCATTAAAATAACCCATCAGAACAGCCACATTATCATAACACACAAGTCTTTCTATACGCCCTTCTATCGCAGAGCACTCTTCCAGTTTTTTCAAAGAATCAACTTCCTCTGCCAAAGAAATACGGGGCACTCCTGACATTATAAACAAGGCTAAAAGCATTGAAAAAATAAAATTTCTGGTGATCATATTTCCTTCCCTTTCCCTTTTCCTTTCTATTTTTACGGGGAGTTATCCAGCCTCCCGGCGCAATTCCTGTTTATATTTATCAGGATCAAGTTTACCAATACTTTCAAAAACCGTGCAGTTTCGTCCACCATTCTTGGCTTCATACAAAGCCTTATCGGCGCGATCCAGCACAGTTTGCACTGTATGCTGCCCCGGCTCTATAATGGCGCCGCCAATTGAGGTTGTAATAGAGAGCATCTTGTCTTTAGCGCTACATTGAACAGGAGTATCAGCGATTGAACGACGGAGACGTTCCGCAATAAACAAGGCTTTTCCAGTCGGAACGTCCGGCAAAATGGCGATGAATTCTTCCCCGCCAATACGGGCAACAAGGTCAAATCCCCGCAAGTTATCCAAAAGCCGTTCAGCAAAAACCTTCAATACCTCATCTCCGACAACATGGCCATGGGTATCGTTAACATCTTTAAAATGATCAATATCCAGAATAAGAATGCCAAGATTTTTTGATGATTCCCAGCCGTCATCCAGCTTTTTTTGCAAATGGACTTCAAGATAACGACGATTGAAAAGTCCTGTACCTCCATCACGTACAGCCATCTCCAGACTGTTTTCATAGGAATCACGCAGCCTTTTTTGAAATCTTTTCCGTCTAATTTGCGTTCTTGTCCGCGCCAGGAGTTCATTACGATCAATCGGACGCATAATATAATCATGCGCGCCAATTTCAAGGCCACGGGCAACACGCTCCATATCCTCTTCTGTGGCAATCATGATAATAGGGATGGCGCGCGTCCGTTCATTCGAGCGCAAATGTGAACAAAGCCTCAGACCATCTTCTTTTTTCAGGTTCAGGCTGATCACAAGCAGGTCAAAATCATGTTGGGACGCATACTCCATAGCTTTCATGCCGTTTTCTACGGGAATAACATTATGATTATCACGGTGCAGCGTTTCGGCGATTTTATCCGATTCAAAATTCTGGTCTTCCACAACAAGAATACGGGCGTTATCAATAGGTTCATCCATAACACTTGTCGTTTCATCAACGACACCGAGTTGTGTCGCCGTATTTTCCCGGGCTCGCCATTCATCAACGGTCATTTTTAAACGCACAAGAGAACTGACCCGCGCCATCAGGGCAATATCATTCACGGGCTTACTAAGAAAATCATCAGCACCAGCCTCAAGCCCACGAACTTTATCAACAGAATCAGTAAGCGCCGTCACCATAACAACAGGAATATGCGCCGTGGCCGGATTTTGTTTAATTCTTTTACAAACCTCAAATCCATCCATACCCGGCATCATAACATCCAGCAGGACAAGATCGGGGTTGTCCTGTGCGACTTTCAACAAAGCCTCATCACCGCTGGTTGCGGTCAGAACATCATAATATTCACTGCTGAGCTTCGCCTCCAGCAGTTTTACATTTGGCAGGATATCATCAACGACAAGTACACGAGCAGACATATTCGTACGATCCCTCTTGTTTTTCCTAATTCAGATATTTTTCTATAACTTCGATAAATCCCGTTACAGAGATGGGTTTTGAAATATAATCCTCGCAGCCCCCTTCCCTGATTTTCTGTTCATCACCTTTCATGGCAAATGCTGTAACAGCAATAACAGGAATATGCCTTAATTCATCATCCGCTTTAATCCATCTGGTAACATCAAGCCCAGAGACCTCAGGCAGCTGAATATCCATTAAAATAAGATCCGGTTTGTTTTTTCTAACGATATCAAGAACTTCATTACCGTTCTTTGTCTCCAGAGTTTCAAATCCATGCGCTTCCAACAGATCATGAAAAAGCTTCATATTCAATTCATTGTCTTCAACAATTAAAATCTTTTTCGCCATCATGATCCTATTCAGCGTTTGTTCATTTTATGATCGTACTCTATTTGTTTTTCTAAAGTGTTAAGTTTTTTGAATAGGGATCTTTTATTAATCCTGTGATTCTTCACAATGTGCATTCTCTAATTTTACAAGAGCAACCAGCTTCTGGACAACAGAAAAATCCCGATACTCAACTTTCATATCACTGATAACGCCATTTTCATGAAAAATAACATCCATTTCATACTCAGAATCAGACATCGGCTCCAACAACGGGAAAAATGCCATCCGGATCTTCCATGCCTTTCCGTCAATAAGGGATTTGTTAACTTCCAGTGGAAAATTCACCAGATCAGCCGCTTTTACTGTTCTGCCTATAAAACTGTTAACCTCGACGGGCCCCTCTTCGTCACTGCCATCAAAAATAACAGCACTGTAAAATTTTTCACCTTTTTGTGCTTTTTCAAGAATATTCAGGCTATGTGCCATCGGAAACAATGTCCCTTTGTCCAAATCAAACACCAGATTATCAGGGATAGTATAAATAGCCTGTCCTGTTATATCCTCCATTACTTTATCAGCACGTCCACGGACTTCCTGATAAAGCACACCATTGCGTTTTCGGCGGGATGTAAAATCAAAGCCTGTTCCATCAAAAGCTTCATAGGTTGAAAAATCGCTTGTAATCCGTATCGGCAGACTGTCCGTATATTCGTAAAGCAGATTAAACCGATGATCCGTCGTCCAGGCATCACATCCCGGACGCCATTCATAGTACATTTGACCGCTAATATTGAGAATTTGGGTTCCACTACTTTTTGAAACCATTTCTATATTATAAAGTGCCTTGTGCGGCACCATTGAAATGTCGGGGGCAAGAGAACTTCCGGCGGCTTGGGCAAAACCTCCCCCGTTCAAAAAAACAACCAGAAACAGTAACAATGACAAGCGCATCAAAACTCCAGAAATACAATATAGTACAATGATATAGCAATGAATAGCCAAGACCAAGGCCAATGCATGGAATATATACGGTAACTTCTGCCTGTTGACCGGGAAAAAAACTCCCTTTCAGATAACACAGGCTTTCTGATAAAAACTCCTTTTCTGCACACAGATTTTTAACTATATGATTTTAAAACATAAATATTAACATAAAATATTGGCACAGCTTTCGCAACGCTCTTTTTAAGAGACTGGTTACCATAGAAATAAATGAGCGGGGGCAGACGATGACAACAAATATCGCAAAATTCAAAAATGGAGAAAATGCCAATAGCAGCCTTCTACACTTTCTTTTCAGCACAATCCGTCCAGATACTTCTAACAGCATGGGAGATGCCGACAACAAGAAAACACTTCATCAAGAAGCCGGAAAGCTGATTTCTTTACTTGATCCGCGCATTTCGGAAAAAGAAAGTGCCGGCTCCTGTCTCAGCGCAACGGTGGCGCTTTTAAAATATGCTCATAAGATGATTGCGCGTGCTGAAGAAACCATAAAATTACAGGAATCGCGTATCAGTCATCTGGAGGCTCTGGCTATAACAGACGAACTAAGTGGTCTTAAAAACCGTCGTGGTTTTTTTGAGGCATTTACAAAAGAAATTGATAGATGTGAACGCGGCCTCAGTAAAGGCGGCCTGCTGATCCTGATTGATCTCGATAATTTTAAAACCATTAACGACAGACACGGTCATCTGGCCGGCGATGCCTGCCTGAGGCTGATGGCGCGTATGCTGGGCAGTGAAACCCGCATTATGGATACAGCGGCACGCCTTGGCGGAGACGAGTTTGTTCTACTTCTCTCTGATACAGGCAAAGAACAGGCTGCCGGACGGGCACAACAGCTTGCCTGGCAACTCAATCAACTGAGTCTGGTCTGGAACGGTGAAGAAATTCCTGTACGCGCCTCTCTTGGGCTACGTACTTATGGGGCAGGAGACACAGCCAATAAAATTTTTAATGCTGCCGATATTTCTCTTTATGCCAATAAAAGGCAGCGCAAACAACAGACTTCTTCATGCGGAAGCCCTGTTTTACAATCGTAGAAATATAAGAAATTTACAGGACAGGTTTCGTCTGCCAATCCTTCCCTAACCGTGAACCCAGGCAGACGAACTTCCCCGGCCCGGTTCGTTCCCCAAGCGAATCGGGCCAATTTCTATGCCCTTATTTTTCGGTATTATTTCAGTGCGTTATTGTTTGCAAAGGGTTGCCGGCTTTGTGCCCTGGCTTCACGGATAGCTTCTAACATGCATTGTTCCAGCACCGCAATTTTTCTCTCTATTGCCATCCCAATTAAAATTTAAAGCTTGAAAAAGAATACAAAAGCTCTCATTAAAAAATAAATATATGATACTTGTTTTTTTCAGATTGTATAAACACAAAATGCGCTGAGATTCCTCTGCGCATTTTGTGTTTATATTAAAATGATCAGAACAAGAATCAGCCTGTGAGTGCCCGACGGACGATTTCAACATCCTGTGCAATCTGGGCATCTTCAACCATCAGCTCCTCGATCTTGCGCACAGCATGCATCACCGTTGTATGGTCACGCCCTCCAAATTTGCGGCCAATTTCCGGCAAAGATCGTGCCGTCAACTGCTTGGCGAGATACATGGCAACCTGACGGGGACGGGCAACATTCCGTGCCCGGCGCGCCGAATGCATGTCGGTCATACGGATATTATAATGCTCTGCAACTTTGCGCTGGATTTCGTCAATCGTGATCCGGCGGTCATGGGCTCTTAACAAATCCACAAGAACTTCCTGCGTTGTTTCCAGCGTAATATCCTGTTTCGAAACATCGGCATGGGCAACAATCCGGTTCAAGGCTCCTTCAAGCTCGCGAATATTCGATGTGACCTTTAATGCCAGAAACTCGAGAACCGCATCCGGAATATTGGCCTGAAGCTGTTCGCGTTTAGACTGCATAATACCAAGGCGCAGATCATAGGTACTCGGATGAATATCGGCCACCAGTCCCCATGCCAGACGCGAACGAAGACGCTCTTCCAGCCCGAGCAGATCAGAAGGAAGCTTGTCCGCAGAAATAACAATCTGCTTATTCTGGTCTACCAGTGCATTGAATGTATGGAAGAACTCTTCCTGCGTTGATTCTTTTCCGCTGATAAACTGGATATCATCAATCATCAAAACGTCAACCGAACGGAATGTATCCTTGAAATTCATCGTATCCTTTGAGCGCAGTGCCTTGACAAACTGGTACATGAATTTTTCAGCAGACATATACATCACACGGCGTCCTGCACCCTGCGACTTCATCGCCCAGCCAATGGCATGCATCAGATGGGTTTTCCCCAGACCAACACCCCCATACAAAAACAGCGGATTAAACGGAACATTCTGGCTTTCAACAACACGACGCGCCGCCGCATGTGCCAACGCATTGGATTTGCCAACAACAAAATTTTCAAATGTAAAACGGGGATCAAAAGGCGAAGAAAGATTATAGGGATCCTCTTCTTTTTTGTTTTCATTGGCTTTGAGTCTTTTATCCGCTTCTATTGTTTCCTCATCGGCCATAATGCCATTTTGAACAACAACAATTTCAAAGCGTTTTATTTCGGAGTCTTTTTCCGCACACATTTCAAGAATACGTCCTGCATAATGCGTTTGAATCCAGTCGCGCATAAAACGTGTCGGAACAGAAACTTCCAGCGTACCATGATAACAGGCTTGCAGTGCCAAAGGCTTAAGCCAGCTGCGGAAAACAGCCTCTCCGAACTCGCCGCGCATCTCACCATGAACTTTTTTCCAAAGCAGTAAAATCTCTTTGCTTGGCGCAAACGATTCGCCTTTTACTGTTTCTTTTCGCATGGCGGCAGCATAGCCTTCCCCAACAATTTCAGTCATCTGTGTTCCACTCCCACATTTTTAAATTTGTTATTTTCAAAACAAAACCAATTTACATTGTCTCTTCATAAAAGACAAAAAGACCCCTTTGACAAATGCGTCAACATCTGCCTTTAAAAACTTTTAAATCAGCTTAATTTCATTAAAAGTTACACCTGAAAACAGCATATAAAATGCTTTTATTCTTTCAGTGCGACCCCCGTACTTTATCGTCAAGGCTACTGGCGTTCTTTCCCTTGTTCTATTGTAAGGGTCTGGACGATCCTCGAAATAACCAGATCTGGACTACTTCAAAAGGTTTGCCTTTTAGACTGCGAAAGAGATAAAAAATCTGTCCCCCCAGCCGATAAAACAGACAGTAAAATGTTTTTTTGATGATTGCAATGAGATCAAATAGAGAACATACAAAAAGAAATTTTTATAAATTTTCATTTTTTTGACATGGTTTTAAATCCGGAAAACAGCACCTCCGGATTTAAAAAAATAATTATAAGCTTGATCAAATGCGATTTTAAATCGCCGAACAGGACTTAAGAGTTTTTCAACGCTTTCACCCGGGCAGACAGGCGGGATAATTTCCGCGCCATTGTATTTTTATGCATAATTCCCTTGGAAACACTGCGCGCCAATTCCGGTTGCGCCGCATGTAGTGCCTCGCCCGCCAGTTTGGCATCACCCGCAGCCAAAGCAAGCTCGACTTTTTTTACAAACGTTCTGATACGGCCACGACGAGCCCCATTAATCTCAGCACGTGTCGCATTGCGACGAATTCTTTTCTTTGCGGAAGCGTGATTAGCCATGTTTTCCTGTACCTTTTTGAAATAAATCCATTTTCACTTTTGAAAACCACCATCTATTGATGATTTAAAGTTTTCTTTCTTGTAAAGATCGGTCTTTCTACCTGTAAGCGCCCCTTGCTGTCAAGTAAAACTATACAAATCCTTCTATTTTAAGTGTTTTTACCGGAATCAATTTTCACGGGGAGAAACCAGAAAACGAACGATATGATAAGCGCCCTGTTCCCGGATCTCCATGGTCAGAATTTCTTCCTGTCTTACAAATGATTCGGGAGACACCCGGATCCAGCCCATCTGGGGTAAAGAATTTTCATAAAATTCTCTGATTTGAACACTGCCCAGATGATCTGAGGCCGCCTGCGATTCAATGATTCGGCCATCCGGCTTATCAAAAACAATTGTTTCCTCTGGAATTTCATATAATCCGGGCATCAACGGAACATCCAGTGATTCAAAGAACTGCTGTTCCTGCACTTTATAAGCGCTTCCATTTTCGGCAAAAGACAGCTTTGGCATCATTATAAGAGCCACACTTATCATTAGAATCCCGATTCCCCTTTTAAAATAATTCATTTATCATTCCTGTGTCCGGGCGCAATAAAAGGTTGAGCGCCCATTTTGTACTATTCTCTGAATCGTACACTGATCTATAACATTGCTGCAACGGGGACAAGTCTTGCCCTCCTTATTATAAACGGCAAATTGATGCTGAAAATATCCCAGAGACCCGTCAGCATGGCGGTAATCTTTTAATGTACTGCCGCCGACAGCAATCGCCTTACCAAGAACATCACGAATCGCCTGCACCAGTTTTTCCGATTCGGTTTCAGTCACTGTATCCCCTCGCCTCTGCGGGTGAATACCTGCATAAAAAAGTGATTCGCATACATATATATTGCCAAGACCGGCCACCAGACGCTGATCCATCAAAGCGGCCTTGATGGTTGTTTTTTTATTACGAAGCGACTCATATAAAGACTGTGCGGAAAAATGATTTCCCAAAGGCTCCGGCCCCAGAAGCTTTAATGCCTTATGCGTTTCAATATCACTTTCATTTGCAAGCATCACCATCCCAAAACGCCGGGCATCATTTAAAATCATTTTTCCGCCATCCTCAAAGGAAAGAATCAGATGGTCATGCTTTTGCACGTCATAATTTTGTGCTGGCGGAATCAATAAAATTTTCCCCGACATCCCGAGATGGACAATCATAATGTGATGATCCGTTGTATAAAGCAGAATATATTTTGCACGGCGCTTAATATGCGTCACCGTCTGGTTTTCAAGTGTCTCTTTTAAAGTGACAGGAAATGCGGCGCGAAGATTTTCCCGGCGCAGCACAACCTCCATAATAGTGCGCCCTTCAAGAACACACGCCATCCCCTGACAAACTGTTTCGACTTCCGGTAGCTCCGGCATTTAATGTCCTCTGCGCTTTTAATAACAGAAATATAGTTATATTTTTCTGTGATGGAATACAAGGCAACCCTTGCTTTTTGAGTGACTCAACCTGTATTGATGAAGAATGCAGACAGCAAAAACAATAGAATCACAAATGCCTTATATGGAAGGTCTTAATCCGGCGCAACGCGAAGCTGTCCAGACCCTTGACGGGCCGGTGCTGGTGCTGGCCGGTGCAGGCACCGGAAAAACCCGCGCCCTGACCACGCGGCTTGCCCATATCATCAATACGAATCATGCGTTTCCAGGCCAGATTCTGGCCGTCACTTTTACAAACAAGGCCGCGCAGGAAATGAAGGAGCGTGTCAGCCAGCTTTTGGGTGGTGTTGCGGTAGAAGGCTGGTGGCTCGGCACGTTTCATGCACTCGCGGCGCGCATGCTGCGACAACATGCGGCGCTTGTCGGTTTACAATCCGGTTTTACCATTCTTGATCCCGATGACCAGGTGCGGCTTTTCAAGCAGATCATGGAAGCTGAAAATATCGATTCCAAAAAATGGGCACCCAAAGCGATGATTTCTATCATTGATCGCTGGAAAGACAGGGCGCGGTTACCCTCGGATCTGGAAAATAAGGAAGGCGGCGAAGCGGCAGAAGGGAGACTCGTCTGGCTCTATAGTCTGTACCAGCAGCGGCTTAAAACTCTCAATGCCTGTGATTTTGGCGATCTGCTGCTTCATATGATTACAATATTCAAGAATCCGGCGCACCAGACTGTTCTTGAAGACTATCACCGCCGCTTCAAATATCTGCTGGTGGATGAATATCAGGATACCAATGTCGCGCAATATTTATGGCTGCGACTGCTGGCACAGAAAAAAAACGGGCAGGGACAGCATAATATCTGCTGCGTGGGCGATGATGACCAATCAATCTATGGCTGGCGCGGTGCGGAAGTCGGCAATATTCTGCGTTTTGAAAATGACTTTCCCGGTGCCAGAATTATCCGGCTGGAACAAAATTACCGTTCCACCGGTCATATTCTGGCAGCCGCCAATAGTGTCATTGCCCAGAATGAAGGCCGGCTGGGTAAAAATCTATTTACCAGCGGTGAAAACGGCGAAAAAATAATCATCCGGGGTTTATGGGATGGCGAGGCCGAAGCGCGGTGGGTTGGCGAGGAAATCGAGCAGCTCCAGCATAAAGGCTGGCATCTTGATCAAATCGCGGTTCTTGTCCGCGCCGGCTTCCAGACCCGTGAGTTCGAGGAGCGTTTTATCCAGCTTGGACTCCATTATAAAGTCATCGGCGGCCCCCGTTTTTACGAGCGCATGGAGATTCGCGATGCACTGGCCTATTTGCGCGTTATGGTGCAACCGTCCGATGATCTGGCTCTGGAACGGATTATCAATGTTCCCAAACGCGGCCTTGGCAATGCTACAATACAGACCCTTTATGCCTATGGCCGCAGCAAGGGAATCTGCCTGCATGATGCCATTATGGATCTGACGCAGACCGATGAATTAAAACCTAAAGTGAAAACAACCCTGATGAAGCTTCTGGATGATTTTATCCGCTGGCGCTCTTTGCCCGGAACCATGAAACATAGCGAACTGGCAACGCAAATTCTTGAAGAATCCGGTTATCTGGCAATGTGGCAGTCCAACAAGGATGCCGATGCGCCGGGACGGATTGAAAACTTAAAAGAGTTTGCAGCAAGCATGGAAGAATTTGAAACCATACAATCTTTTCTCGAGCATATTGCACTGGTCATGGAAGCACGCGGCAGTGAAGGAAGTGCGGCCATCAGTATCATGACCCTTCATGGTTCCAAGGGACTGGAATTTGATGCTGTTTTTCTGCCCGGCTGGGAAGAAGGCTTATTTCCATCACAGCGCACGATGGATGAAAACGGAATCAGCGGTCTTGAGGAAGAAAGACGGCTTGCCTATGTCGGTCTGACAAGGGCGCGAAAACAGGCCTTTATTTCTTTTGCCGGAAGCCGCCGTATGTATGGCAACTGGATCAATGCCGTGCCATCACGTTTTATTGACGAGCTTGCCAAAGACCACATTACAATGCAGGCTGATACAGGATTGTATCAGGGACGTTCATCACACTGGGATTCTTCAGGTGTTCGCGCCGCCGCGCCGCGCCAGAGTGCCGACCGTAAAGTTATGAACGAAGATGGGCTTGTTTTCTCACGTAGCGACCGTGTTTTCCATGATAAATTCGGGGAAGGAACCATTGTCAATATTGACGGGCACAAACTCGATATTGCTTTTGATCGTGGCGGCCATAAACGGGTTATGGATAGTTTCGTGGAGAAACTTCCGGAATAGAAAGGCGCGTTCCTTTCGAAAGGCTCTGGGATAACTGTTTATAATATGATAAATATTAATGATGAGAATTTTATTATTTTTCCGGCAGTTTTTTAAAAAATATTTTGCTATCTCCGCACTGATCCATATGCGGAAAAAGTTTGTTATCCGGAAAAAAAGTCCCGATATTTCTACGGGTAAAAATGACAAACAGAAAGAACCCCCCCCTGTCACAAACAGCCCGACTATTGTCCGGCAGTATGAGGAGCATCCTTCCGAATCCTATATGCAGTTAAAGCTGAGGTTTCGCGATATCGGGCGGATGGGAGCCATTGCCGAAACATTAGGCCGTGATTTTCTAACGGCAATGCCTGAAGGCGCGTGGAAAACCAGACTGGGACAGATCGGTTTTCTCCATCGCCGGATGCATGAAGATCTGACGGCGCCAGATATAGAGCGTCTTCTGGAGCGGACAAAGACACATGCCGGAAACCATCCTGAAGACTGGGATGAATGGGATCTTGCGAATTTACGTGAAATGGATGAAATGCACTGTCGGCAAAGTCCGGTGAGTTGTGATCTCATGGAAAAACGGGCGCGGCTTTCTTATGAAGGACGGCGGCGGCATCGTGATGCGCTGGCAGGAAATGACTGGCCGGCGGCACGGGAATTTCTGGTCGAGATGGTTGACATGAACCGCCAGATCGCTGAAGCACGTTGCCGCGCCAATGGCAGTAACTCAGCTTATCAGGCATTACTGAGCGAATATATGCCCGGAATTACCATGCTTGAAGTTGAGGACTGGTTCGACACAATCAATAAAAAACTGACGAAAATCCTGCCAAAAATCATGGAAAAACAGGCGAAAGAAGACGCTTTTTTGCCAATCAGAAGCTTTTATCCAGCCAAGGCGCAAATGTGGCTGAATCATGCGCTGCTCGGGGCAATCGGTTTTGATTTCCAGCGCGGCGGTCTTTATGAAACCGGTCATAATCCGGTTGAAGGTGGCACGCCCGATGATACAAGGCTTGTTATTAAAAACGTTGATATCAATGATTTTATGGATTCAATGAAGTCGGTTTTGCATGAAGGCGGCCACGGTATTTATATTCAGGGACTTCCCCGCCGCACATGGCGTTATCAGCCGGTCGCGCAGGATATGGGAGCCGGCGTACATGAATCCCAGGCCTTGCTGGTTGAAATGATTATTGGTCGTACCCGTCCTTTTTTCGACTTTTTATCACCGCGTGTTGAAGGACTATTTCACGGGATGCATAATCCGGTTTTAAGTGCAGAGAACCTCTATAAAATCAAAACGCGGGTTCGGCCTTCTGTTCTCCGTAAACGGGCAGACGAAGTCACTTATTTCTTCCACATGCAGCATCGTTTCGAACTGGAACGCGATTTGATCGAAGGAAAACTTAAACCTGCCGATCTACCTGAAGCCTGGAATGCCAAATTACAGGATAAACTCGGCATTCAGCCTGAAGGGATGACGGATGGCTGCTTGCAGGATGTCCACTGGTTTACCGGAAAATTCGGTTATTTTCCGTCTTATACGGTCGGGCATATGCTGGCAGCACAGCTTTTTGAGAAAATAAACAAGGATATTCCCGATATCAAAGATCTGATTGCCAGTGGAAACTTTACACCCGTTAAAGAATGGCTTGGAACAAATATCCACTCCAAAGGGCGCTTGCTGTGTTTTTCTGATCTTGTCAAACAGGCCACAGGAGCAAATCTCGGAACAGCCTCTTTGCTCAGGCATCTGGAGCAGCGTTACCTGCACTCCTGATTATAGTGCCTGTAAATGGGTGAGAAGAACCTGCACGTCACCGCCGCCACGCTGAATGACCGAAGAAAAATCAGAACGCTGGGTGACAGACATACTAACTCCTTCAACGATGATATCAACGACTTTGTAATGACCATCTTTATAGCGGATACGCCAGTCAACCTGTACTTCCGGGCCATTATCGGGAATGATAAAAGAAGTCACCAATGTATCTGTCGGGCTATCATTCCGATAGCTGCGTGCCACGAATTTCTGTCCTTTATATTCAGTAAAGCGTTGCGAGTAGACCTCAATCACCATTTTTTCAAAGAGTGTCTGATATTCCTTGCGCTGCTCCGGTGTTGAAACCCGCCAGTATCGGCCAAGGGAAAAACGCCCCAGCGTTTTCAAGTCAAAACTATCCTGAAGAAGCGTCCGGAAAGATTTCTTTTTCTGTTCTATTGTAAGGTTATTATCGCTTAAAAAACCGATCGCACGGTTGGCCATGCTTTGCACAAAATCCATGGCTCCCGTGCCGAGATCGTTCCCCGATTCTTTATTAGCCACCTGAATGAAAAGAGACGCCTCAGGAGAAATTTGCGCTGTTTTATCATTCTGATTCTGCCGGATAAGAAGGGGAGGAGCCGCAAAAGCCAGATCTGAAAACAAGCTGACGACAAAGCATATGGCTATAATAGGGAAAAACAGCTTTTTATAAAAACGCAGTTTATCCTTGGTAACCCATTCTTTGATGACCCGTTCTCTGTTTTTACAAGAATCCATATGTAGCTCGCAAAACATCCTTCAAAAATTTAATTCGGCGATATTATGCATAAGGTTACAAAAAGCAAGAAAATTTTATTTGCCTATTCGTCATCATAATCCGGAATAGAGGCCCCTGTCAGAATATCCGGATTATCATCTTTGACCAATGCGGCTCGTTTCTGCATATAAGCGCTTCGGATCGCGGCATAATAATCAAACGAATTTTTTCTCAAATCATCAATGACATCCAGTAATTCTTCCCGCTTATCAAGTGCCGTGGCGCCAGAACGGGCATAATACCATTCTTCATTGTGAGTATTATACAAATAGATGCGAACCGGATCCGCAACGGTATCAACAAGCAATCCTGTAGAATCCCGTAAAGAGGAAGGTCCCATAACAGGAAGAACAAGATAAGGGCCATGATCGACACCCCAGACACCCAATGTCTGGCCGAAATCCTCATATTCATATTCAAGACCGGTATCCGCCGCAACATCAAACAGGCCGCCAATACCAATTGTCGTATTCATGGCAAAACGGGTCACATCCCCTGCTGCGCCTTCTATGTCACCCTGCAAAACCTGATTCGCCAGATTAACGGGGCTTCTCAGATTACGCAGAAAATTACGAACCCCGTTACGGACAAACTCTGGCGTGATGGCACGATATCCTCTGGCAAGGGGATCGGCAATCGCCCGATCAAGAGAATCGTTCAGATTAAAGACTGTCCGGTTCATATTCTCCATCGGATCGTAAATATCTTCTTCGGCATCCTGTACCGCCATATTCCTGTTACCGGCACAGCCTGCCACGGCAACACAAAGAAAAACCGCCATACAGGCAATCAAAAAATTCTTTTTCATTTACACTTATCCATTTTTATACTCATCTATTTTAAGGGTCTTGATTTCCCGATATTCCAGATCCACCTCTCTTTGAGTAACTCATCTTGAGATTACTACCAGGTTAATTTTTTAAAATTTAAAAAGCGAACCCAACATTCTGAAAAACAGAAACAATTTCCATTTGTGCAAACTGCATAATGATGGGGTTACGATGCAGGGTCAATCAAAAATCTTCTATGATGAGAGGGTTTTACCCATCTTCCAGATTTAATATAACCGTAACACCCATTAAAAATGTAATCAGTGCTGGAGACCAGGCTGCCAGAAACACTGGAATCTGGTGTGATGCCCCCAGCGCCTGCAAAAAACTGGACATAAAAAATACAAGAAAACCAATAATAACCCCCATAAAAATCAGGGTCACTGTCCCCCTGAAACGGGGCGGTCTTAAGGAAACAGTCGCCGCAAGAAGAATCATCGCCATGAATAAAAGCGGTTGCGCGAGCAGGGACTGATAATGAATTCTCATGGCTGTCGTATCAAAACCCGTGCTTGCCATTGTTTTTATAAAACCGGGCAAAGCCCAGAATGATAGAGTCTCCGGTGATGCAAAGCTTTCTTCGAGTTCCTTGATCGTCAGTTCTGTCGGCAGCGCAATCAAAGGATAGATTTTTGGCTGGCGCTGTCCGGCTTCATTACTGATGGCCTGTTCAAATGTCCACATCCCTTGATCAAGTCTTGCTTTTTCTGCATCAATCCGGCGTACGAATGTATTATTCTGCGTAAAGAAAAGTACCATAACATCCTGTAACTCCCATTCTGTCAGATTGATATAGTCGGCATGGAGAATGATCTGGCCGCTGTTATCGGCATCTTCACCCTGAAGCTGACGCAACCATAAGCCTTCCTTGAGCAGGGTAACGTAGCTTTTTTTATTGGAAAGATATTCATTTTCGAGTGATTCGAATTTTCCCAGCAGTAACGCGCCGACAGGGTTGATAATTGTGATATTGAATAACCCTATGAGTAAACTGACCATCATCACAGGCATAAGAAACTGCCAGACAGAAAGCCCTGCGGCGCGCACAACAACGAGTTCATGCCGTTTTGTCAATTGCCAGAAGGTAAACAGGGCACTGAATAAAATTGCAAAAGGGAATAGAATTTGTCCGACTTCGGGAAGCTTGAGCAGTCCCATCCGAAGAACCAGAGAGAGAGGAATACCATCTTTTTTCCCGGCACGGCGCAACAACTCTACAGTATCGAAAAGATAGATAATGCTGAACAGAACAAGAAGCATCAACAGCATGTTCAAAAAGAAATTTTTTGCAAGGTAGCGGTTCAGGGTAGAAGAAAAAATCATATATTCCCGCCCTTTCCGGTAGAACCACGACCAAACAGGATTTTACTGCGGAATTTTTCCCCTGCCGATCCCAGTAAAAACATCCCTGAAACGATAGGGATTAAAACAAGACAATACATCAAGACCAGCCCCCATCCCGTATGGCGGGAGAAATTAAAAGCACCAAGATATAAGCCCTGTATTATAATTGTTGTTACAATAGCCATGGTAATACGCCGTCCCTGCCCCCGTCTTTCCAGAGGCCCCAGTAAAAGGAAATTCAGGGCTACAATTGCAAACACCGGGGCTAGCAAAGGACTGATGATCCGCCGATGGGCTTCAACAGTAAATTCCCATTTATTTTCAACATCGCGGTTATTATCGGGATCAGGATGCATTAATTCGGTAAAAGTACGCTCGTCCGGCTCGCGCCAGCGCTGCCGCACAATTCCACTTTCTTCCGGTAATTCAATCGAATAACGGTCAAAATCCAGTTTATCCAGCGCATTTGAACGCTCGTTCAGGCTTTGCCGTGACCCGTCATAAACAAGAACCTGCTGTCCTTCATTGGTGTCCACCATCACACCACGTTTGGCAAGAATAGTGACGGGTGGTTTGTCTTTAATACGGTTGTCATGAATTATGATTCCGAAGAGCTCGCCATTTGTATTTTTATCGCGGATAAATACGGTCAGACCGGGAACAACGGCGTTAAAGACCCCTTCGCGGAATAACAGAGTCGAATATTGCGCTTTTACAATCTGGCGCATTTGCAGCATACTCGAAAAAGAAACAGGAGCCGCCCACATTGTCACAATCCATAAAACTAGCGTACAGAATCCTGCCGCAATGAGCGCCGGACGCGCCAGAACCATTGGCGATGCTCCCATAGCACGCATAACAATAATCTCGCTATCCATGATCATACGATTATACACAAAGACAATCGCGGCCATCAGGGCAATTGGCAGAATAATTTCAAAAAAACGCGGCAGTGCCAGAAATGTCAAAATCCAGAAAATAGTACCGGAGGCCCCTGATTCGATAACAAGCTCCAGAAATTTCAGAGATTGCGTCAAAAGAATGACCGCAGCCAGCGTTACGGCAATAAAAATTGTCGCAATCAACAGGTCTTTTAATAAATAACGGTCGAAAACCACGACTTCGCCTTTCATGACACTTTCGTAAGTTGTGCAGCAAAGCATATATTGATAAACCAATAAAGAAAAACAAACAGGAAGGACTCTTTATGAAACTTATCATTTCTTTTCAGAAAACCCCGAAAACAAAAGCTGATACAGCCGTTATTGGAATATCACAAAAGAATATCATGTCCGGAGCCGCTGAAAAAATTAATGAAAAAAACGGAGAATTTATTAGCCATCACCTGAAAAAACAGAATAAATTCAAGGGTAAAAAAGGACAGTTCCTTACAATTTCTGCGCCGAAAGAAAGTGATTATACGCGTTTTATTCTGGTCGGTTACGGCGATCAGGATCTGCTGGATCAGAATTCATACGAGATTCTGGGCGGCAAACTTTTTTCTATCCTGTCTGTGGCTGGATGCGAACGCGCCCATTTTTTTGCGGATAATGAAATACAGGCGGCGCATGTGACCATGGGACTCAAGCTGCGTTCCTATAAATTTGATAAATATAAAAGCCGTCATCTGGATGATGATACCGGCTCTGATCTGAGAAGTTTCGAGGTCGTAACCGAAGCACACACCAAAGCCCGTCATTCCTTCGAGACACTGGGCAGTATTGCCGAAGGGATGTTTCTGGCGCGGGATCTTGTTAACGAACCGCCCAATGAGCTATATCCCGACAGTTTTGCAAAAATTATTAAAGAGCAGCTTGAGCCCCTTGGTATCGAGATTGATGTTTTTGACGAAAAAAAAATGCTCAAACTCGGTTTTCATGCGGCACTGGCTGTCGGCATGGGTTCATCACGGCTGCCCCGTATTGTGGTGATGCGCTGGAACGGCACCGGAAAAACGGCCAAAGGCAAAAAGAAAACCACCCCTCTTGCTTTTGTTGGCAAAGGTGTCACCTTTGACACAGGCGGCCTTAATATCAAGCCCAGCGGCGGTATGGAGGAAATGAAACTTGATATGGGCGGGGCGGCAGCCGTTGTCGGACTGATGAAATCTCTGGCCTTGCGTCAATCAAAATCGGATGTTGTCGGGATTGTCGGACTGGTTGAAAATATGCCCTCCCATAATGCCTATAGACCCAGTGATATTATCCAGTCCTTATCGGGGAAAACCATCGAGGTTATGAATACCGATGCTGAAGGGCGGCTGGTGCTGGCAGATTGTCTGACCTACATCCAGCGCACCTATAAACCGCGTCTTGTCATTGATCTGGCAACATTAACCGGCGCGATGATGATGGCGCTTGGTTATGATTATTGCGGCACTTTTGTAAATAAGGATGATCTCTGGGCGCAGCTTGAAAGTGCCAGCAAGGAAAGCGGCGAAAAACTCTGGAGAATGCCACTGGACGAAGTCTTTAAAAAAGACATGGTCAGTAAAATTGCCGATGTCCAGAGTCTTGGTAATATGGGGCGCTATGCCGGCGCTTGTACGGCGGCGGGGTTTCTGGAGCATTTTATCGAGGATGACCGCCCCTGGGCGCATCTTGATATTGCGGGAACAGCCTGGATAAAATCCGACAAGCCAACCTGTGTCAAGCCGGCAACGGGATTTGGCGTGCGCGTTCTGGACCGTTTCATTGCGGCACATTATGAATCCTGAAATATGAAGAATACAGCACACAATATTACGGCGGAAGAAGCCATAACAGAAGTAACCCGTCGCTTCTCCGAAAAAATTACGCCTGCTATGGCGGCAGTTATAACGCATGACAGTGACCCTGTCGCGCTCCAGTATCTGCCTGATATCAGGGAACTGGAAACCAGACCGGAAGAACATGTTGACCCTATTGGCGATCATACCTATTCTCCTGTCAAAGGCATTGTCCATCGCCATGCTGATCGTGTCCTTTTTAAGGTTTCGTCAGTATGTGCCGTAAATTGCCGCTTTTGTTTTCGCAAAATGATGCTCGGAACGCCTGAAGAAACCCTGAATCTGCAAGAAGTAGACGAAGCGCTTGCCTATATTGAAAATCATCCGGAAATATGGGAGGTGATTTTAACAGGCGGCGATCCTCTGATATTATCACCACGGCGGATCTCCCGTCTAATGGACAGGCTTGAGGCGATAGATCATGTCAGAATAATCCGGATTCATAGCCGGATCCCTGTGGCCGACCCGCAGCGTATGGATGATGCTTTCTGCCAGTTATTAAACCGAGAAAAGCCTGTTTATATGGTTATCCATATCAATCATGTACAAGAAATTACACCGCAGGCCGAACAGATTTTCCGTCGCTTGCACCGGAACGGCGTAACTCTGCTATCCCAGTCTGTCCTGCTCAAAAATATCAATGATACGGTTGAAGCGCTTGAATCTTTATACCGCAAGCTGGTCGAAATGCGTATCAAACCCTATTATCTTCACCACCCCGATCTTGTGCCCGGCACAAACCATTTCCGCGTGGGGATTGAACAAGGACAGCTTTTAATGAAAAATCTCCGCGCCCGTGCCTCCGGTCTTTGCCTGCCTGCTTATGTTCTTGATATTCCCGGCGGCTACGGCAAAATTCCCCTTGAAAATGCCTATATTACATCTGTCTCCGGCGGCTATATCATTACAGATTATCAGGGACGGAATCATACTTACTCAAAGAATTAAGTATTTGTGATTCCCCACAATTTAAATTTATAGATGCTGTAAAACCGCCGCAAAAAATCCGTCTGTATTATGGCGGTGGGGGGTAAGACGCATATAAGAGCCTTTGGCAAAGGGCAGATCAAACTCAACCAGTTTAAAGTCATCATGCCGTTTCAGAAACTCCTCAATCTGGCGTTCGTTTTCTTCAGGGAACAGGGAGCATGTCGCATAGACAAGATGCCCACCGGATTGAACGGCTTTGGTCGTACGATCAAGAATATCGGCCTGTACAGGAAGGAGCTCCTCAAGGCCGGGGCCATAAGTACGCCAGCGCGTATCCGGATTACGCCGCCACGTACCGCTGCCGCTGCAGGGCACATCGGCAAGAACAACATCAAATGTCCCCTTCTGGCGTTTGAGCCATTTACGGCTGCGCTCTTCACTCAGGGCGCGGAGCTCGATAATATCACTCACTCCGGCGCGTTTAAGACGTGGCTTTGCCTTTTCCAGACGGCGGCTATCGGTATCCATTGCCACAATACGCCCCTTGCCGCGCATCGCATCGGCCAGCGCCAGTGTCTTGCCCCCCGCACCTGCGCAATAATCCAGAACCTGCATCCCGGGCTGGACATTGCAGATCTGGGCGATAAGCTGCGATCCTTCATCCTGAATATCTACCCAGCCCTTGATGAAGGCTTTTGTCTGCGCAAGATAGGCTTTGTTCTGCGCCCGTAATCCTGAAACGGAATAAGGTGTGGGGTCTGTGTAGACGCGGTCTTTTTTCAGTGCCGCCTGTACATCCTCACGGCTGGCTTTTGCAAGATTAACGCGCAGATCAAGAGTGGCGCCATCAATCATCGCGCCCATCTCCATTTCAAAAGAATCATTAAAATAAGCGCGAAGCCTGTCTTCATGATCGGGAGGGCATTCGGTTTTAATTTCGGCAGGCATCCCGGGATCAATCAGCGTTTTTTCTTTTAAAAAAGCCGCCAGCTTATGCTCGTCCTTGGTTAATCTGTCACAGCCATGTTTGGAATCGTCAAACAAATCGCCAATCTCGAAAACACCGCTTTTCAGTTCGGAAAGCGCCAGCCAGAAAATAACACGGTTTCTATACGTGTCTTCCTGCCCTGTTTTCTCCAGCCACCAGCCAAGACGGGCGCGGGCGCGCATCAGGTTATAAACACGCTCTGCAACATTTGCACGATCTTTGGAACCAATATAGCGGCGTGCGCGCATATAATCGGCAACGGTCGTGTCCATCGGCACCGGGCTTCTTTCGATATAGCCCAGAAGTTCCATGGTTGTCTGTATGCGTGCAGCTGGTGTCATGATAGAAGGCGTTGTATCATAATCAGGCACGTCACAGCTACAAAAAAGCAAAACCCCCTGCTTTTTTGTGACAGGGGGTTTTTCAACTGATTGAAAAAAGCTTATTCAACAATGCTTTCTTCAACCGGCTCATCAGTCACAATGTCCTCTTCGGTCGTGATCTCAGAATCAGCCACAACGCCCTTTTCGACAACACCTTCTGACTCTTCTGTCACAGCATCTTCTGTTACAGCATCTTCATGTTGCATATCCTCCAGAACCGCCTCTTCAACGGCATCGGCCGCATAAGGAGCCGTCATTGGTACAAAAGCCAGTAACCCGGCCACAGCAAGGATACCCAGGATCTTCTTCATCTCTTATTTTCTCCAGAAAAATCGGGGACATGCCCATTGCCATCCCCATATATATAATTATACCATTGTTATGGAACAATGAATAGCGGAATCTATCCGGATGAGGATAAGGTATTCCTATCCTTTAGCTTGCAACATTTTAAACCTATAAACTATCCCGGATAATCCGGGAGTCTGTTTTAAAAATCGACATATCGGGCAAGCCTTCGTAACCTGATGTTCTGCGTGCATAACCCGCACTCAACCTTATTTTTACAAAAACTCTTAATGAAGGATATAAAAGAACTTAAAATATACCAATGTAGCAACACAGTATATAGCCGTAATATACATAGGTGCCAGAAGCAGCCATGTTTTCAATTCATCTTTTGTAAAAAAATACCCGATACTAATAAGGGCGGCGCCCATCCACACCCATATACTCACACTGAAATACCACCATTTCAGAACCTGCATATCCATTAAGGGTAACTGGGGGAACATGCTATATTTCATAGCAATCAAGGCGACCACCTGAATGGTAAACCATCCGGCAACATTCACAATAATAAACAGAATAACTTTTATAATATTAATCATGAACATCAGTATATTATTATCAAACCTGAAAAAAAAGCTGCTTTGCTTCCAAAACAGCTTTTTTTTAACCCTTTATACGCGCATTTATTATTTGCGTTGACGTTGTTCGAAAACGCGATCTGCCTGTGCAGGAGCTGGCTTGCCATTTTCGCCGATTGTTCTTTCGTCTGCATAAGGAGCATTCTGCTCGTAACCATAATCAGCGCTACGTTCTGTGTTCGCACATGCTGTAAGAGACAGAGCTGACCCTATCAATAGGGTTGCAATTACTTTTTTCATTTTTATTCCTTCTTCGCTTCGTGGTTGATGGCTGTAAAATCGAATTTAACTCATTTTCTACTATCAGGCCGAGAAAAACCTATACTTTTTTTATACACAACTCAAGAGATAATGAACATAGTTTTTATAAATTTTTTAGTTTGAAGTGTTTAATGGCTCTGGGAAAGACTAGATACGGTTATTACGGCGGGCTTTTTCAAAATAGGCATCAATGCCCTGAACGATCGTCCGGGCAACTTTACGACGGTAGGAGGGCTCTGATAACAGTTGCGCCTCACTCTTGTTGGACATAAATCCCATCTCTATAAGGACAGACGGGATATCCGGCGCTTTTAAAACGGCAAATCCTGCCGAACGATGTGGTTTTTCTAAAATATTAATGCCCCCGTGCCCCATGGTCTCGATAATCGTATTGGCAAAAAATTTCGACTGGTTCATGGTATCGCGCATGGCGATATCAATCAATATATCTGCAACCTGTTTATCTTCATGGCTTATATCAATTCCTGCAATAATATCGGCCTTGTTTTCACGATCCGCCAGACGCGCCGTTTGCTCATCGGAGGCTTTTTCGGACAGGGTATATATGGAAGCACCGCGCACATTTCCTTTTCCGATTGAATCCGCATGAAGTGATATAAAAAGATCGGCACTATGAGAACGTGCGATTTCGACACGCTGGAATAATCGCAAATAAACATCCCTGTCTCTCGTAAGGAGAACTTTATAGCGTCCGGTATCTTCCAGAATCTGTTTCAACTCCTTGGCCATTGCCAGAGCAATATGTTTCTCAAAAACACCATTCGCGCCAATAGCCCCCGGATCGACCCCCCCATGACCGGCATCGATCACAATAAAATATTTTTTCTCCTGCGGCGCGTGTGAATAGGGAGAAGCTGATTCAGAAGGTTTTTTCTGTGGCAGAGCCATACCAGTGGATGCCTGCTTGGTCTGTTGCTGATTCGGTAAAGGCGGAGTAACTGTTGCGACAAGAGGCGGTGTTTCATTTCGGAAGCCCTCCGCTTTCAAATTTCCCAGACTTTTTCCTTTTTCCAGGGCAAAGCCGGCCGCACTTGTCTGCTTGAAGTCAATCACAAGCCTGTCAGGCTTGCCCCCGTCCTTTTTTATAAGAAATGCTTTCTGTAACGAGACAGGTTCTTCCAAATCAATCACAACTCTGGAAATGCCAGGATCAAGCGCCCCCTGTCTGATTGTTTTGATTAAACTTCCTGCCGGCCTGCTAATTTGTCCGGCCTGCCAGCCAAAAGTCGGCATATCAACGACCAGACGCCAGGGATTATCCAGTACAAAAGCGCGGAACGGGCTTGCCTCGCTTAGCTCCAGAACAACTCTGGTGTTACCGGGATGCAGACCAATACGCACATCCTGTACGGTCAGTGCCTGCGCAGGTGTGATTGTAAAAAACATCAGCAGCAGCAGAAAAACCGGGATCGTAAACTTATTGTAACAACATAGTTTCAAATTAATTTTTCCTCCGAAAACCCGATGCCGGAAACAAGTCCTAACATAAAATTTTACCTGTTCAAAGTTTATATTATATGACAATATACGACTTTTCACACTTTTATTTGATCTTACGATTCTTCTTCCAGCATGAGCAACCGTATTTTTTAGGTATCTCGCCTGAACCAAGGCTTTTAAGATGATCTCATTTTTTTGTTGCCGGAAAAGAGAACAGATTGTATGGTCTGGGTTGCGACCCGTTACAGCTCTAGCATTATGTATAGTAAGGATTTTAGGTTTCGCTAGCTGCAACGGTAAGAAAGGCCTCATTCGGGCTTTTCATCCGGCGCTGACCCTGTTCGACTACAGGATTGTAACATAGATTGTTTTGAGAGCAGTCAGTCTTTTACCGGATTAGTAATATTGGAATTATGCGCTTTGCGCCGCTGAAATATCCCTCGTCGCGGGGACGTTTTATGGCTGCAACGCTATAGGAGTTTTTAAAAATGACGAAAAAAATGCTGATCGACGCCACCCACTCTGAAGAGACGCGGGTTGCCGTTGTCGATGGGAACCGCCTTGTTGACTTTGATTACGAAAGCCAGGTACGGAAACAACTCAAAGGCAGTATCTTTCTTGCCAAAGTAACAAGGGTCGAGCCTTCGCTTCAGGCCGCTTTTGTCAATTTTGGCGGAAACCGCCACGGGTTCCTATCCTTTTCCGAAATTCATCCCGATTATTACCGCATTCCTATTGCTGACCGCGAGGCCATTCTTGCCGAGCAGCAGCGGGAAATGGAAGCGCGTCTTTCCGAAGAGGAAGCCGAGGACAGCGAGCTTGAAGATGAAGAAGCCGATGATTCTGACGAATCTCTTGATGACGATCCGGAAGTTATTGAGCCCCATAGCCGCAACAAAAAAAATGAAGCCGTGGATATCGAATCAGAAGATGAAGGGGATGATCACGAGGAAACGGATATAGACGGAAACATCAGGGCAGAGGGAATCGATGATGAATCTGCCCCTGCAGAAGAAAAGAAAAATTATAGCAGGGGACGCGGCAGGCAGGGGCGCAACCGTTATAATAACAGAGGGCGCGGCGGTAAAGGACGTGGTGATAACGCCATGGCAGCGCAGAGCCAGCGCGTTGAGATTGTTGGTGGCGATGGCATTGAAGGTGATCAGCCTTTCCGCCCTTCCATGCGTAAAAACTATAAAATCCAGGAAGTCGTCAAACGCGGCCAGATTATGCTTATTCAGGTTTCTAAAGAAGAGCGGGGCAATAAAGGGGCGGCAGTCAGTTCCTATCTGTCTTTACCCGGACGCTACTGTGTTTTAATGCCCAACAGCCCCCGTGGCGGCGGTGTTTCGCGCAAAATTGCAAATTTCAAAGAACGTAAGCGGATGCGGGAAATTCTTAACGAACTGAATGTCCCTGCCGGTATGTCAGTTATTATGCGGACAGCGGGAACATCTCGTACAAAAGTCGAGATCAAGCGCGATCTTGATTATCTGATGAAATTATGGGACAGCATCCGCGAACTGACCCTGTCATCAACAGCTCCGGCGCTTGTCCATGAAGAAGGCAATCTGATTCGCCGCTCGATCCGTGACATTTATTCGGCAGATATCGAAGATATGCTGGTTTCCGGTGAAGAAGGCTATAAATTTGCCAGAGATTTCATGAAAATGATGATCCCGTCCCATGCCAAAAAAGTTAAAGAATACAAGGATGAAAAGATTCCCCTGTTTCATCGCTATCAGGTTGAGAGCCAGATCAGTGAAATCGGCGAACCTGTTGTCACACTTCCTTCCGGCGGATATCTTGTCATTAATCCAACAGAAGCACTTATTTCCGTTGATGTGAACTCTGGAAAATCGACAAAGGAGCGGCACATTGAAGAAACCGCCGTTCGGACAAATCTTGAAGCCGCAGAGGAAGTTGCACGGCAATTGAAACTGCGTGATCTGGGCGGGCTTGTTGTCATTGATTTTATTGATATGGAAGATCGTCGCAACAACCGCAAAGTTGAAAACAAACTTAAAGAGGCGCTTTCCAGCGATCGCGCCCGGATTCAGATTGGCCGAATTTCATCCTTCGGATTACTTGAACTTTCAAGACAACGACTGAACCCGAGCCTGACCGAAGCACAGCACGAAAAATGCGTGAACTGTCAGGGAGTCGGTCACATCAGAACCATTGATGCCACAGCCATTACAGCCATGCGCGCTCTGGAAGAAGAAGGAATCCGTGCCCGTGCGGGAGAAGTCATCCTGTATCTTTCTGATGTAGTGGCACTTTACATCCTCAATAACAAGCGTCAGATGCTGGCTGAAATTGAAAAACGCTACGGGTTTACCGTGAGGGTCGACACCAGCCAGAATTTTCCACAATCAAAGTTTCTTGTAGAAGCAGGAAAATCTGCCGAGCCCAAACAGGATAATGACACTCCAGACCCTGCCGAAAAAAATATAACAAACGACGCGGCAGAAGATGATAAAGACCCGCAGGATAACAGCCGTCGCCGTCGCGGAAGACGGGGCGGACGCCGCCGCAACGGTCATAATGAACGGGAAAACAACAGAATAGCCGATGAAGGCGCGCCCGCTTCTATTCCCGAAGATCAGAATGAGCCGCATGTTAATGAAGGAAAGCAACAAAAGGCTTTTGAAAATATGGACAAGGACATTGCTGAGAGCGAAAAAACAAAGAGCATAGATCCGGCGCCGAAAAAATCGCCTGAGAAAAAGGAAAGAAAATCTCCAAAATCAAAACCTTCCAAATCCGGTGAGGAGGAGTATAAAGAATCCAAAGAGACAAAAGCAGCAGATAACAAAGAAACTGTAAAAGATCCGGCCAAACCCAAAACCAGAAAACCGACTGCTAAAAAAACCAATGAGGATAAAGCCGAAAAAACAAAAGCTTCCACCATATCTCCAGAAGTAAAAATAGCGGAAACAGTAGCTACAGCCCCATCTAATGATATCGCGCCCAAAACCAAAGATTATGAAGTGGTCAATCAGCCTCCGGAACAAAAGAAAAAGGGCTGGTGGAGCAAACTGACAGATTAAAAAGGGAGCCATACGCATTTTTAGCTCCGCATCCTGAAAATCAGGTTTGCCAAGTGGCAAGCAAGTGGATAGATTCTAACGTTTGCTTCCCACGACTTCTTATCCGGTAGACGGTTTGCATCGTACTGGCAGGCTATCACAAGCGCCACACCATCGGCTTTGATTTCCCGTCCGGCGCATGATCTCCATCGTTCCAACCCTGTCCCCGCTCAAAAGCACGACCCTCGCACACCAGACATGCTTTTGAGGGTTGTTTCCGTTCATCGCAATCATCTCAAGACGAGCGCGGTCTTCACGATTCAGCCATATCCGCTGTAAATCTTATAAAGCGAGAGTTTCATATTTTTATATTTATGAAAATATTTTGTTTGAGTTATACCATTAGAGTCTGATTATTTCAAAAAAGGATTTAAATGATAATAGTTTTCCCGATCCCATAAAAAAACAGAGCCCTTATTTATAAAGGGCTCTGTCAAAAAATAATTTTTATCAGCACTTACTCGATAATTTTTGCAACAACACCGGCGCCGACTGTTCTGCCGCCTTCACGGATGGCAAAGCGCAGACCTTCACTCATGGCGATGGGGTTGATCAGTTTTACGATCATTTTAATGTTATCGCCCG
>Ga0210044_10001377_pt1 | contig 36895 bp, 23 predicted proteins | sample CryGey13umfilter_2_FD_183959 | JGI IMG/M metagenome (GOLD analysis project Ga0210044, IMG submission 183959) | Groundwater microbial communities from aquifer in Utah, USA - Crystal Geyser 4/9/14 3 um filter (SPAdes) (version 2) | ecosystem: Environmental > Aquatic > Deep subsurface >...
CTCCCGCCTGGACCGCCGGCGGCCTCGCTTGGAGGCGGAGCTGCCCCCGTCGGTCGCAGCCTCGCAGGCGCACCCGCCCCCGCCGCCTTCGGTGGACCGCCGCCCGCTGTCGGGGGGCCCCCGCTCGCTCCCATGGGCGGCGGCGGTCTCGGCAGCCCCATGAGCATCTCCGGCCCGGTCGCGTCGGGCCCGACCTCCGGGGGGGGCAGGACGCCCTTCGAGGTCGGGCAAGCGCCCACGGGCGAGCACCTGCCGCCGGAGGAGCGTGGCACGAGCTTCCGCGTGTACGCGATCGTGCTCGCGCTGCTGTTCTTGTGCTTTATGGCGATGGTCACGGCGGTGGTGGTGGTGGTGCTCGCCTCGTCCACCGGCGGCGATGAGGCCAAGGCACCCATCGCCACGGCCAAGCCGGCGCAGCACCAGACGGCCAACGCCAAGAAGGGCGGGCAAGACACGGCAGAGCCGGCGTCCAAGCCCGCGCCGCTGCCTCCTCCTCCGCCACCCACGCAGCACGTGAAGCGGACGTCCACGCCGTCGTCCACGCCAGCGGCGGCGCCGAGGGCCGCGCCCTCGGCCGCGCCAGGCACCATCAAGGTGTCCATCACCGGCGGCATGTTCTTGTCCGCGCAGGTGAGCTGTCCGAGCGGCGTCAAGGAGCGCGCAGCGCTGTCCGGTGGCTCGGCGATCGTGCAGCGCATCCCGGCGGGCGAAGACTGCACGCTCAACTTCACGGGCGGGGCGCCCTCGCAATATCGGCCTGTTCGCGCTGGAAACGCCTACACCTGCACGCTCAGCGGCGGCGCGACCACCTGTAAGTAGACGCCCACGAACCTCTCTGCTTGGGGCGGTTCGTGGGGCTCGCCTGTGATAGGGTAGACGGCCGCACTACAGGAGGCGCAGGATGCGCAACTGGTTCCTCGCTGCCGCTGCCGCGCTGCTCAGCGTTACGGCCGCCGCTTCAGAGCTCGACTCCACCGCTGTCTACGAGCCCGCAGCCTCGGTGCTCACCGCCGGGCCCGCCGACAAGATCAAAGAGAAAGAAGAAGCCAAGGACGCCGAAGCCGAGGAGCGCATGAAGGCGCTTGATGAGGCCAGGAAGGGGCGTAATCCCCGCGTCGTCGTGCTTCAGTGGAACAACACGGACACCGACTTCAACAACGAGACGCTGCAGCGCAACGTGCGCACGCGTATCGCTCGTCCGGATGCCACGTTCTACCCGTCGATTGACCTCTACCAGGTCGGTCGTCGCGAGCCCGCGGGCACGATCGCGCCCACCGAGGAGCACGCTTCTGTGCCCGACGACGTCATCGCGAACGCGATGAACGCGGTGCACGACATCGAGACGGTGCCTTGGAACGCCATGTCCGAGCAGGACTGGGGGCTCACCGCGCGCAACCTGCGGTCCTTCGCCGACGAGACCATCTGGTTCGTCGACCGCCCGGAGCTTCGCGGCCCGCTGTTCCACCTCTACGTGCAGATCGGCCGCGCCGCCGAGAACCAGAACAGCCCCATGCCGCCCTACTACGAGACCGTGGGCGGGCAGGCGGTCAACTACTACTGGTACCTCGCGGGCGCGATGGCCCACGAAGAGCCCGCGCTCATGTCCGAGGTCACGAACCCCGACATGTACGCGTCCATCGACTACTACAAGCAGATGCTAGACGGCGGCCGAATCCGCAAGATGACCCTTGCGTTTAGCCAGCAGGACCAGTGGGACCCCAAGGCCTTCGCGGGTGAGTACAAGGTCTTCGTCAACGGCATCGAGCGCCTCATCTCGGACCCGAACTCGCTGCTCGAGGTCCCCCCCGGGCGCATCGACGTGTACCTCGCGCGCGCAGACGGCGGTCACTCGCTCTCCGACCGCCTGAACATCACGCGCTTGGAGGACAAGATCTACTTCGTGCGCGACGTGGCACGGAAGCGAATGGGCCTCGACCTCATCGATCAGCTCATGGAGCACCCGAACGAGTGCACGCCTGATCTGGACGGCGAGACCTTCCGCTACATCAACATCTACGCCAAGCTTCACCCGGGCGGCGAGATCTACGTCGCCATCCCCGAGGCGGGCAACCCCAACAAGGTCATGCTCTGGCGCTTCGATCGCAAGACGGGCATGCTCCAGAAGGTGCTCGACGACATCGGAGGTTACCCCCTCCACTTCGCCGTGATGGGTGGCTTCGGCGCGGCCTTCGGCGGCGCTAGCTACGAGGTGACCGGCCCCGACGAGGCGATGGCGGCGTTCCAGGACTGCTTGGCCGTCCCCGGCAGCCTGCCCAACGACTGTGCCAGCCAGACCAGCGTCACGCTCACGCCCAAGTTCAAGGACTACGGCGTGCCGCTGTGGGTCCAGGTCCGCGTTCACTACGCCCGCGCCTTCATGGCCTTCGGGTGGGACTCCTCGCCCTTCTTGGGCGATCCCAACGACGAGAACGCGACCCGCTGGTCCGAGGCCTACCAAACCCAGGACGGCCACCAAGTGGTGGACAGCGCTGGCGACCAGGTGCTCAAGGAGCGCCTGTTCAACCGCACGCTGTGGACCGGCGGCGGCGCGTTCTTCGGCAAGGATGGCGTGCTCGGTATGGGGCCGCGTCTGTACGGCAAGGTGGGCTGGAACAACTCGCCCCACGTCATCGAGAGCAGCCTTCACGGCGGTCTTACCATGGAGCCGCCGGGCATCGATGGCAAGGGCCGACGCCGCATGGTCGCCGACATCGACCTCTTTGTCGGCGTGCTGTCGCCCTTCGGCAACACCACCCTCGCTGGCACCGGCTCGAGCCCATTGTTTGGCATCGCGGTCGGTGGCGGTATGGTGTTCTAGCTGCGCGCCCAGGAGACGAGCATGTCGCGACAGGGTCTGGTTTTATGCGCTATCTGGGCGTGGTCCTCGTCGGCCGCAGCCCAGAGCGTGACGATCTGGCTCGATGGCGTAGTGCCTGAGCCAGAGCTGTTGCAGAAGGCGGACAAGCTCACGGGCGGTGGGCTCCACCTCGCGCATGTGGACCTCGCGTTCCCACCGACCCCGCTCACCGCCGACGACGCGGCGCGCTACGACGCGCTCCGGGCCGCCGTCGCGGACGGACGGTCGCGCTGGGATGCGTTCGACGTCGAGCTTCCCATCGCAACCAAGCTCGAAGGCGCGCTCAGCGTCATCGACGTCATTCGCGACGATCGCGATCGCGATGACCTCATTAACGCGCGCATCTTCCAAGGTGCTGCGGCTTCCAAGGCCTTTGAGCCGCGCGAGTTCTTAGACGACGAGCGCGCTGCGCCATTTCGCGAGGAGCTCCCTGGCGTCGCGGTGAACCGCCCGTGGCTGTTCGCGATGATGCTCGCGCCCGACCGCGTCTTCACCAAGGCCGACCTGGGTGACGGCCCGGTCTTTTCCCAGCTCGAGCACTACCAGCAGCTCATCGGCGATCTCGCACCCGGCGCGATTGACCTCTCGGGCATCCCCCAGGGCGCGACGGTGGTTGTCGACGGTGTGGCGCTCGATCCCGACGCGACGCGCGTCGATGTGCGGCCGGGTGAGCACTATGTGCACCTGCTTCGCAACGGGCGCGTGTCGGGGCGTATGCACCTCAACGTGGCTCCTGGCGTCACGGAGAAGGTGCCGCTCGGCGTCGACGCGTTGGCGGTCGAGCAAGCGCGCGTCCGCGTGATCTCCGGCGCCACGACGGGCTTCCCCAAGGAGCTCAAAGAGGCGCTCGATGATGTGATGGCGCAGTACCCCGGCCCTGTCTTCGTGGCGGCGGTGGACACGGCGCACAACGACAGAATCACAGTGCTTCCCTACGCGCGAAACGCGCAGATCATCCCGCCGCGGGCGGTCACCATGGTCGTTTCGGGGGAGCTCGGCGCTGGGTTCATCAGGTCGAGCTTGTTCGCGAACAGCATCGGCACGCCGATCAACGCTGGCGCCATCGACGCCGGCTTTCAGCTCGAGCTGGGTGTCTACAACGCGGTCCTCTTGGCGGGCTCGGATCTCGCCATCACGCCCAGCCACACCACCCGCCACGCGGCGCCAGGCGGCCAACAAAACCTCAACACGCCCGTGCTCATCGCGCCCTACGGCGGGCTTGGCGCCTATGTACTTCGCCCGAATAAGGAGCACGTGACGGTCCTCATCGCGGGTACTTACGGCTGGGATCATCCCGCGCACATGACGATTGGCGGGCGACTCGCCTTGGGGATCCCCCTCAACGACCACGCTTGGTTCCGCCTCGACGCGGGCATCAAGGGTGCGTCTGCCCCCATGGGCGACTGGAAGACGTGGCTGAACGACGCCGAAGCACCGCTCTCGGTGAAGCTCGCTCGTATGGGCTTTGCTTCTAGGTTTTAGCGAGTCGAATCTCTTGGAGGCGGATTGGTCTCAGGTATGTTGTGGGCGATGTTGGTCGGTGGAGCACAGGCCGCCGACGGCTTGGTGTGGCACTGGGAGGAGCCCCGTCGCTACGCGCTGCACGCGCAGATCGACCTCCCTGAGGGCCTGCGGATCCTCGCGGTGCGCAACCTCGAAGCGCAGGTGCTGCGTGTGGACGTCGATCTGTACACCACCTGCGGCGTCGCCCAGGCGCTCGGGGCCTCTGCGTGGGAGCTGTCCTGCGCGATCGACGAGATCAGCCTCGGAGCGCTCCCCGCGCGTGATGGCGTGGACGTCGTGGGAGCGATCCTGGGCGAGATGGACGAGCGCTTGTCCTCCGCGAGCGTCATCATGGAGCTCACCGCCGACGGTCGCCTGCGCTCCCTCGATCTGCGCGACCTCTCCAAAGATGACGACCGCGAGAAGCAGATCTACGAGACGAGCCGCGAGCTGCTGCTGCGCACCTTCGCCGCTTTTGACCTGCAGCTCCCCAAGAAGGGCGACGACCACGGCAAGGGCAGCTGGAAGCAGGCGCGGGTTCGCGGCCTCGAGCCAATCTCGTGGAACGGCGTGCAGGGCTCGGCCAAAGCCACGCACACCCTCACAGGCGTGGACGGTAGCGTCGCCACCATCACCACCCACGCGAGCGGCGCCGTAGGCAACAACGATCAGGTGCAAGTGGGCGACACCTCGCGCCCCGCGAACCTGTTCGACAGCGAGCTCGAGGGCACCGCCTCCTTCGACCTGAAGTCGGGTACGCTGCTTGAGCGCAGCTACGCCACCGTGGGCAAGCCGACGCCGTCGTCGCTCCTGGCCGCCACGTCGTCGGGCGTCATCTACGCGCAAGCGGTGACGCTCCACCTCGCGTCAGCCGACGAGCAGCTCGAGCCGCTGCGCCCGAGCCACGTCCTGCTGCCCGAACGCTAGAAGATCTCCGCGATCTGGTCGTAGTAGTCGCCGAAGTGCACGCGGTTGATCTGCTTGCCGTTCTTAAACAGCTCGCGCGCGATGGAGATGAGCACGTGGCGCATGCCGACGGGCTGATCTTCGGAGGCCGCGGTGATGCACGCGTTGATGGCGGCGTTGATGATCGCGCCGCCGGCGATGGGGAACTGCTTCGCGATGGTCGCGAGGTCCAGGTCGGGACCGCGCGGTGCCTGTGCGGGGATGGCACGCTCCCACAAGCGCTCGCGCTCGCGCGGCGTTGGGAGCGGGAACTCGACGACGGCGCCAAAGCGGCGCATGAAGGCCTCGTCGATGTTCTCTTGCAGGTTGGTCGTGATGATCGCGCAGCCCTCGAAGGTCTCTAGGCGCTGCAGCAAGAACGAGACCTCTTGGTTCGCGAACTTGTCCTGCGCGCCCTTCACCTCGCCACGGGAGCCGAAGAGCGCGTCACCTTCGTCGAAGAGGATGACGGAGGAGCCGCCCTCGGCGGCGTCGAAGATCTCTTTGAGGTTCTTCTCGGTCTCACCGACCCAACGACTGATGACCTGGGAGAGGTCGACCTTGAACAGGTCGAGGCCGAGTGAGCCGGCGATGACCTCGGCGCACATGGTCTTGCCGGTACCCGGGCCGCCAGAGAACAGCGCCTTCATGCCGTAGCCGCGCGCGCGGACCTTGCTCGCACCCCAGCGGTGGTACACGGTCTCTTGCTGGGCGAGGTACTGCTCCAGGTGCTTGAGTTGGGCGACGATCTTTTCCGGGAGGATAAGGTCGCTCCAGGTGTACCGAGGGATACAGACCTCGGCCAAGCCCGAGAACTCGGGGCGGCTCGCCTCGCGGCAGCAGGACCAGATGATCTCCTCGGTGGGCTCGATGCCACCCGACTCCGCGACCGCGCGGTCCATGACGCGCTCGATGGTGGTGCCGCCGATGGAGTAGAAGCGCTCGGCGACGTCGGCCGCCTTGTCGGAGTTCCATCCACGCGCCTCCAGCGCGCGCTCCCAGGCGTTGACGCGCTCGGCCATGGTGGACTTGCCGACGGCGATGGTCACGTTGGCGCGATCGGAACCGAGCAGGTTGGACACCGACTTTCGGTCCATGCCGCCGACGAGGATCGGGTAGGGGAGCGCGGCCAGCGCGGAGCCCACACCGAGGGTCTTGATGCGGACCGCCGGGTCGTCGTCGGACGTGGGCACGTTGATGATGTACGGGATCGCGCCTTCAAGCATGAGGTCGCGCGTGAGGTCGAAGGGCTGGTCCAAGTACTGCTTTCCGCGCTCCAGGTCGATGCGGATCAGCGGCCGGTCCGCAGCTCGCGCCACCGCGAGCGCGACGCCCTCGCGCATGCCGCTGGTGCCGCCCACGAGCACGCAGGTGATCGCCGTGTTCAGGCTGCCACGGACCGCTTCGATGCGCTCGGCGGTGGGTCCCGGGATGAAGGGCGCGACCGAGGTGTCCAAGCGCTTGGTCTCTTCGCTCGACCCCAGCGCGCTGCCCTGGAGTAGCCAGCGGATCATGCGCGGCGAGGGGTGGACGCGGCGCGAGGTGTGTGTGTCCATGCCGTCGGGCGGGTTGAGCATCAGCAAGCGGTGCTGCACCAGCGGCGCACCAGGCAGTAGTCGCGCCTGCAGCGCGAGGCGCTGGCGGCGGTCCTGGCGAAGCACGCGGGTCGCTAGGTCGACCGTGAGGAAGGCCTGGTTGAGGTTGTCGTTCAGATAGGCGAAGATCTTGCCGTACCCAGCGCTCACCTCGGGCGCGAGGGCGAGCAGGATGAGGTCGAGGTCGTCGCCGTCGAGCGCGAAGGCCTCGCGCAGTGTCTGAAAGCGCCCGCCTTCAGCGTCGCGGTAGGCTGTGGATGACGCAATAGCGTCCTCGAGGCCGTCGGCGCCGACGACGTAGTCGATCTCGCCGTGGGCGCGGAGCAGGGCGTCGACCTCGTCATCGGTGATGACGGAGCCCCAGAACTGGCCCTTGGCGCGCATCGCGGGTCGTGCGCGTTGGCGGCGAACCGCGCGCAGCAGGAGGAGGTCGGTGCGCCGAAGGCGCCGCGTCAGGTCGGTGAACATGCTTAGCATAGGCACGAGTCTACCCCGAGCGGCGCGCTGCGCGTGCGGGGATCAGGCGGTCGCGCTCGTGATGTAGTGCAGCGCGGCGCGTGCGATGGCGTCGCGATCCGCATGGCGCCCGTCGCCCACGACCTCTCGACCGGCGACCCACACATCGCTCACCCAGTTCGGGTGCGCTGCGAAGGCGGCGGCTTCGAGGGGGGGGACCCCTGCGGCGCTCGGCGCGTCGAGGCGTATGGCGATGAGGTCGGCGGGAGCGCCAGCCTCGATCGCGACAGGTGCGACACCGAGGCTGCGGCGTCCGACAGCGCTTGGCTCGGTGAGCAGGCGCCGCGCGAGCCCGTGGCGCTCGTCCATGGGCGCTAGCACGTTGCGCGCGCGCGCTTGCGCTCGTCCGTGCAGCTCGAGGGTGCGCGCCTCCCACCACGGGTCGATCGCCGCCTGCGAGTCGCTGCCCAAGCAGATCGGCAGCGTCAGGCGCGCGTCTAGCGGGAGCAGCCCGTCTCCGAGGTCGAGCTCTGTGGTGGGGCAGGCGCAGACCATCGCCCGAGCGGTCCGGGCGAGCGCGAGGTCGCCCTCCACGGGGCGCGTGAGGTGCACCGCGGTGAAGCGCTCGTGCACGAGGCCGCTGTTCGCGAGGTGCTGCAGCGGCGACAAGCCCACCTCCGCGAGGCAGGCGGCGTTCTCAGCCTCTTGCTCCGACACGTGTGCGTGGACGGGGCCGGCGAAGTCCGCCAAAGCGCGGAGCCACGCTGGTGGCACCGCTCGCACCGAGTGAGGCGCGAGGCCAACGTTGACGAGCGGATCGTCGAGCTTCGCGAGGCGGGATGCGGCGGCGAGCGCGTCGTCGGCGTCGCGATCCAAGAAGCGCTGCTGCAGCGGGTTTGCCGGGAGCCCTGCCCCCGAGCGCCCGTACACCACGCGCAGCAGCGTGATCCGCAGCCCCACGCTGCGCGCCGCGGCGATCACACGGCGCGCCAGCTCGTCCGGATCGTCGTAGCGGGTGCCGTCGGTTTGATGGTGCAGGTAGTGAAACTCGCCGACGTGGGTGATGCCCGCCTCGACCATCTCCAAGAAGGCTAGGCGCGACACCGCCTCGATCCCGTCGGGCGTGAGGGCGTTTGCGGCCCGGTACATCGCCTCTCGCCAGGACCAGAAGTCGTCACGTGCCCCCGCGCGCCACTGCACGTGCCCGCGAAATGCGCGCTGAAATGCGTGGCTGTGGGCGTTCACCAGACCGGGCATCAACAGCGTGTGCGCCATTCTTCGTACAGGAACCCCCGGATCGGGGTGGCGGTCGGCCCGCTCGACGCCTACAATGAGTTTGTCTTCTACGAGGACGCGGACCCCGCTGCGCAGTCCTTCTGGACTGAGCACCCAAGTGGGCTCTATTGCAGTGCGCATCTATGGTTCCTGTTTTGGCTCTGGTGTACCGGAGGTCTTGATGTCGGATCGAAGCTCTCCCGGGGATAAGCTGTCGCGCAAGCTGATGGCACGCTCTCTCGGCGCAACACATCGTCAAATGGCAGATGGCGGTTCGGTCGTCACCGGTCCGGCGGTTCGCGCCGCGCTGCGAGCGGTTGGCGCGCGCGCGTTCACGTGGGACAAGGAGATCTTCGTCGACGAAGACTTCAACCCCAACGACGCCAAGGATCAGGCCCTCTACGCGCACGAGCGCTTCCACCAGACGCACTCTGGTGGTGCCGACGTCAGCACCGGCCACACCTCGTCGGTGGAAGAAGGCGGCGCGCAGGCGGTCGAGCGCATGGTGCTGCACCGCGCCAGCGCTGGCGAAGACGTGGGCGCTGTCATGCGCGACGCGCTCAGCTCCTCGGACATCTCTTCGCCGGTGTCCCGCGATGTCGCGCAGGCTCCGGCAGCTTCGGCCGATCCCGACGCCACGCCCGAAAAGTCGGACGCCGCCAGTGCACTTGAAGCCATGATTCAGGCTGGGCGCCCCTACGAAGAGATCGTCGGCGTGCTCGCTCGCAAGTGCGTCCTTCGCCTACAGGAGCAGCGCGAAGGCGAAGCCGTACGCACCGCGCAGCACGGCAGCTGATCGTCGCGGCGGGGACCGCGTCGCAGCGGTCCTGTTCGCGATCAGCTCGTGCAACACTTGCTGAGCACCAGCCGCTCCATCCAGTCGACAGCTTCGTGTAGCTCGCGCTCGGGTACGTACTCGTCCGCCTGATGCGCTACCGCGATGTCGCCTGGCCCGAAGACGAGGCAGTCCATACCGTGGAGCGCGAAGTTTCCGCCGTCCGTAGCGAAGCTCGCGGCGCCAGTGCCGCCGTGATACCCGCAGGACCGCAGGTGGTGCTCCAGCTCCGTGTTTGGCGGCGTGAGCAAGCTCGGCGTGACGCGCTCGAGCTCGACGTGAACATGTGCTTGTCCCAAATCGAGCGCCCGCACCGCGCCCGCGATGCGCTGAAAGACAGCGTCCGCGGAGGAGCCCGGGAGCTGGCGAAAGCCCACGCGGAGCGTGCAGCGGTCGGGCACGATGTTGACGGCAGCGCCACCAGCGATGCTCGCGGTGTTGAGCACCACCCACGGGCGCTCCAACAGGTCTTCGTGGGCGCGCTCGCCGCGAAGCTCATCGGCGAGGCGCTCCAGCCGGCGCACGATCCGCGCTGCGGCTTCAATGGCGTTGACGCCGAGGCCGGGGCGGCTGCTGTGCGCTGCTCTTCCAACCACATCGACGCGCACCGCCGAGTGGCCAGGATGGGCGCGCAGGACCTGGAAGCTCGTGGGTTCGCCGATGAGGCAGGCGCGAGGAAGCGGGCGCCCCTGTGCCTGAAGCTGGCGTACGAGCTCCGCGCTTCCGAGACAGCCCACCTCCTCATCGTAGGTGAAGGCGAGCACGAGCTCACGGGTGAGGGGGGCGTCTGCGAGGCGCTCACACGCGCTCACGGTCGCCGCGAGGAAGCCCTTCATGTCGGCCGTGCCGCGGCCGTACAGGCGTCCATCTCGAGGGGTGACGGCGAAGGGATCGCTGGTCCACGGTTGGCCTTCGGTGGGCACGACGTCGAGGTGGCCAGAGAGCACCATACCGTCAGTGCCGAGCGGACCCTTGGACGCCACGAGGTTGTGACGCGAGGAATCGGTCGGATGGCCGTAGCGCTCGATGCGGAAGCCAAGGCGCTCAAGCCGCTCTGCGAGGTAGGCGGTGAGCGGCTCGACGGAGCGTCCCGACACAGTGGCGACCGAGACGAGCGCGCCGAGGTGGTCGACGACGGTGGGCTTGGTCACGCGCCGCCCTCGCCCTCTTCTTCCTCTTCCTCCTCCAGCGTCCACCACGGGTCAGCGACACGCTTCTTTACTGCGGGATCGTCGAACTGGGTCGTGACCGCCTGAATGGACTGCGCGAGCGCCGCGAGCTCGGCCGGCACGTCGACGTCGCCGCAGCCCTGCGTCGGCGCGATCGCCTGCGCGGCGCTGGGCAGCTCGGCTTCGCGGTCGAGCTCGGCGATGTTGACCACCTTCGAGAGGTCGCCGAGCTTCTTTTGCTCCACGTCGAGGGCGCGCTCCATGAGCTGGGCACCTCGGCCAAGGGCGCCGCGACAGAGCTGCGCGGCGGCTTCTTCGTACAGGCGCGCGGGCTCGCCCCACTGGGTGGGATCGGGCTTGGTGTACGCCTCATTTTGCGAGTCGGCGACCTTGCGCGCCCACTCGCGCTGATGGTCGTGCTCGCCGAGCTCGCGAAGCTGCGCCTCGCGGAGGGTGCCGAGCCGCTGGGTGATGAAGGCGAGCAGCTCATCGCGCGACGCGTTGCCGGATTGAAGGCGCTGCTGCAGCTCGACGTTGCCTACGCCACGCGCGGTCCTGAGCAGCTTTTGAGCGGCTGGATCCTTCACTTCGTGCGCCGCGTGGTCCGCGATGTTGTGGCCCACCAACGCGTTGGCTCGCTTCTTTTCGTCACGCATGGACAGACTGTAGCACGCCGCTCCGTGGCTCTTTCAGCCGCACACTTAAAGATTTTTTGCGTTGGGCTTGATCTCGTTGCCCAATGTCGTCAGAGTTTCGCTCCTGACCCCACGGAGCCGCTGTCCTGTCCAACTCGAGCCGCCGACACCGCATGGATCGCCTCGATCGCGCCACCCTTGGCGCGACCGTGGGCCCGTCCGTCGCTCTGCAAGAGCGCCTGTTCTTGCGAGACCGCGAGCTCAAGCCGGTTCGGTCAGGCCTGGGCGACCTCGTGGGCGCGCACACGAACACCACTCGGGCCAACCGCAACGTCGCGGACACCTACCCGAACGCGCCGCTGCTCAAGCGCTTGGTGCTCTACCCCTACGTCCAAGACTGTGCGCGTCCCATCCGCGATCGCGGTGTTGACCGCAGTGTTCCTTGGGAGTTGATCGCGCACGTGCCGGTCGTCTTCGCCTCCGCCGAGGCTAAGGCTTCGCGCGTCCCGCTGGAGCTAGGCGGCCCAGTGCGCTCACACCCGCGCCCCGCCGTAGGCGGTCGCGAACGCCCGTCCGCCGCGGCTTGGCTGGAGAGCGCGCATGAGTGAACTCGGCATGCCAGGTGTTGAACGCGGCGAGTTTCAGGGCAACAACGTCATCGGAGAGGTCACCGAGGCCCTGCACCGGTGGCTGTTGGACGGGTGGACCTCGGACCAGCCGCCGCCTCGCATCGAAGAAGATCTCTCCTTCGTCCCCAAGGATCGCGAGGAGGTCATCTACGTCTACATGTATCGCGTGTCGCAGAACACAGCGCTCATGAACAGCAAGCGCCTGCGGATGACCAAGTTCTCCGCGGCTAAGCTGGCGAACGACGACGTAGACGACAACCTCTACTACGAGCGCCCCCCCATCTACCTCGAGCTGAACTACCTGATCGCGGTTCACTCGAAATTTCGTTCAGACGCCGAGCGATTGTTGGGTTGGACGATGCTTCGACTTCACGAAGCGACGCACTTGGTGTATCGTCCTCGCCGGTACACGCTCCCAGATGGGCGTATGCTTGACTCCAACGGCAATCCTTGGGACCCTGAGGTTGTCGACGACACCGTCGTCATGGAGAAGGTGTCGGTAGCCCTCGTCGAGGAGCTCACCGTCGGAGACGCGATCAACTTTTTCACGATTCATGAAGCACCCTATCGCCCCTTTCTTACCTATCGAGCGCGGTGTTCGATGGAAGGAGCCCTGCTCTCGGGGCCCCCGACTCCGGTGGAGATCCTACCCCCGACTATCGAGGGCAAGGAGCCAGCTCCGGTGGAACCGCGTTCGGGGGGGCGCACAGGCCGAATGGGCGTTCGCCCAACCAAAAAGTAGTTTCCCGAGTTCCGTTGACCGGCCGTGAGGCCTTCCTACAGAGAGGACATAGATGGAGTACCAGACCCCAGGCGTTTTCATCCGTGAAGTCGACTCCGGCGCCAAGCCGATCGCTTCTGTCGCTACCTCCATTCCGGGCTTCCTCGGGCTCTTCCAGTTCGCGCCGCCGACCGACGCGGTCAGCATTACGGGCATGAGCGGGGACAAGCACATCACCGGGAAGGTGATGCCTCAGCTTGTCGACACGAAGGGCAACATCGCCACGGCCAAGACCGGCGAGGCGGTCACCGCGCTCACCCAGGCCTTCCAGCTCAAGAAGGGCGCCGTTCGCGACGTCAAGAAGCTGCTCGACCTGAACGGCCACAAGGTCACGTTCAGCAAGGCCGGCAAGTCGGTCAAGATCTCCACCGGCAAGGAGTCCGTCGAGGTCGCTGAGACCCTGCTCGACGCCGCTGGCAAGGTCATCACCGAGGACAACCTGGCTGTTGAGGACCTCCTCAACACGATTCACCAGGTGTTCGCGATCGACAAGCCCGCCCCCAAGACCGCCAAGGAGCTCCTTGAGGTTTACGGCTACGAGTTCGAAGCCGCCCGCGGCACCTCCATGATGGGCGAGTACTCGGTCGCTCCGTTCCCCGTCACCAACAAGTCGGAGTTCTTCCGCTGGCTGCAGAGCTACTTCGCTCAGTACCTGGTCGAGACCCGCAGCATCGAGGACCTCGTTGGCGCGTCCATCGACGACCCCGATGAGGCCGCTGACGCGGTGTTCGAGGCCCTCGCGAACGATGACGAGCTCAAGGAGCAGTTCCGCAAGTTCCTCAGCCAGCCCTCCGTCTTCAACTTCGTGTCGTCGGTCAACGGCTTCTACGACAACGGCGGCGGCAAGTGCTACGTCTACCTCATGGGCGTGCAGAACCTCGAGTGCTCGGTTCGCGAGAACCAGGCGGACAAGCTTGGCCTCTACGCGTTCGATGACTGCGACGACATGTCGTTGCACGTCGCCACCGGCCTGACCTTCAGCCAGCAGCGCGAGATGCTCGAGCACTGCGAGACCCGCAAGGACCGCTTCGCGATCCTCGACGGACCGATCGTCTCCGCAGGCGACATGGAGATCCCGGCGTCCGACAAGGGCTACGGCGCGCTCTATGTGCCGTGGGTCAAGGTCACGAAGCCCTCGTGGTACGTCGGTGGCCAGGACATGAACGTGTCCGGTCCGCTCCGCCGCAAGGTCATCAAGTGCGACAAGAACGAGCTCTTCGTCCCGCCGAGCGGCCACGTCTGTGGCGTGTTCGCGCGCGTCGACACCGCTCGCGGCGTCCACAAGGCTCCCGCGAACGAGATCGTGATGGGCATCACCGGCTTGTCGCAGAAGATCAACGCCCTCGAGCAGGCGCAGTACAACGACCGCGGCATCAACGTCATCCGCATCTTCAAGGATCGCGGCGTCCGCATCTGGGGCGCGCGCACCTTGGCCACCAAGAGCGATCCGTCGTGGAAGTACATCAACGTCCGCCGTCTGTTCATCATGATCGAGCAGTCGATCATGGTCGGCATGCAGTGGGCCGTCTTCGAGCCCAACGATCACACCCTGTGGGCCAAGCTCACCCGTGACACGCGCGCGTACCTCATGCGCGTCTGGCGCTCGGGCGCGCTCTTCGGCAAGGAGCCCGAGGATGCGTTCTACGTCAAGTGCGACGACGAGACCAACCCGCGCTACCTCATCGACGCTGGTCAGGTCAACATCCAGATCGGCATCAGCCCCGTGAAGCCGGCCGAGTTTGTCGTCTTCTCGATCGGTCAGTGGGACGGCGGCGCTCTCATCGAGGAGTAGTCGCTGGCGCGCCGTCCGAGCCCTATGGCTCGGGCGGCGCTCTGCCTTGTTTCGCTTTTTTCGCAGCGTTCTATTTTCCAACTAGATCAGGAGTCGAGCTTCGCCATGGAGTTCAAGACCGAGTACGAGTTTGTCCTTCCTCGTGGGTATGTCGACGCGGACGGCACGGTTCATCGCGAAGGCGTCATGCGCCTCGCGAACGCTCGCGACGAGATCGTTCCTCTGAACGACCTTCGCGTGCAGCGCAACCGCGCCTACCTCATCATCGTGCTGCTCTCGCGAGTCATCACCCGCTTGGGCAACATGACGGACGTCAACACGGGCGTCATCGAGAACCTGTTCGCGGGCGATCTGCGCTTCCTCGAAGAGATGTACAACCGCATCAACGAGGACGAGGCGACCGTGAAGATCACCTGTCCGGAGTGCGGACATCGGTTCGACAAGGAGTTCGGTCGCCTGGGGGAATCGTAAGCTACCCTCTTGAAAATATTTTCAAGGAGGTAGCCTTCATCGCGTACCATTTTCATTGGCAACGCGACTCGGTTCTCGAGATGTCCCACCGCGAGCGCCACGCTTGGGTGAAGGAGATCTCCACGATCAACGAGAAGATCAACAAGCCGCGGTGATCCCGCGGTTGAGGTACGCGCTGTGCAACCGGGAATCACCATTGCCCACGCGAACGAGCTCACCCGCGACGCAGCCGCGTTGCGGGGTGACGTCGCTGGCTTCATCGCGGTTGTGCCTCGTGCCCGTTGGTGGAAGGGGGCTCGGCGCGGCGACTTCTGTGAGCTCGCCGTAGAGGGTCTGTCCGAGTTCGCGCGCTCGCCCGGGCGCTCGTACTTTGACCCGGTGACCCAGCGCGCGGTGAAGGCCTTCTTCCAGAACGGAGGACTCACCGCCAGGATCTTTGGACTCTGCGTCGAGTCCATGGACGATCTGATGTGCGAAGATCCGTTCGCGGATCTCTTCATCGATCTCATCGAGCGCCTGCGCTCCGAAGAAGACGTCGCCCTGCTGCTCATGCCGGCGCTCGCGTACATGCCCGTCGAGATGGGGCAGCGCGGGCGCGTGGTCGTGCGAGCCCAGCCAGTCATTGAGCTGCTGCTCTCTCACTGCCGCGAGATGAACAACCGCTTCCTCATCTTGGACGCGCCACGCGATCTGCACGACAAGATGTTGATGAGGTGGGTCAGCGCGCTGCGCGAGGCCAACGAAGAGACCTCCGCCTTTGGCGCCATCTACTACCCTTGGCTGATGAACGGCGACGAGGTGTTCCCACCATCCGGCACGATGGCGGGCGTCTTTGCGAAGGTCGAGAACGAGCACAACCCAGGTGGCGTGCGCTGGCCGCCCGCCAACATCGTGCTTGAGCATGTGACGCACCCCGCGATCGCGCTCAGCTGGCGCGAAACGGGCGACTACTCCGAGGCGGGTATCAACCCGATCCTCGTCCAAAACACGCGCGGCGTCGTCGTGTGGGGCGCGCGGACCCTGTCCCGCGATCCCCGCTGGCTACACATCAACGCGCGACGCATCACGTCGTTCATCGCCGAGCAGATCCGCCGCGACAGCGAGTGGGTGGTGTTCGAGCATCAGCGTCCCGAGCTCTGGTCGATCATCGAGCGCATGGTCACCGCGCGCCTCGACGCCATGTGGGGCGCCGGATTGCTCACGGGCGATCGCGCCGGGAACGAGTACCACGTCCAGTGCGATGCCGAGGTAAACCCGCCTGAAGTGCGGGATGCCGGGCAAGTTCACTGTCGTGTGATGCTCAAGCCAATCGGAACGGCTGAATTTGTTGTGGTTGAGCTTCGTCTCGGGTAACATCCTCCTAGTATGGTTTTACTCTCCGCTCTCGGAGGTGTTTGATGTCGGCAGGCCCGTTGGCCGATCCTATCGGTAATTACTTCTTTGCCCTCGAAATCGACGGTGTAGAGGTCGCGCACTTCACGGAGTGCAGCGGTCTCAAGTCGCGGTCACAGGTCTTCGAGATCGAAGAGGGCGGCCTAAACGGCCGCACGCACAAGCGTGTCGGGCAGAGCGAATGGGACAACATCGTCCTGCGCTACGCTTCGTCCGCGAGCACCTTCATGCTCGCTTGGCGCGACCGCTTCTTGCAGGACCAGTTCGCGAACGCCTACGGCGGCGACTCGGACGGCGCCAAGGGCGTCAGTGGCGCCATCAAGATCATCGACAACAATGGTCAAGATGTCGTCCGTACCTACTCGTTCAAGGCCGCATGGCCTGTGTCTTGGGAGGGTCCGGCGTTCAACAGCGGGAGCTCGGAGCTCGCCATCGAGTCTCTCGAGATCGCGCACACCGGCCTGACTATCAGGTAGTCTCTTTTTTGAACTCCTCTGCTTCCTAAAGGAGCGGTCCATGAGTGACGCTCGCCGAATTCCCGGTAGTTCTGTCTCGGAGCGCCTGTGTGCCCGTGAGGTGCGTCGGTTGCGCGTGGGGCCGTCGCCCTTGTTCTACGAGCGGTTCGGCTTGGCCGACCCTTGGGACGGGGGCGAAACGGACCGCGAAGGGATGTTCTCGTTCCTCAGCGCAGCTCCGTACTACGCACGTCTCCGCGCCCAGGGCGCGGCGGCTGCGCGTGCCCGGCGCCGCCTCATGGATCGCCTCGGTGACGCGAACTCCCGCGCTCTCTCGCTCGGCGCCCGTATGGCGCGTCGCGCGTCGAACGGCGCGGGGCTAGTCGCGAACCTTGCCTTTGGCGAGCTGCACGCGCTGTCCGACAGCTCCATGTTGATGCCCGAAGCGGCCGCTAGCGCGCCGCACGTGGACGAGGTTCCGGCGAGCGGTCGCTCGTCGCGTGCCGAAGGTCGGCGAGCGGGCTTCTACGAAGCGCCTCGTCGCGAGCGTTCGGTGGATCCCCGTCTCCTTAAGGTGCTGGAGCAGCTCGGTCTGTCGGCTACGAGCGACGTCGACGCGATCGTCGAAGAGCTCAAGCAGCTCTCCACCGCTCAGCAGGCTGTCGCGGTGCGCCGTGTGGTCCGCAAGGTGCGTGGGGTCGCTGGTCGCGCTGTCGCGCAGCTGGTGGACGAGGTCATCGTCGAGCAGCCTGGTCGCGCCGCGGGTGTAGCCCGGGCGCGTGGTCGTTGGTTCGAGCCCAAGAGCGGCGCGGTGGAGCGCCGGGGTGAGACCGGCCTTCGCCCCATGCTCTCGCGGTCTCCGGCGCTGCAGGCGCTTCAGTTTGAAGACGCCGCTCCGGCGACGTCGGCCCCCGAGACGGTGGCTCGTCCTCGCCACGAGGTCGCGCCCCGCGTCTCTGCGGCTTCGGCGCGACCGGCGCCGGTGGCTGCGGCGCGTGAAGCCGCTAGCCGTCAGCAGGTCACTGGCCGCGCTGGCCCAGTCAGCGCCGGTGGTGCTTCGCGCACCACTCGCGAGAGCGCCCCGCGCGTCTCGGCTCCTGAAGGCTTGTTGACGAACCCTTCGGTTGAAGCGGACGCCTCGGCACCCATCGCCTCAAACGCACACCGCTCGGCTCCTCGCGCCGCGAGCGTCGATGTCGCTCCTGCTCGCATGTCGGCGTCTGCCCGCGCAATCACGCGGATGATGCCTGCAGAGCGCAGCCTTGAGCATGGCCTCCCTCGGGCAGGGCGCGCCGTTCGCGCCGGCGGCCCGCTGGCTCGCCTTGCGCGCCGCGTCGAAGCGGCTGCGCCGGTCGTCGAGCTCGCTCATCGGTCGGTGGTGCCTCGTCCCGCGGCGGCCGCACGTCCGCTGCGCGCGCCCGTCACCTTGGATCTCGCGCAGCCCGTCGCACCGCCCCCGGAGACGGCGGAGACCGCTGCGCCCACGCGCCGCGCGTCGCCGCCAACGGCCAAGCGCTCCGTCGCTGCGGTCGTGCGCGCCAGCCTGCGCAGCGATGTTGCGCCTCGCGTCGACGACGCGGGTCGTCCGCTCTTCACGCCGGCCCCCGTCTCGCCCTCGGCCGCTCGCAGCGCCACGCGCGCCGCTGCTCCCGTCGCGGCCACCCAGGCGGTTCGCGAGCGGGCTCTCTCCCATGCGGCTGTGTCGCCTAGCCTCACCGCGCGCAACACCACGGCCAGTCGGGCCGTCGGGTCCGCTACCGTCGCGCCTTCCTCGCCCGACATTGCGTCGGTGAGCGTTGAGCGCGGCTCGAATACGTCGCCGCTTCAGCGCATCGCACAGCGCGTGGACGCGGTCTCGGCGCCCGTGGACGTGGCGCGCCGCAGCCTCGTGCCGCACCCCGTCGTCGTGACTCGGGCTCGCTCGTTCGCGCCGACCGCGGTCACGTTGGCGGCGCCCGCGCTCCTCTCCGAGAGCGCGGAGCCTAGCGCAGTCGCAGCTCGCCCGATGGCGCGCCGCGCGGCGGACCGCTCCTTGGCGGGGGCCGGCGCGGTTCCAAGCCGTGGGCTCGCGGCTTCGCCGACCCAGTATGTTCGCAGCCCTCTCGCTGCGCCGAAGTGGTCGCCCCAGGTGGCGGCTCCCGATGCGGCGGTCAGCGCCAAGGGGGTGTCGCTCGCGCCCGCACGAACGGCCGCCAAGCTCGCTCGCTTCGAACACTCGGCGCGCGCGGCAGAGCGTGGCGATGCCCCGGCGGCCACGGTCGCCAGCAGCGCTGCGGTTGCTCCTCAGCGGCTGACGCGCACGCTCAGCGCGGCGGTGCCGACCGCTTATGTCCACGCGGTCGCCCCCGAGGCTCAAGATTCCGCCGACGCGCCGGTTCAGCGCGCCTCGCGCTCGCTCGTTCCGCATCCTGTCCGCAGGGCCTCGCGCGAGCCGTCACAGGTCGCTGGGCCGCTCGCGACGGCCTCCGCCGTCGCCGTGGCGCCGCGCGCGGCGGTCCAGCTCGCTGCGCCGGTCTCGGCGGTTCGCCGCGCTGCGAGCCGCTCTGTCGCACGTGTCGCCAGCGCTCGCGTCACCGAGCGCTTGGATGCCGCGCGTGACGAGCAGGTCGCCGCAGAGGGCGGTGCCACGCGCTCCGCGCTGCTCGCGGCTGCACCCACGGCCTACGTTCGCACGTCCGACACGGTCGGGGAGCCGGAGGCCGCGCAGCCGGTCGCTCGTCGCTCCGTCGTTCCTCATCCGGTCGCTCGTGCTGCTAGCTCCAGGCGAGCGTTGGCGGCGGCAGAGCCGCAGGTCGCTGCGGCGCCGTCGGTAGCGGCGTCCGTTACGTCGACGCGTCCCACGGCGTCGCGCCGCGCAGTCGCGCGCATGACTGCTCCTGAAGTCGCTGTGCGCTCGCAGCGCTTGGTGTCGTCGTCTCCCACGGCCTACCTCGCGGCAACGCCCAACGCCGAGCCGCTTCCAGAGCAGGGGCCCGTGACGCGCAGCGCGCTTCGCCGACCGGTCTCGGTGCGTAGCGGCGGTGTCGTCTCCCAGCGTCTCCCGGTCTCGGCGGACTCCACCGGCGCCACGCGCCCGTTGCGCGCCGGTCATCTCCAGTCGGCTCAGGATGGCGCTTTTGGCGCCTCCGTGGCTGGTCCCGAAGCCTCTGCCCGTTCGCGGCGTATGGCGTCTTCGGCACCTGCAGCCCACCTCGTGACCACGCCCAACGCCGAGCTGTCGCCCGAGCAGGGGCCTGTCTCAAGCGGCTCCCGTCGCGGCCCTGCCTCCGTGGCGCGTCGTGCCGCTGTCGCGCCTCGATCCCACGCGCTGGCGGACTCGACTGGCGTGACCCGCGCGGCTCGCGTCCAGTCCGTGCAGGGCAGCGCTTCGTATGCCTCGCCATCGGCGTCCGTTGGCGTGACCGCGCCGACCCGCCGCGCTGCAGACCGCGGCGCCGTTCGCGTCGACGATGTCGTCGCGTCCATCCTGAGCCGCATCGACGCGGTCTCGCGCTCCGAGCAGCTGCCGGTCTCGGTGCGCTCCACGCGCTCCTCGTTGCTCTCGGCGGCGCCGACCTCCTACGTCCACGCGAGCGAGCCCACCGAAGAGCTCGCTGCGGCTACCTCTCGCGCGCCTTCGCGTCGCTCGGTGGTGCCGCACCCGGCGCCGCGCGCCGCGCGTCGCTCTGACGTTGCGCCGACCGTCGCGTCCGAGCCGGTCGCGCGCTCGCAGGTTGCGGCCCCAGCTCGCAGGCTGTCGCCGATGCGTCGTGCGAGCGTTCGCTCGGCGGCTCCCGAGGCTGTCGCGCCGCGTCTTCGCCGCTTCATCGCCGAGTCGCCCACGGCCTACCTCGCAGCTCCAGCGCTAGCGCAGGCAGAGGATGCTGTCACCGCTCCTGTCCGTCGCGCCCGCGCGGCGAAGGTCGCGGACACCGCCGTGGCTGCGGGCGCAGCGCCGCTCGCGGCACAGCGCGCCCTCGCTCGCGCCAGCACCTCGGTGGTGGACAGCGTCGAAGCCCCCCGCGTCGCCGAGGATGTGGCGCGGCGCGGAGCGGCGGTTCGCCCGGCACAAGCGCGCCCAGGCACGCTCTTCTTTGCTACCCCAGAGCAGGCCTCGGCGGCTCCAGCGGCTTCGGCTCAGCGTCCCCCGTCTCGTCGCGGCTACGAGCGCATCGCGTCGGCGCTGCGCGCGGCGTCGCGCTCCGAGCAGCCGGTGGCGGCGTCGCCTGCTGTCATCCGCGCCTTCACGGCGCTCGCGCCCGAGCAGGTCGCCTTGGTCGCCGGCGAGTCGGTGTCGGTGTCGGTCGAGCAGGGTGTTGCGCGGCGCACCGCACGCGTGGGCCGGTCCGCGGATCAGGCCGGCGTCGTGCAGTTCGCCGTGCGCGACCGGGCTTCGGGTCAAACGGCCGAACGCTCGGCGGTTGCAGGCGCCGAGCAGCGCCTGATGGGTCGCCGCGTTGCGACGCTCGCGCAAGGGGTCACGTCCTCGCTTCGCTTCACCAGCGCGCCCGATGCGCCGGAGGCCAGCGTCGCCGAAGCCCCCCGTGGTGCCCGTCGCTCGGTCGTGACGCCGCGTCGCGCCAGGGCCTCGCGCGCAACGTGGTCGCCTGCTGAGCGCGTCCTCGGACGCCGCTCGGTCTACGCATCCTCGGCCAGCGCTTCGCCTAAGGCGTCTCCCTTTGGGATGTCGGCGCCGGAGCTCGCGGTGGCGCTCCCCGAGTGGGCGCAGCACAACGAGGTCGCGGGTGGGGTCGTTCAGAGCCGCCCCGCTGCGTCACGCCTCGCGCGCACGCTGTCTTTTGTCTCTGGTGACGGCGCGCTCGCGTCGGGCCAGGAGAATGTCGCGGCTCGTCGCGATGTCGGTGAGCGCGCTTCGGGTCCTGCCCGCCGCGCGCAAGGCGATGTCCGTCGCGCAGCGAGCGTGGCTCAGCCCGGTCAGGTGCTCGCATCTGGCCAGGCAGAGATGGTCGACGATGGTGGCTTCAACGCTCCCGTGCGTACCACGGCACCGCGTTCGCGGGTCGCGGGGTGGGGGCGCCGGGCGCGCGGCTTGTCCGCGGCGCTACCGGAGCAGCCGCTCACCGCCGGCACGCTTGGCTCAAGCCTCGGTGGTGGGCGTTTGCTCACCGCGCTGGCTCGGGCACGGCAGCCCGAGGAGCTCCTCCGGGTGATCCTCGAGCGCTCGGGAGAGAGCGCGTCCATCGCGCGTCACTTGCCCTCGCCGGTCGCGGCGCTCATCGAGCGCATCGTTCAGGCGGGTCAGGATGTGACGGCTGAAGCACCGCAAGTCGGCGAGGAGCGTGTCAACGCACGCACGCTCCAAGGCGACGATGTCTTCAAGCCGATCTACCGAGGCAAGGCGCAGGAGCGTCCTCGCTCTTCGCCAAACTTCAAGACGCTCTCTCGCTCCACGGCCGGCGCGCAGTCGGTCGAGGGTGGGGGCGCATCGTCAGCGATGAAGCTGGCGGGCAAACTGCAGAAACTTATTCTTTTGGCCGAGTCGGATCGTCGTGCGGCGCGCGAACACGTCCGCATGGCTGAGGCTGACAACTCGGCGCAGAACGCTAACGGGATCGAGGGCGCTCCTGCTCCTCGCAAGCCCGTGCCTAGTATGCACGAGCTTGAACGCGATGTTCTCGAGAGTGTTTTGCGTGAGTTGGAACTGACTTTGGTTCGCAATCAGGGAGATCCCGATGGCTGGTGGTAACGAAAAGGCGTCCTTTGAGTGGGGTGGCAAGACGTTTCACGTCCAGTTCAACCCCAAGCAGCTCAAGCTGGCTGAGGCCAACCAATGGAAGGAGGAGGAGACCGTCGCGGTTGGATCGCCTGGTCTGACCTTCCTCAAGGGAAACGCGTCAAAGCTCTCCCTTGAGCTGATCTTCGACACGACTGACTCGGGGAAGAGCGTCGAGTCCGAGTGGGTCTCGAGCTGCCGCGCCATGCTCAACGTCTACCCCAACGAGGGCAACGACGGCGCCGGGGAGAAGCAGGAAAGCCAAAGCGGCCCGAAGCCGAAGAAGCGCTCCGCGTTTGTGGCGTTCCGCTGGAAGGATTTCAAGTTCTTCGGGGCCGTTGAGTCGGTCTCGGTGGACTACCTCATGTTCAAGGCCGATGGCACGCCTTTGCGCGCCAAGGTCGCGATCGCCATGAAGAAGCAGCAGTCCAACAGCGACCGTGGCACGGAGGCTGCGCTGACGCTCTCTCCGATGGCCAGCATGCTGTCGGCGGCCGAGGCCGAGGTTCGCGAGGCGACCACTGGCGGCCCTGGCGGCGAGCGTCCCGGACGTTCGTCCAACACGGGCGTGAGCACCGGAAACGTTGGCCCTGGCGAGACCGCTTCGCAGTTCGCCGTCCGCGCGGGCGTCGACGACTTCCGCCCCATCGCGATGGCCAACGGCTGGCGCGATCCCATGAACCCGCCGCTGGGCCTCGCGCTCATCCCGGCGAGCATGGTCGCGGCGGCGGTGTTCTTGCACCTCAACCGGTCGGAGGCCCCCAAGGCGTGGGGCGCGCAAAACGGTGAGCTGCACCCGAACTCCGCGTCGTCGGATGACTGGAACATCGACCTCGGCGAGTACGAGCACGGTGTGTCCGAGGGCCAGATGGAGTTCTCGAGCTACGGCACGGATCATCACTACGGTGATGACAACGTCGCGAGCTTCTCGAGCACCTACGGCGGCGACGTCGAGAAGAGCGAGTTCGGCGGCAAGGACTCCGAGCTCATCGAGATGGGTGACGCCGACAAGTTCGGTGGTCACGAGTACGGCGACGAGAACGAAGCGTCGTTCTCCGAGGGCTACGGCGGTGACGTCGAGATGGGCGAGTACGCGCAGGGCGACTCGGAGTCCATCGAGATGGGCGCTGCTGCCGAGTTTGGCGGCCACAACTACGGCCAGGACAACGAGGCATCGTTCTCCGACACCAAGTCGGGCGACGTCGAGATGGGCGAGTACGCGCAGGGCGACTCGGAGTCCATCGAGATGGGCGAAGCCGACGAGTTTGGCGGTCACGAGTACGGCCAAGAGAACGAGGCGTCGTTCTCGGACACCAAGTCGGGCGACGTCGAGAAGAGCGCGTTCGGCGGCAAGGACTCCGAGCGCGTCGAGATGGGCGCGGCGGCGGAAGCTCCCGGCGCCAAGGACTCCGAGTCCATCGAGATGGGCGAAGCAGCCAAGTTCGAGGGCAAGGCCCCCGGCAAGGAGAACGAAGCGTCGTTCTCCGACACCAAGGGTGGCGCGGTCGAGAAGGGCGAGTTCGGAGGCAAGGACTCCGAGTCGATTGAGATGGGTGGCGCTGCCGAAGCTCCGGCTGCGAAGGACTCCGAGTCCATCACGATGGGTGAAGCAGCCAAGTTCCAGGCCAAGGACGCCGCAAAGGAGAACGAGGCATCGTTCTCCGACACCAAGGGTGGCGCGGTCGAAAAGGGCGAGTTCGGCGGCAAGGACTCTGAGTCCATCGCCATGGGCGCGGCGAGCGAAGCCGGCCAGAAGAGCGTCGCGGAAGAGAACGCAGCATCGTTCTCGGACACCAAGGGTGGCGAGGTCGCCAAGGGCGAGTTCGGCGGTAAGGACTCCGGCGCGGCCGACCAAGGCGCTGGCGGTTCGGTAGCCCAGGCAGCCGCTGGTGAGGCTTCGGGTGGCTCGGCCGCCGAGGCAGCCGCCGGCCAGGCTAAGGGCGGCTCGGTTGCGCAAGCAGCAGCCGGTGACGCCAAGGGCGGCTCGGTCGCCGAGGCAGCAGCCGGCCAGGCGAAGGGTGGCTCGGTCGCCGAGGCGGCCGGTGGTAGCTCGGCCGCACAGGCGGCAGCAGGTAAGGCGAAGGGCGGCTCAGTCGCAGAGGCGGCAGCGGGTCAGGCTGGCGGCGGCTCGGCGGCGCAGGCCGCAGCGGGTCAGGCTGGCGGAGGCTCAGTTGCCGAGGCAGCAGCGGGTCAGGCAAGCGGAGGCTCAGTTGCCGAGGCGGCAGCGGGTCAGGCTGGCGGCGGCTCGGTGGCGCAGGCCGCAGCGGGTCAGGCTGGCGGCGGCTCGGCGGCGCAGGCCGCAGCGGGTCAGGCTGGCGGCGGCTCGGCGGCACAGGCCGCAGCGGGTCAGGCTGGCGGCGGCTCGGCGGCACAGGCCGCAGCGGGTCAGGCTGGTGGCGGAGCGTCCGGCAGCGTGTCGGGGCGTGATGGCGCGGCCGCGGGTGGCTTCGCACGGAATGGCGGCGGTGGCGCAGCTTCGGCTGGCGGAGCGGCTGCTCAAACCGAGTTCGAGGCCTCTGGCGGAGCCGGACCGGCACTCAGCGGAGTCGGCGCGGAGCGCGCGCAGCAGGGGGTCGCGGCGCCAGGAAGCCAAGACCTTGGCGGCGTGGGCCAGAAGCTGAAGAAGGACGGTGGTGCGGGCTTCGATATCGCCGACGCCATCGCCAACGAAGCAAACGATCTCGCGGACGAGTAGCCGAGCCCGGCGGCCGCGTCCGTGTGACGCGGCCTCCCTGGAGTGGATATGCCAGCACCCAAGAAAAACTACGTCCTTCCTTTTGAAGTGACGCTCGCGGGCCAGACGCTCACGCAGAAAGAGCCCAAGGGGCTCACCTACCTGTGCATCGAGGATCATCTTGAGATGATCGGGATCGCCCAGCTTCAGTTCGCCGTTGGCGACGTGAACTGGGGGGCGCTCAAGGCGGGCGACGATGTCACGGTCAAGGTGGGCGACAACGCCCGGCAGATGTTCAAGGGCCACATCACGGGCTTTCGTCACACCTACGGCTCGGCGGCGCCCGAGTCCTTCACGGTGCTCGCGATGGATCCGATGGTGCGCATGGCGGCCTCGCGCAACACCAAGGTGTGGGGCGACGGTATCGCTGCGGACCAGTGCGACTCGGACATCGTGTCCGAGGTGATTGGTCGCTCGGGCTGCATCGCTGGAAAGGTCGACGCTACGTCGCCTAAGTTCAAGTATGTGATGCAGCGCAATGAGTCGGACTTCAACTTCGCCAAGCGCCTCGCGGCCCGCAATGGGTACATGTTGCGCTCCAACGAGGGCAAGATCGACTTCATCAAGCCCGAGTTTGGCGGCCCCATTTCGTTCGATGCGGTGCGCGAGATCATCTCGCTGGACTACACGGTCGACGCGTCCATGGTTCCCGGCAACGTCACCGTGGTTGGCTGGGACTACGTCGCCAAGGAGGAGGTCAAGGGCACAGCAGCGTCCAAAGACCTGCTCAAGACCGGCACTGGCAAGGATGCCGCGAAGCAGAACGGCGGCTTCTGGACGGAGACCTCCTACGTCTCCGACGTGCTCTGCATGTCGCAGGGCGTCGCCAAGGAGATGGCCGCTGGTGACCTCAACCGGCAGGCTCGGCGCGCCGTTCGCGGTCGCGCCGTGGTGAGCGGTAACGCCGACGTGTTCGCAGGCCAGAAGGTCAAGTTCACGGAGCTCGGCCCGAACACCAACCCGGAGGGGCTGATCCTCTCGGCACGACACGTCATCCAGACGGAGCGCGGCTTCACCACCGAGTTCCAGTTCATTGGAAACACCTGGCCCGTGTAGTCCCCAGCGGCACTACGCAGGCAAACGCCGGACCCAAACGGGCCCGGCGTTTTGTTTTTTGGCGATCGCCTCTTCATTCCCCACCCGTTCTATGGTGGAATGCGTCTCGTCCTCGAAGGCCTCAGGAGTATCTGGTGCGCAAGGATTTTCTCGGTCGCGGCTGGCAGTTCCCGTTTCGCGTCGATCCCGCTGCTGGCGGCGTCGCGACGAGCGAGTACGAAGAGAACATCCGCCAGAACATCACGATCATCTTGGGGACGAAGCCCGGAGAGCGGCAGATGCTGCCTGACTTTGGGTGCCGTATGCACGAGATGATGTTCTCGCCGAACACGTCCACGACCGCGACCACGATCAAGCACTACGTCGAGAGCGCGCTCGCTCGCTGGGAGCCGCGTATCGAGGTGCAAGACGTGAACGCGTGGCCCGACGCCGGTGGCATGATTCGGGTCGAGGTCAAGTACCGCATCGTCTCGACGGGACAGCCCGGCGAGGCGAGCGTCAACTTTCAGCAGGGGTAAGGCAAGCCTATGCCGATCCGTCCGCCCAATCTTGACGACCGCCGCTACGACGACATCGTACGCGAGGCTCGTTCGCTCATCCCGCAGTATTGTCCCGAGTGGACGAACCTAAGCGACGCCGACCCCGGTATGACGCTGGTTCAGCTGTTCGCGTGGATGACCGAGATGATCATCTACCGGCTCAACCAAGTGCCGGACAAGACCTACGTCCACTTCCTCAACTTTATCGGTGAGGAGCGGCGAGAGGCGCGCGCAGCCACGGTGCCCGTGACCTTCGAGCTGCGCGGTGAGGCGCGTGTGACGGCGGAGATCCCGCCCTTCGCGCGGTGCTCCACCCGTCAGGGCGACGGGGTCGAGGCCTTGCACTTCCTGACGTCCCAGCGGCTGTCGCTGCACGACGCCAACATTCGCCGCGTCGTCGCGGTGCGTGCGGGCAAGCGCCCCATGGTGCGTGAGGTGCCCTTCTTGGCGCATCCTTTGTGCCCCAAGGCGCTGCTCTTCGGCGATGGTGCGGGCGTGCAGATCTGGAAGATGGACCCCATCGAGCATGGGCCGCGCAGCTACACGGCGCACCAGTTCTTGTATGTCGCGCACGACGACTTCCGGCAGATGAACATCACCTTGCAGGAGGGACAGCGCGTCGGTCAGCTGCGTATTCGCAGCGCGGACGCCGAGAACCTCCCCATCGCAGCTCTGTTCACGTGGGAGTACTACACGGCGAATATGGAGACCCCGTGGGCTCCGCTCGTCATCGACGAGGAGTCCGAAGCCGAGGTCCTCGGGCTGCCCGAGATCGCGCTGAAGACGCATCTCCCTGGCTTGGAGGAGCTCGACCACTTCGGCATCGACACGGATCGCTTCGCGGTCCCCAAGGCGCTCGCCAAGGAAAAGTGGTGGATTCGCGGGCGTGTGGACTACGAGCGCTGGCTCGCCCACCGCATGCAGGATGACCTCGAGATCGGCTGGGCCGACGACCGCGGCGGCGAAGAGCGCGCCATTCACAACTGGGAGGTGCGCTCCACGGGCCGCTACCTCGAGTTCTTTGTCCAGGACATGCCGCCGATTCGCGCGGGCTGGACCATGCGCTTCACCCTCATCGATCGCTCGATGAAGGCTGGTCGAGGCAGCTACGTTCCGCGGTACCGCTGGACCTACCGGCGCGGCACCGAGTGGGAGCCCATCCCCTTCGAGCGCGTGCGCTACCAAGACACGTCGATCGTCATCACAGGGCCGCTGCACGACCTCGCGTCCGATGGCTTCAACCTCCGCGCCGAGCGCGTGGAGTCTGTGAACATTCGCGGTTTCCTCAACGAGCTCGACCTTGAGCTCACTTGGCTGCGTCCGGTCGAGCTCTACCTCGCGGCCGGCCCGGAGACAGGCGCTGCGGGCGAGGTCCCCACCAGCGAGCTGCCCTGCTTGCCCTTCCAGCCGGCGCCTACCTTGCCGCCGCTGCTCGGCATGAAGTTCTTCATCGGCTCGGACATCTTCGAAAACCGAGCGATGAAGCCGATCTTGGTTGAGCTTGAAGTGAGCTTCGAGTGGGAGGGCGAGCTCATCGAGGAGCCGTCCGACCTGTACCATATGCAGCTGTGCTACCGCGCCGCGGACACCTGGCGCGTGGTGTGGACGAACGAGGACACCTTCTCCGAGTTCACGTTCTCCAAGCTCGACCCCGAGGGCGCGGCGGAGCGCGGTCGTCGCAAGATTCACATCAGCGTTGACCCGCGCACGCAGCTCAAGGGCTTGCACCGCGCCGTCATCTCCAACCGCGAGACCACGTGGCTTCGCCTGGAGCTCAGCCGCGCGACGCTCAGCCGCACCACCAAAAAGAGCGAGCCGCCAACGCCGATCTCGCTCAAGATTCACGCGGTGCGCTTGGGCTACGATGGCGTGCTCGGCCAGGCCTCCTACGAGCAGCCCATGCCCGGCCCCAAGGTCTCGACGGTCGAGTACCGTGAGAACAACCGTCGCTTGAGCCGCGCGGTCGCGCGCTCTGCAGGGCGCCTCTCCGAGGAGTACCCCTTCGACGAGTTCATCGACATCGCCGATGACGACGGAAAGAAGCGCTCCAAGGGCCAAGAAGAAGAAGTCGAGCTCGGCCATGACGCGCTCTACTTCCACTTTGACAAGCCCATCCCGCGCGGCAACCGGCACGCGCTGCTGTTCCGCACCCGCGGCGAGAGCTACCTCCCAGACGGCGTCTCGGTCGACTGGCAGGTGCTGCAAGGCGGTCGCGGCGGTCGCAGCTCGTGGCAGCGCCTGACGCCTTCGGGCGAGGGCGAGAGCTACCGCCTGAACCGCACGGGTGAGATGTCCTTCGCTTACCCCGACCCCGTCGAGCCAGCGGGCGCGGGCATGTGGATGCGCGCCCTGCTGCGTGCCCCTGCGGGCGAGGACATGCCGTCGCTCCCGCCGCTCAGCCACCTGATGCTGAACACGGTCACCGCGGTGAACCTGCACGCCTTCCGCATGGAGAAGTTCTCCGGCTTGGGCGTGCCGAACCAGACCATTCAGCTTCGACACTTCCCGATCTACCTCCACAACGAGGAGAGCGACGCGACGGCCTTCGCGAACCCGCAGCGCTTCGCCGACATCCGCGTCTTTGTGACCGAGGACGACGAGGAGCGGCGCGAGTGGCGCAAGGCGCCGGGCAACTCCATCCTCACGGCGACCAAAGACGATCGCGTCTTCGTGGTCGATCCTGTCGATGGCCGGCTCACGTTCGGCAACGGCATCCGCGGGCGCATGCTCCCGGTGGGCTCGTTCAACATCGCGGTCGAGGTCTACCACACGGTCCCCGGCGGCGACGGCAACGTCCGCCCCGGCGCGGTCTCGATCGTCGAAGGCTACGGCGACGTCGCTGGCGTCACGAACCTCTTGCCAGCTACCGGCGGTCGAAACGCCGAGAGCATCGACGAGATCATTCGGCGCGCGCCCTCGATCCTCACCAGCCGCGACCGCGCGGTCACGCGCGCGGACTTCGAGGTCATCGCCAAGGAGGCGTCGGGCGAGGTCGCACGCGCCGCTTGTGACGGTCGAATGGGCGAAGACGGCGTCGTCGGCGTCATCATCCTGCCGCAGCGCCACGAAGACGAGCGCGTGCCCGACCCCTTCCTGTCGGCGGGGCTCAAGGAGCACGTCCAGCGCTACCTCTCGCGCCGTTGCCTCGTGAACGTCGCCCCCGAGGTGCGCCTCGCGACCTTCCGTCAGGTCGACGTGTCGCTCATGCTGCGGCTACGGCCGAACGTCAACATCCTAGGGGTGCGGGCGCGGGCGCAGCGCTGGGTCGAAGACTTCCTCGACCCCTACATCGGCGGCATCGACAGCGCGGGTTGGCCGTTCTGCGGCACGCTCTACGCGCAGGACCTGGCGCGGCTCGTGTCCGACATCCCCGAGGTGCGCCACGTCTCGGACGTGCAGCTCTTCAACATCGACGAGACGCGCGTCGGCGCGCCCCCCGGTTGGGAAGAAGGCAGCGGATCGGACACCTTGGTGCTCGATGATCGCGATCTGTTCGTCATCCGGAACGTGCGGATCCTCTCCGAGGACGGTGGCCAGTGAAGCGCCGCAGGCTTCCATCCAAGCGCGGCGCGAACGCTCCAGCGAGCACCGCGCTGGCGCTGCGCTCCCAGACCACCGACCTCCGCTTCTTGGAGCAGGTCGTCTGCATTCAGTTCCCCGCCGCGTCGGCCCGGTCCTACTTGGCGCGCAGCATGGCGAACCGCATTCAGATTCACCTCGTCGAAGCGGAGCGAGGCGAGCAGGTCGGGCATGTGCGCTTGGTGGAGATCAAGCACGCGAACGGCGCGGATCGCACCTGGATTCGCGGCATGCGCGTGCTCGCAAACGGTGAGCCCGCCAGCTTCTATGTGCCGGATCACCTCGTGCGCGTCGTGTCCGAGGTCGAGGGCGCGTCCAGCCAGAGCCGCTCGCTCGCGGTCGATGACACCATCATGCTGCACGTGCCCGTTCGCGGCTACCTGCGGTTCATGCCCTCGATCTACCAGGGCGAAGGCCCGGTTAGCTCCCGTCGCATCACGCAGACGCGCGACAGCGCGATTCAGCGCTGGGGCAACGTGCGCGCCGAGGAGAAGCACGTCGAGGATGACCTCGACGCCGAGCCGCTGCGCCGCTTCCTCTTCCTTTTCCAGCACGTCATGGACTCGGTGACCGATCAGATCGATCGCATCGAGCAGATGACGGACCCGTTGCTCACCGACGCGCGCTTTTTGCCGTGGTTGGCGAGCTGGGTCAACTTCGAGCTCGATGAGTCGCTGCCGGTGCACCAGCAGCGCGAGCTCGTCCGGCGCGCCATTCGCTTGGTGCGCACCCGCGGCACGCGCGGCGGCATCGAGGAGATGGTGCGCGTGCTCACCGCAGCGCCCGTGCGCGTCCGCGAGCGCCAGCGCCCTGTGCCTGCGGCGCTTGGGCGCATGACCCTCATCGGAGGCCGCAACGTCGTCGAGCGTTACCAGCGTCGTGAGCCTGTTGGCGCCTACCTCGTTGAGCCTTCGCAGCGCCGCGATACCACCTACTTCACCCTGACTCTTGAGCCACGCGAGCGCTTCACCAAGCGCTTTGGCGAGCGCGCCTCGGCGGTGCTTCGCCGCATCGCCCAGGTGGTGAGTCAGGAGCGCCCCACGCACGTCGCCTTTACCATTCAGTTCGACGAGCGGAACCTCTAGAATCGACGGAGCATCGGATGTCCTATCCGCACACCCTGAGTCGCCTGAACCCGTTCGAGGGCCTCTGCCTTACCGCGGGTGACCTCTTTGATGAGCAGCTCTATCACCGCCGCTCGCTGCAGCGGCACGCGCTCTTTCTGCATGGCTACGGCGTTGTTCAGGGCCTCCAAGTAGAGCTCGAGCAGAAGGCCAAGCGCTATGTCGCGGTCATCAAGGCCGGCTACGGCATCACCAAGCAAGGCCAAGGCGTCCAGCTCATGCAGGACGTGCAGGTCCCGCTCGAGGTGCCCAAGCAGGACGGCGAATACCTGCTCTGGCTCTTCCACACGGAGACGCCGGACACCGGCGCCCCGCGCCCCGTGTACGACACGCAGGATCTGCGTGAGGCGCGCATCCTCGAGGCCTCCGCGCCGCGCTTGCACCCCGCCGAAGAGGACCATCCCGACGCCGTCGCGCTCTGCCGCATCAACGTGCGCCTCGGGCGCATGGTGCAGGTGCAGCTCCCGGTGCCCCGCGCCGGTCGCGCCGCCCGCGCCGCTGAGTCCTACCTCAAGCCCCGCGTGCTTGAGTACGTGCGGCTCAACAAGAAGATCCTCAACGCCTTGTTCCGCACCACGCTGCTGAAGGAGATGGGCATCTTCGCCTTCGGCTACTACTCCGCGCTCGTCTCGGCCGAGTTCCTGCTGATCGAAGAGGGCACCACCGACCGTGTGCTCTACCGCGCCGCAGGCAGCCTCATCGTCTACGGCCACGACTTCTACAACCCGCTGCCGCACACGACCGACCGCATCGCGCAGTTCACGGAGTTCATCCGTCGCGTCAACGCGGAGATCCCCGCCGCCGATCAAGGCGACGAGACCTGGCTCCGTTGGTTCCAGCAGTTCGAGCGCTTGCTCCAGCCGTTGCAGCGCATCAGCGACGAGCTTGAGGCCACCATCGAGGCCGTGCGCTAGCGTACGCGGGAGCTCCCATGCACGTACCGCAGCAAGCGGGCACCGTCTGGGTTCGCATCCAGGTCATCGACATGACACCGTCGACCCTCGACCTGGAGGTTCCGCTCTACATCTCGGTGAAGGACCTCACGCAGCGCGTCGCCGTCGACTCGGGGCTTGGGGCCTACTGGGAAGACGGCACCCGGCGCATCTTCTACCTGCGCGCACGCGGTCGCGTGCTCGGACCCGACGAGAAGCTCCAGGAGCTGGGCATCGTGCCCTACGAGCTCATGCACCTGCTGCCGCAGCCCCCGGCGGGCTCGGGGGTGCAGGAGCGGCCGCCCGAGTACCCGGCGGGTCGAGGCTACTCGGCCAAGGGCAACCTCATGATGGTCGGAGGCCTCGCGCAGATGGCCGGCTGGGCGGGCTTGTGGCTCGTAGGCTTGAGCTACGACCACGGCGTGGTCATGTCCACGCTCCCCGCCATCGCGCTCGGCCTGCACGTCACGTCCTTCGCCCGCCATATGTGGGGCGGAAACGCCAAGGTCTTTAAGATCCCGGTCACGGGCGTGCTCCTGTACCTGCCGCTGTTTGGCGTCGTCACCGCGCTAAGCTGGGCGTGGTCGGGCGCCGAGCCCAAGGCGATGGTCGGCACGGTGATGCTCGGCTTTATCGGAGGGCTCTCGGGCGTTCTCATGTCCTGGCTCGCGTGGTTTGGCGCGGTAGAGCCGCTGCCCGATCGCACCGTCGCGCACGCGGTCGCCGCCGAGCAGCAGGCCGTCTACCAGTGCGGCATCTGTGGGCTCGACGTGCCTCCGGATGTGCGCGCCGACTGTGTGCATCGCTGTGGCCGCGTCTTCCACTCGGGCTGCTACGCGGCGCGTCAGGCGGTGTGGAATAGCCCGGGCTGTGCCGTCTGCGGGTGGGTGCCAGGCACGCCCGCCGTCTAGCTCTCCTCCAACTCCTCGGGCTCGGGGCGCTGGCGGAGCACCAGGGACAGCGGCCCGCGCGCGCCCATGCGCCAGAGCGCGTTCGCGACGCGCCTGCGGATCGGCGGCAGCTCGGCTTCGCGGCCGAGGGCGACCAGGGCGTCCAGCTGGAGCAGGTGCGCTTGCGCCGCCAAGATGCCGTTTCGCCGCGACAGCCCAAGGGCGAGCTGCTCCTCCGCGATGGCGAGGGCACCTTCGGCGTCACCGGCGCCGAGGAGCAACGGCCCGAGCACGATGTGCGCCACCGAAGCGAGCCCGTGCTCGTCGAGGCTGACAGCGTGGTCGTGCGTCTCGCGCAGCGCGGGGATGAGCACCGCTGGGGGTTGGCCTGCGGCGACGCGTACGAAGGCGCTGGCGATGCGGGCTTCGTCGCGCTCCTCGTGCTTGGCGAGCCATGGGAGCGCGTTCGCGGGCTGCCCCTCGCTTAGGGCGCTGTGAAGCGCATCTTGAGGCGTCTGAGGCACGGGCGTCGGCGCTGCGCCCGCCGGGAGCAGGCCGCTGACGATGCCGACCAGCGGGTCGTGGGTGGCGCGAATCGCGCGCTCGATCGCTCGGGCGCCCCGCACGAGGCCCTTGCGCAGCACGCTCGGGGCGAAGCGCTTGGCTTGGGTCGCGCGCGCGACGTCGACCAGGATCTGCAGCGCCTCGACGAGCGCCTCGTCGAGCCGGTTGAGCACCTCCAGCAGCTCGCGGTGGGGGGCGCCGTGGCTCCAGGTCGCGCCGACGTCTCGCAGGATGTGGGCGAGGCCGGCGAAGGCGATGCGCGCGCGCCGGGAGAGCGACGCGAGGCCCTCGGCAGAGGCCATGATCGAGCGCATCGCGCCGGCGTCCGGGTCGACCTCGCCGCCGGTGAGCTCGCGCAGGACGTTGTCGAGGCCGAGCGGGTCGTCGTCGTCGTCTTCCGCGTCGAGCGGCTCCATGGCCTCCGCGGGCGGGACCAGCATCGACGCGTTGGGCAAGGCGACGAGCGCCTCAATGGTGACGAGCAACCAGGTGCGCGCCTCGCGGTTGAGCGGCTGGGGCCGTAAGTGCGTGGGCGCTTCGGCGGGGTCGATCTCGAACAAGCGAGCGGCCAACGGCATCTTCTTGCTGGACGACGAGGCGGTTGCGTCCACAGCGCGCAGGATGGACCGACGCCCCTCGCACTCGAGGCAGAAGTTCGCCAGCGCCGCCGTGGCGGGGGAGGGATCGGCGGCGAGGGCGGGGCTCTCCAGCAGGACCCAGGTCGCGATGGCCGCTGCGCGCGCGCGCCCAGCGAGGACAAAGCCGCTCGGGTCCTGAAGCGCGGGCGCCGCCGGGCGCAGCATCGCGGCGACCGCACGCCAGGGCAGCGTGGGGGACGACCACCGCGCGACGCCAGCGGACCAGTCGCTCAAGGAGGCGCCGATCACCGTGGTCGACGGCTGCAAGAGCGCGTCGACGGCGCGCGTGGCAGGGAGGGCGATGGGCTCGGGCTCGCTGGGCAGGGAGGCGAGCAGCTCCTCGTCTTCGGGGGGGAGCTCCTCGTCGGGGATCGCCTCGGCGAAAGCCGGGCGGTCGTCGCCAGCGGAGGTGCCGGGGTTCGCCGACCCGAGCAGCTCTTCGACGGTGAGCAGCCCATCGTCGACGACGTCGTCATCGCCGCCGTGCGTGGGCCCTTTGAGCTCGGCGCGTCGCTGGAGGGATGCGCCGCCTTGCCCTTCGCCGTCGTGCCCCTGCTGCTGGTCGGCGAGGATGGCGGCGAGGCCCGAGTTGCCGATCTGGTTCTGCAGGCGCGAGTGTTCGGGCTCTGGCGCTTCACGCTCTGGGGCCGTCTCTTCCTGCTCTTGCGCGCCAGCGTCTTTGACCGGCGCCGCTTTGCGCTTGTCGTGATCCAGGGGCCGAGCCATTCGCACACCCTCCGCGGCGCCCTCGGCGGCGCTTTCTGGTAGGGTATAGCACTCAACCGCCACGGGGGCGTAGGCGCATGGACAAGCTGGGGCCATACGAGCGCACGGGGCGCATCACCGAGGGGCCGGCGTCGGATCTCGTCGAGGTCCTTCGGTCGGACGGCGGGCTTGCCACCGCCATCGTCTTTCACGAGGTTCATCGCGAGCCGGACGATCTCTTCGCGTTCATTCAGCGCCATCGCGCCTTCTTGGCCAAGCCAGGCGTTGACGGCATCGCGCCGCTCGTCGATGTCCTGCCTGCCGAGGGCGCCCTCGTCTACCACACAGGATCCGCCTGGTCCGTTGCAGAGCTCGTGCGCTTGGCAGCCGACGCTGGCGAGCCTTGCGGTGTTCGCGCCGGGCTTGAGCTCGCGTACCGCACGTCGCGCTTGCTCGTGGAGCTCTTGGATCGCGGGGACGCCCACGGTGTGTTCGGGCACGGCGCGCTCACGCCGTGGCGGCTCATGGTGCGCCCAGACGGGCGCGTGCTCGTGCTCGGCCTCGGCGCGCTGCAACCTGAGGTGTTGGCCTTCGTGGACGATGAGACCGAGGCTCCGCCCGAGGACTCGCTTCGCTACGTGCCCCCCGAGCGGCTCGCCGGCGAGGCCGAGGACGTCACCTCGGACCTGTACTCGCTCGCTCTGGTCGCCGCCGAGGTGATGACGGGTAGGCCGCTCTATGACGGCTTGTTCCAAGATATTCGGCAGCAGGCGGAGCGCGGCGAGGGCACCTACCGCCTCTACAAGTGGCGAGAGAAGCTGCCGGATGTGGTGCACACGCTCTTCGCTCGCGCGCTCAAGCACGACATGGACAGCCGCTTTCACGAGCCGCTCGACTTTGTGTATGGCGTGCACGACATCCTGGAGTCCGTGGACGCGGGCGACGGTCCTGGGCTCGCCGAGGTCGTGGGGCGGTTGCGCCGCGAAGGCTCGCGCAACGAGGCCATTCAGGGCGGTCGCACCAGCATGCTCTCCAAGGCGGACATCGCCCGCATGGCCGACGAGATGGAGGATCACGACGCTGCGCCGCTTGAGCTGCCGTCGCGCCCACGCCCCGTCGAAGAGGTCGAAGAGGTTGAGCAGGAGCAGGGCCGCTGGGGGAGCGTGCGTCGCGCCGAGAGCCGACCGCCCGCTCCGACCCCACCCCCTCCCGCGCCCGCAGCGCCGGCTGATCCGCAGCGCGAGCGCCTGCGCTCTAGGCTCGGCCGTGGCAGGACCTCCGAGCCCCCGCCCGAGCCTACGCCGGAGCCCGCCGCCCCTGCGGCCGATCGGCGCGATGCGCTTCGGTCCCGCCTGCGTTCGGGCTCGCGCGTCGGTGCGGAGCCTGCAGCGCCCGAGCCCGTCAGCCCTGAGCCAGCGCCTTCGGAGCCGTCAAAGCGCGACCTGCTTCGCTCCAGGCTCAAGCACGACACCACGCGCCCGTCCGCCGCTGTGCCCCCAGAGCCGGCTGCGCCTCCCGCTGCGCCCCCCGCTGCGCCCCCCGAGCCACCGCGCCGAGCGGCCCCGACAGCGCCCGCGCCCGTCGTCGCTGAGACCGTGGACGACGCTGCGTCCTTGCTCGCCCGCCTCCGC
>Ga0210044_10001378_pt1 | contig 36855 bp, 28 predicted proteins | sample CryGey13umfilter_2_FD_183959 | JGI IMG/M metagenome (GOLD analysis project Ga0210044, IMG submission 183959) | Groundwater microbial communities from aquifer in Utah, USA - Crystal Geyser 4/9/14 3 um filter (SPAdes) (version 2) | ecosystem: Environmental > Aquatic > Deep subsurface >...
GGTGCCTCGAAACGGACCAGCGCTGTGCTCGTTCCGCCATACCGTCTATCGGTTGTGGTACCGGTCGTTGCTCCGTCGGAGTCAGCAGCATCGTGGCCGAAAGAAGCTGAAGCGACGATTCGCGCTCTGGGTGAAGCGCTTCCTGCCGACGGCCAGGATCCACCATCCCTATCCCGAACAGCGGTTGCTCGCCATGACCCGAGGCAGGAGCCGGATGCGGTAGCTCCGCACGTCCGGATCTGTGGAGGGGGTTATGGGCAACCATGATTCCTACTCCGACTGGTCCGGGGCCGAGATCTGCAGCAAGGAGAAGCTCTTTCTCGAGGCGCACGGCTCCACTCCTTTGGGTGGTTTCGTGCACACTGATCTTCATCCTCGACGGCGGAAAGCCCCATCTGACCTTGTCCGAATAGGTTCATGAAATCGATCGCTTGTCGTGGTAACTGATCAGCATTGCGGCCTGGCGGCGACGCTCGATCGCAGCTAGTACCGCGGATCCGAAGTTCCTTCTTGGTTCTCGAATATGGGGCTGAGAGTCCAGCCAAAGGCATCCTTGGCCCGCAGGACACGGCCAACCTTGACCTTGCTCGGACGGTCACACGCGAGCTTGATCAACCAGTCCTGACCCTGTCGAGCAGAGTTCGGGTAGTAATCGCTACCGCATCTCGGTCGATCAGCCCCGGTGAGCAGAGTTCGGGTAGTAATCGCTACCGCATCTCGATCCATCGATCCTGGAACAACCCGGAACGGACTTCAGGCATGACGTACTAGCGACTACTTCACGGTCCAGGCCGGCTCCGAGTCCGCCTCGTACTTGCAGTAAGCCCCTGTTGTTATCCGAGCGCCGAGGTGTTCCCCGAGCTCGGGATCGGCCTGCGCGATCTTTTTCAAGCTCGCGCGGATTCGCGCGGTCACGGCCTTCCGCGCGCGCTCCGAGACGTCGTTCAGTCCGCGCTTGCGGCCACCGAGGCCAACAGCGGCGCGTACCTCGCGTGCGAGCAGGTCGCGCTCGCCGCGCAGCGCGTCCATGCGCTCGGCCCGCTGCATTGTCTGGGCCTCCTGGAGCTCTTGTTCCAGCGCACGCAGCTGCTGCTTGTAGGCCTCGAGCGCCCGGTCGTCGAGCACCGCGTCGTGGCCCCCGCCGAGCTCGGTCAGTGTTCTGGCCCCCGACCACAGGGTCCCGACATGCACCTCGGTGCCCGGGTTGGCGAGCAGCACGGCGAGATCGGCGAGGCCGCGTGCGTCGGGCAGATGCGTCTGGTGGCCGCCGAAGCTCACGCGCCACAGCGAGCCATCACGACAGAATTCGCGTCGCACATGCGACGGCGCCGCCGCCGCGTCGAAGCCGCCGAGGTCGGGCTCAAAACACCGGCCAGCGTCGGGGCAGCAGCAGCTCCTCGTGCAGCCGCAGTGCGTAGCGGTCGGTCATGGAGGCGATGAAGTCGGCCACGGCGCGCTGGATCGGCTCGCTGGCCGGCACGCCGTCGGGCCAGTACAACTCACGGAAGGTGTCGGGGACCTCGTCGACAAAGTGGCACCACAGCGCCTCCAGCACGCGCTCGGCCTTCTGCAGGTCGCCGTGCACCGTCGGGTTGTCGTACACCCGCTGGTACAGGAAGGCGCGCAGCGCGTCCAGCATCGCCTGCCCCGTGGGGCTGATGCAGATCAGCCGCTGGTGATCGAGATCCGTGGCCTGCAGCACGTCGTTGACCAGGAACGCGATGCGCTGGGAGTGGCGGCGACCCACGGTGTCGAGGATCGGCCGCGGCACGTCATCGATGCACAGGATCTCGGCGCGGATCGCGTCGTCCAGGTCGTGGTTGACGTAGGCGATGATGTCGGCCACGCGCACGATCTGCGCCTCCAGCGTGGAGGCCGCGTGCTGCGCGTCGTCGGCGAGGATCGCGCCCTTGCCCTTGGAGTGGCGTTCGATGCCCTCCCGCACCTCGAGCGTCAGGTTCAGACCGTGGCCGTCCTGCTCCAAGAGGTCCACCACCCGCAGGCTCTGGCGCACGTGGTGGAAGCCGCCGGGGAGCAGGCGGTGGAGCACCGCCTCGCCGGTGTGGCCGAACGGGGTGTGCCCCAGATCGTGGGCCAGGGCGATGGCCTCGGTGAGATCCTCGTTGAGCAGCAGGGCACGGGCGATGGTGCGGGCGATCTGCGTCACCTCGAGCGTGTGGGTGATGCGGGTGCGGTAGTGGTCGCCGGCCGGGCTGAGGAACACCTGGGTCTTGTGCGCCAGCCGGCGGAAGGACTTGCAGTGCAGCACCCGGTCCCGGTCCCGCTGGAAGCTGGTGCGGATTGGATCCTCGGGTTCGGGACGAACGCGGCCGCGGGAGCCGTGGCAGGCGTGGGGTGAGAGCAGCTGGCGCTGTCGGGTCTCGAACTCTTCTCGAGCGGTCACGCTCATCTCCGACGGCCGCGCTTCACCTCGCGCCGCCGCTGGCGGGGGTTGCGTTGCTTCCGGTCCTTCTTCCCGCGTCGGTCGTTGCGCGGCTTGCGACGCTGAGGGACGTATCCCGGATCGGGCTCGTGCAGCCCCGCCACCGGCAGCAGATCGATCTGGCGCCGCCTCACGCTGGTGTCCACCACACGGACCTGGACCCGATCCCCCAGCGAGAAGACCTGCGGTTCGCCCGCCGAGTTGCGCGTCAACAACCTGAGCTGCCACGGGTCGAACTCCGCGGGTGACGGGAGACGATCGCAGCGCACGAGCCCCTCGACGAACGGCTGGTCCAGGGTGACGAAGAAGCCAAAGGTGTTCACCCCGCTGATCGTGCCCCAGCTCTCGTCGCCGATGCGATCTCGCATCAGGCTGGCGGCGTAGACCCGCTGCACCTCGCGCTCCACGTCGATCGCCTGTCGCTCCCGGGCCGAGGCCTCGCTCGCCAGCTCGGCCAGCGCGCCCTCGCTGGCCGCCCGCACCCGGGCCGCGCGCCCGGCCGGGAGCTGCTGCTGCTGGAGCATCTGCTTCACCAGGCGGTGCACGTGCAGATCGGGATAGCGTCGGATGGGCGAGGTGAAGTGCAGGTAGGCCGGGCTGGCCAGCCCGAAGTGGCCGATGTTGGTCACGCTGTAGACCGCCTGCTTCAGCGTGCGCAGCACGAGGTACGACAGCGGCCGGGCCGCCCGGTGGCCCGACAGCTTCTGCACCAGATCCGACAGGGTCTTGCCCTCGGAGAGGCCGGACGCCATCCGCAGGCCGTAGCTCGCGACCCAGCCGCGCAGGTTTTCCACCGCCTCGGGTCGCGGAACCCCGTGGATACGCCAGATGCTGGGCTGGTTGGCGCGCTGGAACATGCGCCCCACGGCCTCGTTGGCCGCCACCATCAGCTCCTCGATCAGGTTGTAGGCGCGCTTGATCGGAGCATCGGGACGGCTCTGCACCACGTCACGGACCCGGTTGGGGTCGTCCTGATCCAGCTGCACCTGGGCCTCCGGCAGGTCCAGCTCCAGGCTGCCACGCCGCAGCCGCTGGAGGTGGAGCGCGGTGGCCACCCGCTGCAGCATGTCCAGCAGCTCCGCGTGCTCGCGGTAGGTCTCGCGGCGTCCGGCGAATTCGCCCTGGAGCGCCGCGGCCACCCCCCCGTAGTCCAGCTGCCCGTGGCTGTGGATCACCGCAGCGGCGCAGCTCTCCCGCACCACCTGGCCCTGGGGCGTGAGCTCGATCTGCACCGTCATCGCCAGCCGATCCTGGTGCGGGACCAGGGAGCACAGGCCCGAGGAGAGGTCCGGGGGCAGCATCGGGATCGCGCGGTCGGGCAGGTAGATGCTGCAGCCCCGCTGACGCGCTCCGCGATCCAGCACGGAGCCCTCGGTCACGTAGTGGCTCACGTCGGCCACGGCGATCCACACCCGGGTCGTGCCCCGGGGGCCGGCCTCCACGGCCACCGCGTCGTCGAAGTCCCGGGCGGTGAGCGGATCGATGGTGACGAAGTGCAGGTGCCTCAGATCGAGACGGTGCTGCAGATCCTCGGGGCGAACGCCACCGGGCATCTGGCTCGCCGCGGCCAGCACCTCATCGGGAAATTCCTCGTCGATGCCACCCCCCGCGACGCATTTGGCCACCTCGGTGAGCAGCAGCCCGGGCTCGCCCAGCCGGCGCTCGATCCGCGCCCGGATCGGATCCGACAGCGTCTCGGGGTAGCCCACGATGCGGGCCAGCACGGCATCCCCCGGCTGCGCGTCCACATCGTTCGCGGCTGGCTGGAGGGTGTCCGGGTCCAGCTTCACCTCAGCCAGGATGCGTGGGTCGTCGGGATCGATGCGGCCCTGCTGCAGCACCCCGGTGAGCCGCACGCGGGCCCGGCTCAGCGCGCGCACCACCCGGCCGGTCTGACGCCCGCGGTTGGGCTCGTCCAGCTCCACCTCGACGGAGTCGCCGTCCAGCGCACCGCCTCGCTGGTGCGGCGGGATCATCACGTCGTCGAAGGCCTCGCCGCGCGCGACGAACGCCCGGCCCGATGGGTGCTGCTGCAGCACGCCGACGATATGGCCCTGTGGGACCGTGATCTCCGGGGGTGGGGCGACGGTGGTGCGGGGTGTGGCCGCGCGCCCCGTGGATCCCGACAGCCGATAGTGACGTCCCTCGCGGAGCACCAGGCCCTCGCGGACCATCTTGCGCAGCTGGTCGCGGACCCACCGTCGGTGGTCGGGTCCCATGCCCAGGGCCTGCACCACCTCCATCACCTCCAGGCCGGGGGGCGGGCGCTGCTTCAGCACCGCGGTGATCTGTGTCCGGTAGGACTCGTACAGCGTCGAGCGTTTGATCGTCATCAGCGCAGACCATACAGCGTGCCGTCGTCGGCACCAACCCACAATGTTCCGTCCGAGGCCACCGCGACCGAGGAGTCGATCTGGGCGCTCAGCACGACGGTCCACAACACCTTGCCCTCATGGTCCAGCGCACGCAGCGCCCCGTCCTGCGAGCCAAAGACCACGACCCCGGCGGGGTCGACGGTGGGCGAGGAGCGAACAGGTCCGCCGGCTTCGTGTCGCCAGCGTACCGTCCCGTCCTTCAGGGCCAGGGCCAGGAGCTGCCCGCTGTCGGAGCCCACCAGCGCCGTGTCGCGGTACACCGCGGCAGAGCTCCGCACCGGGCGACGGGTGTTGTGGGTCCAGCGGACCGCGCCGTCGGCCGTGGCCAGACAGTAGACGAGGCCGTCATCTGCACCCACCACGAGGGTGGATGGATCGGCCAGCGCCGCGGTGGTGTCCACATCGCCGGCCGTGCGGAATTCCCATCGCCGCGAACCGTCCGGGCCGATGGCCACCACGGTGTTGGCCTGGGTCCCGATGAACAGCGTGCCGTCCGGGGCCATGGTGGGAGAGGAGAAGGCGTGCCCGCCGAGCTCCGCGCGCCAGCGCAGCTTGCCCGCGGGGGTCAGGGCATACAGCGCATCGCCGCCGACGAAGATGGCGCCATCCGGGGCCACCAGCACGGAGGAATCGGCGTCGCAGCGCACCGTGTCCGGGCCCAGCCCCGGGCCGGTCTCGCACGGGCCCAGCCGGAAGCGCCACTGCGTCGTGCCGGTGATCCGGTCCAGTGACACGAGGTAGTCGTCGTCGGAACCGATGAGAACAGAGGCGGCGGTGATGGCGGGGGAGGAGAAGACGCGCTGGAGGGGATGCTGCCATCGGAGTTGCCCTGTCCTCGTGAGGGCCAGGACGGTTCCATCCAGTGATCCGACGTACACGTTCCCTTGCGAATCAACGGCAGGACTGCCGAAGATGGGTTGACCCGTCTGGTGTCGGAACACCACCCGCGGCGCCGTGCGGGTGATGGCGAATGGGGTCTGTCCCCGCCGTCCGATGTCGCCGCGAAACATGGGTTGAGCCGGAATCGCCGACTTATTGATTGATTCCGGCTCGTTGGTGATTGTCGCCGGTGTCGTTGTGGGAGTGGCTGCCGTGGGCTGGGCGGCCGGTCGCTTGCGGGGGCAGGCGGAACAAGCGGAGCAGATCGCCATCACGATCGCCAGCGATGGCCGGGTCATGCCCACCCCTAGCACAATGCTTTGACATCGTAAAGCTTTCGCCTCGGCTCATCCATCGATAACACGGCCTTGATCTGGCACCGATCGTGGCCATCCCCTTGAAGTTTCGTTGCTCCGGGGTAGACTGTCAACGACCTCTGGATCGGTGGTAACGCTGCTGGTGGATTCATGCCTGCCAAGATCGATGTGCCCCTTCTGCGCAAGGCAGTTCGTGCCGGTCCACCCGCCCGTGTCCACCGTCTGCTGGACAAGCTCGAGCCGCTCGACCTCGCACCGCTGCTCGGGGAGCTGTCCCCCGCCGAGCTGCGGGTGGTGGTCCGGTTTCTGATCGAAACCTGTCGCCTGGCCGACACCCTGGATCAAATCCCGGACGAGCTTCTGCCCGACGTGCTGCAGAACCTCGATGACCGCGAACTGGCCACCATCCTCGAGCGGCTGGATTCCGATGATGCCACGCATCTGGCGCACCGTCTCGAGGAGGAGCGTCGCCACACGGTGCTGGCGCTGGTCAAGTCGGAGCGGGCCGAGCTCATCGACCGGCTGATGAGCTACTCCCAGGACAGCGCCGGTGGTCACATGATCCCGAGCTTCCTGGCGGTGACGCCGGAGACCACCGTGGGTGAGGCGATCCACCATATCCGACAGGCAGGCGGCGAGGTCCCCCTGTTCTACCTGTATGTGGTGGACCGGGAGCGCCGGCTGGTGGGCGTGGCCTCGCTGAGCCAGCTGGTCAAGGCCGGCGACGCCACCACGATCCAGGACCTGATGGTCACCGATCTGGTGACCGTGGGCCCTGACGCGGACCAGGAGGAGGTGGCCCGGGTCGTGTCGCAGAAGCATCTGCTGGCGGTTCCCGTGGTCTCCCCGGCGGGCAAGCTGCTGGGGCTGGTGACCATCGACGACGTGATCAACGTGCTGGAGCAGGAGGCCACGGAGGACATGTATCGCATGGCCGGGCTGAGCGAGGGCGACCGGGTCTTCTCGCCGCCCCATCGATCGCTGGTCAAGCGGTTGCCGTGGAACATGATCAACCTCTTCACCTCCATGGCGGCGGCGGGCGTGGTGGGACTGTTCGAGACCACCATCGCCAAGCTGGTGGCGCTGGCCACCTTCATGCCGGTGGTCGCCGGAATCGGTGGCAACACCGGGAACCAGACGCTGACCGTGATCATCCGCGGCATCGCGCTGGGCGAGCTGGAGTTCTCCTCGGCGGCGAAGGCCATCGCCAAGGAGCTGGTGGTGGGACTGGCCATCGGCGTGATCATGGGGTGTACGGTGGGGGTGATGGCGGTGCTGTGGAAGGGCAACGCCATGCTGGGTCTGGTGATTGCGCTGGCCATGGTGGCCAACCTGTTCGTGGCCGCCCTGGCGGCGACAGCCATCCCGCTCACGCTGAAGCGCCTGGGGCTCGATCCGGCGCTGGGCAGCACGATCCTCGTCACCATGTGCACCGACGTGTTCGGGTTCCTCTCCTTCCTCGGGCTGGCCACCCTGTGGATGCACTGGTTGATGTAGCCCGTGAGCCAGTGCTCCTGGCGCGAGCGCGACTGCCACTCGAGGTGGGGCCCAAGCGGGACGGCTACAGCTTGGTGGACCACACCACCTTGTCGCCGATCTTCAGCACCAGGTTCTCGAAGTGCTTGGAGCGCAGGATGTCGCGGAATCCCTGGGCCCGCTGCAGCTGCTCCATGTGATCGCGGTCGACCTGGTTCGGGCGCCAGCTCACCACCAGGTCGCGGTACATCTCGCCGCTGGTTCCGATGGAGCAGCGGTGGCCCTTCTCTCGAAGCCGGCGGTGCAGCTCGCTGGCGTAGGCCACCCTGGGGTTCCGTGCGTCGCGGTTGGCGGCGCCCCGCACCAGCTCGGGTCGGGAACGTGGGATGTGGGTCACCCGTCGATTCGTGGCGCGGCTCGCGGTCCCGCCGTGTGCGGCGGGGACCTCGGCCGCCACCTCGACGCTGGCGTCGGAGGAGCGGGCTCCGCGGTGGACGAAGATGGCGATGGCGACGCCCAGCGCGGCGAGGATCAGGACCGCGAGGATCGTCGCCCGACGGATTTCCTGCTGACTGTCGTGGGCGTGTGCTGAGCTGGTCATGGGGTCTTATACCCCAGGATGGCACTCACGGGCCAGCCGGCGCTGTTGGGGAGGATGCGGATAACTCGACGGGCGGCGTAGCTGCAACCTTCAAGTTGCAACCCGCTGTCAGACGAGCTGGTCCAGGCTCTGAAGGATGGCGGCCCGGCTGGCCTGATACTCGCTCAGTCGGTCGCGCTGCTCCTGCACCACCTCCGCCGGGGCGCGCCCCACGAACTTGGCGTTGCCGAGCTTCTTCTCGCAGGTGTCGATCTCCTTCTCCGCCCGGGCCAGCGCCTTCTGCAGCCGGTCGCGCTCGGCCTGATCGTCGATCACGTCGTGGACGAAGACCACGAGGTCGCCTGTCACCCGGCACGCCGAGCCGGGCTGGCGTGTGGCCTCGGGATCCACCACCAGCTCCTCGATGGCGGCGAGACGTGTGACCACACTGACCTGCAGCGGGTCGATGCGGCCAGCTGCCGCGCGCAGCGTCACCTTCAGCGGCTGGCGTGGCGGCAGCCCCTGTGTTGTTCGAACCTCGCGCACGGCCCGGGTCAGGCTCTGCAGATCGGTGAAGCTGTCGCGCAGCGGCAGATCCTCGAGCTGTGGCATGGGCCGGGGCCAGCTGGCCTGGATCAGGTTCGTCGCGTGGGGTGCCACGGCCAGCGGGCCGAGCCCACGGTGCGGCACCTGCTGCCCCAGACGCTGCCACAGGTGCTCGGTGATGAAGGGGATGAAGGGGTGGAGCAGCCGGAGGGTCTGATCCATGCAGAACGCCAGCACCTGACGCGCCACGGGTCCGCTGGGATCGGCGGGCTCCTGCAGTCGCGGCTTGATCAGCTCCAGGTACCAGTCGCACAGTGCGCCCCAGAAGAAGGTGCGGGCGGCGTGCAGGGCCCCGCTGGGGTTGTAGTCCTGCAGCCCCTGCTGCACCTGACGGATGGCCTGGCTCAGCTGGTCCAGGATCCAGCGATCCTCCAGCGCCAGCTCCTCCATCTGCCGCTCCTGATCTGGCACCTGCTCCAGGTTGAGCAGGGCGAAGCGCGCCGAGTTCCATAGCTTGGTGCAGAAGCCGCGGCCGATGTCGAAGCGCTCGCTGGTGAGCCTGGCCGACGGCAGGTCGGGCATCGTGCCCAGCACGTCGAACTCGATGCCGCAGGAGCCCTCGCGCGGCTTGCCCTGCAGCGGCCGGCCGCAGACATAGGTGAAGATGCTCTGGCCGTGGCGGGTCTGTCCCAGGTCGTTGAGGTGGCCGCAGCCGGGACAGATCGCCGTCACCGGCAGGCGGATGTCCTGGGTTCCGGTCTGCATGTCGCACAGCACGTAGCGCATGGCGTCGGTGCCGTAGCTGTCGATGATGTCCACGGGGTCGATGCCATTGCCCTTGGACTTGCTCATCCGCTCACCCTTGCCGTCGAGGATGTTGGCGTGGATGAACACGTCGGTGAACGGGATCTGGCCCAGGTTGTACTGGCCGGCGAGCACCATCCGCGCGACCCACAGGGTGATGATGTCGCGGGCCGTGACGAGACAGCTGCCGGGGTAGTAGTAGTCCAGGAGGCTCGGGTTGCCCTCCACCGGACCCAGCGTGGGCCGCCCCGGCTCCACCTCGGCGGTGGCGGGATCGGGCCAGCCCAGGGTGGAGAACGGCCACAGCGCCGAGGAGAACCAGGTGTCGAGCACGTCGGGGTCACGCACGAACCCCGCCTGCTCCACGCCGCGCACCAGCTCCGCGTCGTCCTGCAGCAGGCAGATGTCCACCCGGCACGGCTCCAGCGGCGGGATCTCCACCGTCTCCGGCCCGTCGGGTCCGTGGAGCAGCTGCGACTCGCTGGTGGACTCGCTGAAGCGGTGGACGCGCACGGCGACGCCGTCGACGAACAGCGGGCGCAGGGCCTTCAGGTCCAGGTCCTTCCAGTTGCCGCGCCGGGACCACACCGGGATTCGATGGCCCCACCACAGCTGGCGGCTGATGGGCCAGTCGCGCTTCTCGGCCAGCCAGTCGAGGTAGGTCTTGGTGTAGCGCTCGGGGTGGATCTTGACCCGCTGCTGCTCCACGGCGTCGATGGCAGCCTGAACCAGCCCCGGGCTGCGGTGCTCCCGAGGGGTCCCGCGGCCCATCACCACGCCCTCCTCGGTGTCCCCCATGTAGACGAACCACTGGTCCGAGAGGTAGGGCTCGATGGGCGCCTTGCTGCGATCGCTGTGCCCGATCTCGACCTCGCGGTCCTCCACCTGGTCCAGCAGCCCCAGCTGCTCGAGGTCTTGCACCACACGCTCCCGGGCCACGAACCGGTCCAGCCCGGCGTAGCGCCCGGCGCGCCTGTTGAGCGTGCCGTCGGGGTTGAGGATGTTGATCACGTCGATCGACTCCCGGTGCCGGGTCCAGACGTCGTAGTCGTTGTGATCGTGGGCCGGCGTGATCTTGACGCACCCGCTGCCCAGCTCGGGCTTGGCCCACTCGTCGCAGATCAGCGGGATCGGTCGATCCAGCAGCGGCAGGTTCACCAGTCGGCCGTCCAGCGCCATGTCGCGCAGCTGCAGCAGGCCGGGCAGCACGCTGTCGCGCCGCTGGGTCAGGGACTCGAGCTCCGCCGCGATCTGCGGCCGGTCCTTGGCCGCCGCGCCCTGAAGCGTATGCTCCACGGCGGCGATCTTGTCCGCGAAGGCCTGCTCCGGATCGGGGTGCACCGCCACGGCGCTGTCCCCCAGCATCGTCTCCGGCCGGGTGGTGGCCACCACCACGTGCTGCGGCTCTCCCGGCTCGGGGTGCAGCACCGGGTAGCGCAGGTGCCAGAAGTGACCCTGCACCGTCTCGTGGTACACCTCGTCGTCGGAGATCGTGGTCTGCAGGAACGGGTCCCAGTTCACCAGACGGTTGCCGCGAAAGATCAGCTCGTCGAGGAACATGCGGAAGAACGCCTGGCGTACCGCGCGTGCGCACACCGCGTCCATCGTGAAGCGCTGTCGGTCCCAGTCGCAGGAGCACCCCATGCGCTGCTGCTGGGCGATGATCCGCGCCTGGAACTGGTCCTTCCACTGCCAGATGCGCTGGACCAGACCCTCACGACCCACCTCGTGGCGGGTCAGCCCCTCCAGCTCCTTGAGCCGCTTCTCCACCACCGCCTGGGTCGCGATGCCGGCGTGATCGGTGCCGGGCATCCACAGCGTGTTGTCGCCCGCCATGCGGTGCCACCGGATCAGCAGATCCTGCATCACGTTGTCCATGGCGTGACCCATGTGCAGCGCGCCGGTGACGTTGGGCAGCGGCATCATCACCACATACCGTCGGTCGGCAGGACGTTGATCGGGGGTGGCGTGGAACGCGCCGCTGTCCAGCCACAGCTGGTAGATCAACCCCTCGACGTTGGTCGGATCGTAGGTCTTGGGTAGAGCCTCATTGGTGTCGCACATCCGCCGCTCCTTCGATGGGGGAGTGTGCGGACAATCAACAGAGAAATCAAGTGCGTGAAGCACGCCTGTGGCGGCGCTACACTGGCATGATGTCCCGACTCGCGGTGCCCCTTGCGCTGCTGCTGGTCCTGGCCGCCGGCGGTTGCGACGACTCCACCCCGGCCGTCGACGCCGTCGTCGATGGTGGTCGGTCGGAGGGCCTCTCCTTCGTCGACCTGACCAAGAGCAGCCCGGCGACGGTGGACTGGCCGCTGGTGCTGATCACCACCCCCGGCGACGCGGGGCTGGGCGGCACCAACCCGCGGGCCGCGACGCTTCCGCCGGGATTGACCGATGTGCCGATCCGCGTGCTGGCCTTCGCCCCCGCCGGGATCCAGACGGTGGAGGTCCAGGTGGACGGTGGGCCGTGGACCCCGTTGACGGCGGTGGATGCCTGGCTGTGGCAGGGGAGCTTCACCGTGCCGGCTACCACGGGCAAGCGCAAGCTGGAGGCCAGAGCGCTGAGCCCCGGCGGCGCCACCGGGTCCCACGGCATCACCATCTCCGTCGGTCCGTGATCTGAACTCTGTCTCGCCGCGCGGCAACTCATGTTCGAGGGCGCGGTATCCATGGTCCTCGGAGGAGAAGTCATGCTGCGCATGGTCGTCGTGTTGTTCCTGGGGCTCAGCTCCGCCGCGGCCGCGCCGCGATCCACCGCCGATCGGCTGGTGCACGAGGTGGAGCGCACCGAGGCGCGGTCCCGTCGGCTACTGCGATCACTGGGCCGCAGCGGCGAACCGCTGGCGCGGCGCTGCATCACCGAGACCCTTCGGCGCCTGAGCGCCCAGGTGCACGTGGCGCGGCTGGCGCGGGCCCGGATGCACGGGCCGGCGCGGCGAGAGCACGAGGTCCGACTGACCCACGCCTACTTCGGCGCGATCATGGCGGGTCGTGCCCTTGACGAGTGTCGCGAGCTGGTGGGGCTGACGGCGCCGGGGCGCACCACGGTGCGGCTGCGAGTGGACCCCCGCATCCCGGCGGAGGACTTCACGGGCCTGTAGGTCCAGCCAGCCCGATCCAATTGGGTGCAGATCGCCTGAGATTCTCTGTCATCACGTAAGCTTGTAGCGGGTTTTCGACGACAAGAAGTGACACGGTGTCGATGGCCTGAAAACGAGGTCAACATCAGGCGGCCTCCTCTGCGACCTCGGGCAACTCGTCGGGGTCCTGTTGCTGGATGCGGACCGGATGACCTTGCTCCATCGCCTGCCGTTGTGCCGAGTCGTGGACGTAGTCCACGAAGGCCTCCCAGTCTCCATTGATGTCGATGCACCGCAGCTGCAGAATGGCCTCCGCTCGCTCCTTGATCCACCGCATCCCTCCGTGGTCGCAGCGCAACCCGAGGACGTAGTTTACCGCCCCTTCGATTTGGCCCGTGCTGATCTCCAGGTCATCAGCGATCAGCTCGTCGTAGTTCATCATCGACGTCCATCTCGACGCATCCGCTCGGGCGTCCTTCGAGCAACCCGCTCTTCGGCCGCTGCCAGGAAGAGCATGACAAGGGTCCTGCCCAGAGCGAAGACCATCGGGATCAGCGCCGACTCGAAGGCCTTGAAGCTGGTCTCCTCCTGTCTGCCCTCCTCTGGCGGGTCCTGGGCGAAGGCCAACAGGGCCTCCGCCTGTTCGTGGAATCGTTGCTGCAGCTCAGCCACGATGGGCTGCTCCTGCATCTCGGGATCGTTGTTCCGGTTCCGGCTCGGAGAGGTTATCCTGTCTTTCAAGGCGGACCTCTGACCTACTCGTCCCGTTGCAGCAGCATCCGCACCGACAGCTCGAGCTGACTGTAAACCAGGCCCAGCGCGCTGTCGTAGCCCGCGGCGTCCAGCTGGTGGCGCTGCATGATGCTGCGGCGGATGGCGTAAAACAGGCTCTGGCGCGCCTTCTCCAGCCGGCGGGCGGCGGTGGAGCGATGCACGCCCAGCTCCTGGCCCAGCACGTCGATGCTCACGCCCTGCAGGATGTTGCGCCCCAGCAGCACGCGATCCTCCTCGGGCAGGGTGGTGACGGCCTCGCGGAAGGCGTCCTTGAACTCGGAGCGGAACAGCAACTTGGACAGCTGCTCCTCGGGGTCGCCCGCCGGGCTGTCGGCGGCGGGCGCCTCCTCGTCCAGCGGCCGCGTGCGGTGCTTGCCGCGGAAGGTCTTGAGCGCCTGGCGCACCACGATGACCTTGAGCCAGCCCGCCAGCTGACCCCGGCCCTGGTACGTCACGATCTGCGCCGGACGGGGGGGCTGGTCGACGAACAGCCACTCCCGCAGCGACTGCCGCAGATCGTCCTGGGTCGCCGGGTCCACGCCCTGACGCCGCAGCGCCCGCTGGATCACGTCGGCGAAGCGCTCCTCGCACATCGCGATCGCCCGGGGGTCACCTCCACCGCAGGCCCGGGCGAGGTACAGATCGTCGGTGTGCAGGGTGGCCAGGGTCTGGTCCGCGTTGTCCGGACGCCCGAGCACCTGGCCCAGGTGTCGGGCGAAGTCGTGCCCCGTCAGGTGCACCCCGGGCCACGCCTTCTGTCCGCGATCCCACAGCGCCTTGAGCTCCAGCTCCAGTGCAGCGTGGCCGCCGGACGTGGCGTCGTCGCCGCGTGCGTCGAGAAAAGCGCAGGCCAGCACGTGCGTCACGGCTCGTCCTCCCGCCCCGCGGCGCGCTGCAGCTTCAGCTCCAGCGTGCGGAGCCCTCCGGCCTCGAGTGTGACGGAGGAGGTCCGCGGTACGTGACCGGGGCAGGTCAGGTCCAGGCGGTAGTCCCCGGGGTCCAGCACCAGCTGGTATCGTCCAAGGGTGGTGGGCTCCGTGGCGAGCGAGGCCAGCGGCACGCCGTCCACGGTGATCGTCGCTTCACCTGGCTCCACCACCAGCTGGAGCTGGGCCACCTGGAGCAGCCGGCTCTTCATCCGGTGCTGGATGTGAGCCACGGCCGACGGAGAGACCGTGTCGCCAGCCTCGCTCAGATACCGCCGGTACTGCCGCACCGCCAGCGCCGCGCGGCCGAGCTTGTCCAGCGCGCTGGCGACGTTGAAGCGCATGGCCGGGCCAGGGTTCAGGGCGAAGGCGCGCTCGAAGCGCTGCAGCGCGCAGGCGTAGTCGCGCTGACGGTAGCATGCCTCGCCCTGCTCGCGCAGGGCCTCAACGCGGGGGTTCTCTCCCGCGGGCTTCGTCTTCCCCGGTGCGACAGGGTCGACGACAGGGCCGGCGGCCAGCGGTCGGATCGTGCTGTCGGGCCGCGAGGTGTCGGTGAGTCGCAGCCCCACCGGCAGGTTGGCCTCCCAGCGCATGGCGGCGCCGGAGAAGCGCACCCGCTGCGTGGAGCGGTTCGCCCCGGGCAGCCCCTGGCCCACGGGCGTGATGGACGCGGTGCGCAGCCCCACCGTGGGGATGTTGAACGCCAGACTCACCTGCCGCGGCTCGAGCTCGGTGATGGGGATCGTGGCGGGGAACTTGGACAGGTAGTAGATGCCGGCGATCAATCCACCCAGGCCGTAGAGTCCGCCGACGGGGCCAAAGGTCGCGGCCAGGATGTGGCCCACGGTCTGCTCCCCGGGGTCCGCGGTGCGGATGCTCGACATGCCCCACACGCTGAGCCCGATGCCGATGATCGTCGCGGCCAGACCGGTGCCCAGCAGCCACCAGCCCCCCTTGCGCTCGCCGGGGTGGAGCTCCTTGTGCACCAGGGTATAGGTCAGCGCCACCTCGGCCGGGGTGCGGCCCCGAGGCTGCTGGTCCACGTGGACCGTGGCCCCCGGTGGGTCGCTGTCCAGTCGCAGCCGGGTCACCTGCTGCTGGCGCTGAAGGATGGTGTGGGTCGTGCTGCACCCCCCGACGAGGGACAGCACCAGGAGCAGCGCCAGCGCTCTGTTGCAGATCATGGTTGCCATCTCAACCAGCTTTCGCCCCGGCTGGCAAGGGATTCGATGTACGGCCTCACGGACAGGCGTCGGCCCAGCCCGCCACGCTGTCGTTCACCGCCTGCTGTCCGCCGCCAGCGTCCGTGACCTGCAGCAGCCGGTTGCTCTGCTCCGCACAGGCGCCGAGCTTCTCCACCGTGGCCCACGTGCCGCGCGTGTACTTGTACTCCAGCTCCATGCCTTGCTCCAGGGACAGCGTCACGGAGGCCGTGTCGCCGGTGCGGCTCATCAGCTTGCCGTCGGGCTCCCAGCCGTAGAGGTTGGAGGCGAGGTAGATCGGTCCAGCAGGCGTGCCAGCGGGCAGGGCGAGGTCGATCTGCACCTGCACCGGCTTGATCAGCTTCACGGTGGCGTCGTAGGTGCAGGTCACGGTGGCTGCCGCCGCGGGGAGCGGCAACCGCGCGTGGAGCACACGGTTCGCCGCGTCGTGGAAGAAGCCGTCGACGCTATCCAGCTCGGTCAGGCTCGAGCGCTGGGTCAGGGGTGATCCGCCCACCGCCACCTGCTGCGGGGCGGTGGTCACGCCGTGGAACCGCAGCGTCAGGTGCTTCTCGGATGGCAGGTAGCTGCCGGAGGGGGCGCTGGAGGAGAGGGTGGCCCCGGTGGCCGCCGTCTGCAGCGTGAGCTCGACGGTGCGGTACACCCCCTTGTCGAACGCCCGGGTCTTTCCGTCGTCCTGGTACAGCGTGAAGCGCGTGGGACCCACACCCTCCAGCGGATACAGATCGAGGTACAGGGTCTGGGGCTGCTTCTCGCCCACGTACTGCATCAACTCGGTGGAGGGCACGATGCCGCCGGCGCGGACCAGCAGCGGCAGCCGGGACAGCGGCGCGGCCACGCTGATGGTCTGTCCGCCAGAGAACACCGCCGGGCTGTGGTGGTCGAACCAGGTGCTGCTCTGGGGCAGGTAGATCTCCCGGGCCGCGCGGCCGGCGTGGACCACGGGCGCTGCCATCAGGTGGGGGCCGAGCATCAGCTGGCGGTCCAGGCCGTAGGTCCCGGGATCATCCTGGAACTCGTACAGCAGCGGTCGCAGCGCGGGGGCTCCGGTCACGCTGGCCTGCCACATCAGGCTGTAGAAGTAGGGCAGCAGCCGGTAGCGCAGCTCGATCTGCTCGCGGCTGATCTGCTCCACCTGGGCGCCGAAGGACCACGGCTCCTGGGCCGGCGTGTTCTGCTGCACGTGGGCGCGGAAGAACGGCGAGAGCGTGCCCAGCTGCATCCAGCGCGTGAACAGCTCCGGTCCCGGGCTGCCGGAGAACCCCCCCACGTCGGTGCCGGCGAAGGCGACCCCGGACAGCCCCATGTTCATCAGCATCGTGGGCGTCATCTGCAGGTGGTCCCAGCTGCTGAGCATGTCGCCGGTCCACACCGAGCTGTAGCGTTGGATGCCGGCGAACCCCGAGCGCGTGAGCACGAACGGCCGCCCGTCGGGATCGGCCTGGCGCAGACCCTCGAAGGTGGCCCGAGCCATGAGCAGGGCGTAGACGTTGCGCGCTTCCCGGTGGTCGGTGGGCATGCCTTCGCCGTCGAACCGTGTGTTCAGGTCGAAGCCCTGGGGGTACCAGGTGACCGGCTCGTTCATGTCGATCCAGATCCCGCGCAGGCCGGTGCCGACGAAGCTCTTGATCAGACCGCTCCACCAGGCCCGGGTGGCGGGGCGGGTGAAGTCGGGGTACACGGCGGCGCCGGGCCACACCTGCCCGACGTACAGGCTGTTGTCCGCCGCCGTCACGAAGTGGCCGGCCGCCACGCCGTCGTCGTACACCGAGTACTTGCCGGGATCCTGCTTGATGCCGGGATCGACGATGGCCGTGGTCTTGAACCCTTGCGCCCGCAGATCGCTCAACAGCTGCCACGGCGCCGGAAACCCGGCCTTGTCCCAGGTGAAGCAGCGGAAGCCGTCCATGTAGTCGATGTCGAGCCAGAACCCGTCGCACGGGATCTTGCGCTGGCGGAACTCGCCGCTGATCTGCCGCACCATCGACTCGGGGTAGTAGCTCCAGCGGCACTGGTGATAGCCCAGGGCCCACAGCGGCGGCAGCGGCGTGCGGCCCACCAGGCCGGTGTAGCGGCTCACCACCTGCGAGACCTGCGGCCCGTTGACGAAGAAGTAGTCCAGGTCGCCACCCTCGGTGGAGAGCTGCAGCTCGCTGGACACGTCGTGCCCCAGGTCGAAGTGGGTGCGGAACGTGCTGTTGAGGTAGATGCCATAGGCCTGGCCCTGGCGCAGGCCCAGTACGAACGGGTGAGCCTGGTAGATCGGGTCGGCGGTGGAGGTGTAGTTGGCGGCGGGGTAGAGCGGATCGGTGGTCCACATCTGCAGCTTGAGGCCCCGCTTGTCCAGCGGACCGGTCTTCTCTCCCAGGCCGTAGAAGTGCTCGTCGGTCACGAGCTTCTTGCGCAGCTGCAGCACGTACTTGCCGCCGGTCTGGTCCGGGATGTCCTCGCTGATCGGTGTGCCCGACAGGTCGAAGAACGAGACCGCCGCGTCGCTCTTGGCCACGCGGATCTCGAGCGTGGCGGTGTGGTGGCTGAGGTAGGCGCCCTCGTCGGTGAAGACCAGCGAGCCGGTGGGCCAGGTCTGGGTCGTCGTGGTCCAGCCGCGCTCCGGGTGAGCCACGCCGCTGGCCGGCAGGTAGTGCACCCGGACCATGTCGTCGTGGACCACGGTGAGGCGCAGGATACGCCCCGGGACCTTGAGCTCGAACTGGCCGCCGACCTGGGCCCCGTCCGTCCTGCCGTCCCTGGCTGTGTCGGGTCGACCATCGAGCATCATGTTTTCCCCAAGATCGCGTCCACCGTCCGGCCCGCCGTCGGCGCTGCCCCCGTCGTCGGAGCAGGAGCAGCAGACGATGATCAGCACGGACAGCGGGCGGTGCGCCCTGGTCCAGCGAATGAAAGACATGAGCAGAGCATAGTGAAGGGGCCGTGAGGGTCAAGCGATCCGAGATGGTGGGAGGCGGCCGGTCCGGGGTATCGTGGAGCTCGTGACCGCGTCGCAGCATCTGGCCCAGGGGGAGATGCTGGACCATTTCAAGGTGGTCCGGCTGGTGGGCAGCGGCGGCTTCGGAGACGTGTACCTCGCGCGGGATACGCGGCTCGGGCGCAAGGTGGCGCTGAAGCTGATCCATCCGCGGCACCTCGACACCCCCGAGGCGGCAGAGCGGTTCATGTTCGAGGCCCGGGCCACTGCTCGGTTCAGTCACCCCAACATCGTCACGATCTACGCCGTGGGTGAATGGAACGGGCGGCCCTATGTGGCGCTGGAGTACCTGCCCGGTCGTACGCTACGGGAGCGGATCCGGGAGGGACCGCTCTTCGCCCGCGAGGCGATGCGTATCGGGCTGGCCGTGGGCCGGGCGCTGCAGGAGGCGCACGGCGCCAACATTCTGCACCGCGACCTCAAGCCGGAGAACATCCTGATCCCCGCCGACGGCCGGATCCGGGTGGTGGACTTCGGACTGGCCCGGCCCATCACGCCGATGGAGGATGGGCCGTCGGAGCCGGAGCCAGCAGAAGCGATTGATCCGGCCGCCCCGCCCCAGCGGCGCGGCGCGGATCCGGGCGTCGTCGAGAGCCATCGCCAGCGGTCCGCAGCAAAGGCAGCGATCGCACCCGCTGCAGCGACCGCGCGAGCTCGACGATCTTGCGCTGGCGCCTCCGCTTCAGCCGCAGCTGCTGAAGCTCTCGGTGGAGCTGATGCTGCTGCTGACGCAGCCGTCGCACCTCGCTCCGCGTCGGACACGACGGCGCGGTCTGCGGCAAGGTCCGCGGTGTGGTGCAGCCCGCGAGCAGCGCCAGAGACACGCACGCGACGCGGATCAAGACGTGGCGGCCCGCTCTAGTAGGTCCACAGCGAGGCGCTGGCCGCGGCGTAGGTCGCGGAGAGCACGAAGCGGATCTGCTTGCGCAGGCGGCTCGAACGCTGGATCTGATGCAGCTCGACGCCCTCCTGTCGTGCGAGCTGGGCCAGCCCCTCTCGCGGGAAGCGACAGAACACCTGCCCCACCTCGTCGGCGCGCCGGACGCTCTCGGCGCGCAGGCTGGCCAGCGTGGCGTCGGACAGCGAGATCTCGGTGCTCTCCAGCTGCCGCCTGACCTTGCGCGGCAGCAGACGTCCCAGGTGTTTGCGCAGCTGCCGGCCCTCCTCGGTCTCGGGTCGGGCGCTGCACAGCGCATCCAGCAGCGTGGCCAGCTCCTGATCGCTGAGCTGCTCCACCAGGGTGGTGTGGGTCGCGGCCAGACTCAGAGCGCGTCCGACCCAGAAGCGAAAGGCGGGCGTGGCCGGGGCGCCGGCCAGCTCGCGATCCAGCTGTAGCGGCACCGGATCGCCCACACCGGCGGTGGCACCCATGCGCTGCTCCACGGATACGGTCAGTTGAGTGATGCCCAGCGTTCGCCCCAGGCGCAGGCACGCCACCACCGCCGGGTGGTTATCGGCGAGGACGCTGGACAGCGGCAGCGAGTAGACCGGTTCGAGGTACGGGCCGGCCTGCTCCAACACCGCCTCCACCGGCTGCAGCCCGGCGGGGAGGGCGTGGCGCCGCAGGTCCAGCAGCCCCGGAGGCGTCATCGCTCCGGACAGACCCTTGAGCAGCGCGGTCTCCTCGGCCCCGGCCTGGCCCACCAGATCGAGGATGCCCGCCACGGCGGCCACCGTCTCCTGGTTGGGGCAGATCCGGATCAGGCCCCGCAGAGCCTGCACATCGGTCACATCCTGAGCCAGGATCGCACGATACTGCTGTTCCGCGGCGGCCGGCTGGTCGGTCAGCTCCAGGGCCCGCGCCTGCAGCAGCGCCAGCTCGGGGAGCCGCGGGTCCAGCGCCAGCGGGGACTGCAGCAGCTCCAGCGCCTGCTGTGGCTGGTTCAGATCCTCGATCAACAGCCGCGCCAGCACGGCATGCAGCGGCGCAGCCACCACGCTGTCGATGGGCGGCTCCTGCTGCAGCACGCGGCGGGCGGCCTGGACCAGCCGCTGAGGGTGCCCCGCCTCGCGGAAGTGGCGCAGCAGCTGTGCCACTCCCTCCCCGGGCGGCTGGTGCCGCAGCGCCGCAAACACGGCGTGGGACTCGTAGTTCGCGCACAGCTTCTCGTCGCGCAGGCCGACGCGCGCGACCTCCGTCAGCTGGAGCAGCGCCCACAGCGCCGTCGCGTCGCTGGCGCCCTCCAGCAGCGACTCCAGCGTCCGGCGCGCCTCCTCCCAGTTGCCCTCCATGTGATACAGCTCGACCAGCATGCGCCGGGCCTCGAGGTCGTCGGAGTTCTGCTCCAGCATCGTCGTCAGCGCCTGCCGCGCACGGGCGGGCTCGTGCAGGTGGGTCAGCCAGAGCCGGGCCTGCTGCAGCTGCGCCTGGCGTCGGAGCGTCGTGTCGCTGCTGAGGTCGATCAACGACTCGAGCCGCGCGGCCGCGTCGGACCAGTGGCCCTCCGCCACCAGCAGCTCGGACAGCTCGGACAGCGCCTGCTGGTCCTGGGGGGCCTGCGTCAGCAACGCCGAGAGCTCGGTGATGGCCCGGGACGCGCTGCTCAGATCGTCACGCAGCACGTGGGCGTGCTGCCGCGTCAGCTCGACGCGGGTATCGTCCTCGCGGCAGGTGGCGATGCGTCGACGGTAGAGCCGGGACAGCTCCTCGAACTGACGCTCCTGGCGCAGCAATTGCGCGGCGCGAGCGAACGCCTGCGGCTGTCCAGGGTCGTGGGTCAGGGCCACGGCCAGGCTGGCCAGGCCGCGAGAGGTGTCATGCACCTTCTCGACCCACAGCTCGGCCGCGCGCAGGCAGGCGTTGAGCCGGTTCTGCGGGTCGGTGCAGGCCTCCGCCAGGCGGTCGTTGAGGGCCGCGAGCTCGGACCAGCTCTGCTGCTGCTCCTCCAGCAGGCACAGCACGTTGAGCGCGGGGAGGCAGTGCGCATCGAAGTTGAGGCACTCACGAGCGACGCGCATGGCCTCGGAGCCCCGGTCGCCCTGGAGGTACGCCACGGCGGCCGAGGAGAGCTTCACCACCCGCACCGCGGGTTCCAGCTCGAGCTGCGCCTCCTTCTCCTTCAGCGCCGCCAGCTCGTCATGGCAGCCGGCGGCGTGCAGCTGTCGCTCCAGGGTCCAGATCACACGCAGGTCGTCGGGCTTGCGCAGATACGCCTCCCGCGCGGCCAGCAGTCCGCGGGTCGCGTCGCTGCTGCTGGTGAAGGACTCGAGCTGCACGCACTCGAGCAGGTGGGCCGCGGCCAGCGCCGGATCGGCGGAGCGCATCCCCACCTGCAGCAGCCAGGGGGCCAGCTCGCCCGAGCGGGTGGACCGCAGCACGCGGGTGATCTCCCCGCGCAGGTGGGATGTCGAGGCGGTCTCTCCCGCCGCTGCGACGTATGGATCGAGCTGGGGTCCCTGCTGCAGGTAGTACTCCCGGATGCGGGCCAGCTCCAGCAGCAGCAGCGGCAGCTCGGCCTCGCTGTCCCGGATCAGATCCGGCTCGGCGCTTCCCCCGCCGGGAGACTGCGCGCTGGCGATCAGGCGCTGCAGCACCTCCTCTGCCTCGGACCACTGCTCGCCCCGGCGGAGCACCCGCAGCAGCCCGTGCAGGGCCATGGGGGCCGTCGGCGCCAGCTCCAGCGCCTCACGGTACAGCTGGCTCGCGCGCTCCAGGTTGCCGAGCTGAAAGTCCGCCACCTCGCCCGCGCGGCACAGGGCATCCGCGGCCAGCAACCGGTCGCTCTGCGCCTTGGCCTGTCGGTGCAGCACGTCCACCAGCTCCTCCCAGCGCTGCTCCGATCGCACCAGCCGCTCGAGCCCGGCCAGCGCCGGCGTGCAGCTCGGGTCCTGCTCCAGGGCCTTGGCGTAGGCCTTGATCGCCGGGGAGGTCTGGCGCAGGTTGTCCTCGAGGATGCGGCCGATGCGGCACAGCAGGATCGAGGACTCGGGTCCCCGGGGGTTGTTGCGCAGCTCGTGGTAGTGCAGCTTGACGAGTTCGTTCCAGCGGCTCAGCCGGTGGTAGATCCGACCGGCGCCGCGGATCGCCACGACGCAGGCGGCATCCTGGCTCAGCACCTCGCGGTACAGCTCCAGGGCCTGGTCGAACTCCTCCAGCATGTGCTCCAGCAGCGCCGCGGCCTGCAGCCGTCGGCCGCGCCCCTCGCCGGTGTCCGTCGTGGCGCTGGCCTGGTCCAGCAGAAACGTGACCATCTTGCTCGTCTGGTTCGTGCGCTGGTACAGCGACATCAGGTCCGCGGCGATGGCGCGGCTGACGGTGTTGTCAGCGATGTGCTCCAGCGTGTCGATGGCCCTCAGCGGCTCCTGCAGCTCGTCGGCCTGGAGCCGGGCCAGCTCGGCCAGAAGGTAGTTGCGCGTCCGCTCGTCCTCGCTGCGCGCGGCGGCGTCGGCCAGCAGCTGGGCCAGCTCCTCGTGGCGGCCGAGCTGGCGCAGCAGCCGATGCAGGGCCCACAGCGCGAGTTGCATCCCCGGGTCCAGCTCCAGCGCCCGCTGATACCACCCCACCGCCTCCTCCGCCCGCTGCAACGGCCCGCACAGGATGTCTCCCATCTCGACGCAGCGTGCGGCCCTCGACGGGGCGGGCAGGCTGCCCTCGATCTCCGGGGCGTAGATCTGCAGCAGGCTGTCCAGATCCCCCTGCTGGCGGTACAGCGTCCCCAGCGCCTGCAGCGCGGGGAGGTAGCTCTCCACCTCGTCCAGCGCCTGGCGGTAGGCCTCGATGGCCATGGCCGGCTCGTCGGGGTGGGAGCTCTGCAGCAGGCTCCCGATGTGCGTTAGCACGGCGGCGCGGCCCTGGCGATCTGGCGTGAGCCGCAGCATGCGGCGCAGGGTGTCGGTGAGGGGGCCGATCTGGCCCCGCGCCTCGTACAGGTGCGCCAACCGCTGCAGCGGGGCCAGCAGGTCGGGGGCGGCGGTCGTCGCGCGTTGCAGGTCGCGGGTCGCGAGCTCCAGATCGCCGGTGCGATCCAGGTGCAGCGACCCCGCGGTGAGCAGCAGGCGGGCCTCCACCCGCGGGTTGGCCGTGAGCTGCGCCAGGTGCTCCAGCGTCGAGCACAGCTGGGGCCACATGCCCCGCCGCTCGTACAGGTTGCACAGCGCCAGCACGGCGGGCTGGTGCTCTCGGTCGGCCTCTATGGCCCTGGTGTAGTCCGTCTCCGCCGCCTCCGGGTCGTTCAGCGTGGTCTCCCGGATCGTCCCCGCGGCATATAAATAGAGCGCCCGCTCCTGAGCCACTGTGAGGGACACGCTGAGCTGAGACAGGCCCTGCGCCGCGGCCGCGTGCTGGGCCAGCTCGTCGCGCAGCGCGATGGCGGTGAGCAGGGCGCAGACATCCCCCGGATGCATGGTGAGCGAGGCCTCCACCAGCTCCAGGGCGCGAGTGTTGTTGCCCTGCACATGCTGCACGAGCATCGCCGCCTCCTGGAGCACGGCGGCGCGCTGCAGGTTCTCGCCGCCCAGCTTGACCTCGCCGCGACACACCTCCAGCGCGCGGTCGAACTGGCGCAGCCGGAGGAGCATGCGCCGGGCCAGGGGCAGCAGCCACGGGCTCTGTGGCCGCAGCTCGAGCGCGGTCTCGAGGCTGGCCAGGGCGTCGTCGCTGTCCCCCATCAGCTCGGCGGTGCAGGCGGCCTCGTACCACATCAGGGCCCCGCGCTCGGGTTGCTGCGCGGCCAGCGACTCCGCCTCACGGCGGTAGAACTCGCGGTCGTCGGGGATGAGCGGATCGGGCGGCGGTGGGGGCGGAGGCACGCCGGCGTCCAGCTCGATCACCTCCTCGGGCTCGATCAGGCGCGCCAGGTCGGCTTCGTCCGGATCCGGCGCGTCGTACTCGGGATCCGCGCCGGGTTGTGGATCCGGGGCGTCGAGCTCGTCGGCTTCATCGTCGTCGTCCTGATCCGCTTCGCGATCCTCGTCCTGATCCTGATCGTCGTCGTGCTCGTCGTGCTCGTGCTCGTCCATGGCTCACCGCGCTGGCTGTGGATCACAAGTGGGGAATCTGAACAGAACAGTAAGTATCGGCGGCGCGGGAGTTGGGGGTCAAGCGCGACGCGCGGGTATCACCCGCCACACGGCCGCGATGTCAGGGCGTGGGGCCGGCGAGGTTGCTGCTGTTGAGGTTGTCGTGCCAGCGGCGGGGCCAGGGGGCGTGGGCCAGGCCTGGGCTGGGCGTCTGGATCGCCACGAGCCGAAGCTCGGCCACGAGGGAGGTCTCAGGGTGGTGTTTGACGCCGATGATCAGGGAGCCGTCGTCGAGCAGCAGCGGAGCGCGGGTGATGGAGAGGATCGTCCTGGGCATCAACAGCTCCCACAGGATCCTTCCGGAGGGGGAGTAGGCACGCAGGCGCGGCTCCTGCCCAGGGGGCCAGTCGCCAGTCCCAGCATAGTTGAGGGAGGTTTGCAGAGCGCCATCCGCCCCGATGACGCCAATTGTGCCAAGCTCCAGCTGCTTGTCGAGCTCGATCTCGGTGCGCCAGCGGAGAACGCCTCCAGGCCCGAGCCGCTCGATGGCATCCGGCGCCTTGCGATTCAATGTTAGCCCGTAGACGACGTCGCCGTCGGCGTCGACCAGGATCGGTGGTCGAAGCATGCCCTGGGTCGAGTGGCGCCACCGAGCAGCGCCACAGGCCCGATCCAGCATCACGATGTCGGTCACGTACTGAGTCCAGTCGGGTATGACGCCCACAGCCAGTCCCTCCTGGCCATCCAGTGCCAGGGTCAAGATCTGGCTCTTCGCCCCCCCCAGTCGTCGTCGCCATCGGACGCTGCCCGATGCCAGATCCACGGCCACGATCTCGTTGGCGGCACCGGAGGAGATCACATAGACGGATCCCTGGCCGTCAGCGACGATATCCAGGGGCTTTCCGCCGCCGATGTGGATCTGCCGGCTCCCCGCGACCCCGACCTCCATGTCGTACAGTTGACCATCGGAGGCCCCGACGAGGAACCGGTCGGGGCCCAGCCGGACGGGCTTCGTCATCTGGTCATCCGCGAGGGGCCCTTTGATGGACTTGATGTTCCCGGCGCCGCCCTTGGGCCACACCAGCACGACGACCTCGTCGTTGGAGCTGAACACGATGCGGCTGGCGAGCGTGGTGGGGTCATCATACCCGTAGAGCCAGGCGTCGCCCGGCCAGCCGATGCTCCACAGCGGGGTACCATCGGAGTCGGCGGCCAGCACACCCGCCTTCGGGTTGGCGACGACGATCTCGCCGTCGAGCCCAATAATCGCGGAGGTCAGCTCTCCACTGGCGTCGATGCTGCGCGTCCACTTGATAGCCGGCGTCACAGGCAGCGACGGGGCGACATCGACGGTTCGGAGCTTTCCGGTGTCGACACACCGAACCGTCGGCAGGAACTCGGGGCCGGCGTCGGTCGGAGCACGGTCGACCCGCAGGTCGACGGGCCGGTCTGACACAGGACACTCGCTGCTGCACTGACAGCCCGGCAGGCCGAGGAGCAACAGCAGTGCGAGCTTCATTCGGCCCCCAGGCACGCCGAGCTTCCGTCGTGCGTGCACAGCGGGTTAGTGCAGCCGTGCAGGCTGCCGCACAGGCTGCGCTCCATCACGCCGAAGTCGTCGCAGTCCTTGAGCGCGACGTCGAAGATCCCGTCGGCGAAGGGCCTGAAGTTGAGTCGAAAGTCCTCCAAGTGCTCCACAGTGGCCATGCGGACGTTTGTGTCCACGTGGCCAGCAACGAAGCGAAATAGTGCGATGCCTCCGTCGGTGACGAAGTAGTTGTTGTCGTATCGGGTATTGCTGCCCCAGATCTCGTGGCCGGGACCGTAGCCGCGTGTCATGGCCATGCGAATCTTACCCTCGGGCCACTGTGGGGAGTAGTATTCCTTGTAGGCTAGATACCAGCGGCCGCCGCCGGGCAGATTCAGATCGGTGCTGAAGGCCAAACCCATGCGGTGATCATACTCCAGCCCGACCAGCAGGGCATGCTCATGCGTGCCTTCGATCCCCGTGCCCTGTGCAACCAGCCAGTGGTTGTCGCCGTCGTATTCGTACCACGTGAAGCCAGCGGTGGTGGATGACAGCTTCTCGGTGAAGAGGCCCCGCATCCCGGTGGGGTGGCTGGCGAGCGCGTTGGCAAAGCGGACGCCCTGCCCCCAGTTGTTGTCGGCTTGCTGAGGGACGGCCGGTCCGAACTGCGTGCTCTCCGGGGTCATCGTGTTGGCGTAGACCTGACCGGGTTCCCCCGTGGGTCCGCTGACCCAGACCAGAATCAAGTCATCGTGGTAGCGGGCCAGGACCGGCTCGCCTCTCGGTACCTGCCCCATGGGAACGAGGGCATTGCGGACTGTCCCATATTGACTGTCATACACCTTGTAGCGCCACGATCCACTGCTGTCGCCATACACGACCACAAGCAGGTCGTTTCCTCCGTAGTGGTGGACACCAAGTGCGGGGCCAACGGCTGGCTTGTTGTCGACTTGGACCTGGTTCCAGATTGCGCAGGTATCCAACAGCCCGGAGCAGCCCGTGTGGAAGTCGTCCGGGGTGTGCAGTAGCTTGACGTTGTTCGAAGGGTCGACGTAGGCGACATGAAGGCGACCCCAGACGCGGGTGATGTCCGGCGTGGTATCCTGATGTCCCGCGACGGTCCAGGTTCCTCTGGCGTGCTTGAATTCGCCATCGAAGTTCCAGTGGTATCGTCCGAGCTCGGGATTGCAGTGGGACCACGGTGCGGCCGGGCTTCCAGCGTGGTAGTTGGGAGCTGCGCGGACGAGGCCGGAGCCGAACAGACCGTCCCGATTCCAGTCGATGGCCCAGTACGAGTTCGAGTCATTGGGTGGCGGTTCCACCGATAGCGCCCAGCATGGCAACGGAGTGGTCTCCACCGAGAGGTAGTCCAGGTCCGCCCGGCTGGTCATCAGCAGGCCGTCGGCCTCGGAGAGCGCCGTGGGGTTCAGGATTGGCAGCGTGCCACGCGAGAATGCCGGAAGCGTCTGAAACGCGTAGTTCATGATGCTCTTGTAGTTCGGCTTGCCGTTTTGGTCCGTTGAGGAAGCTCGACCACCATGGACGAGACTGAGGTTGTGACCAAACTCGTGGGTGCACACAAGTGGGTCGTCATTGCAGTGGAAAACGTATCCTGTCCCGGTCTGGTGGGCCGATTCTCCTCCATCTAGTGCAACGTAGTGGAAGATGCCACGACGGACGTCGTCAAACCGATCGGCTGCGGGTGGGTCATAGGAACCAGATGGGACGACCGTCGCGCCGCCCCAGTCGCCCCAGACCGTACCTTGGGCGGGATCGTCCCGGCCAATGTCGAGGTGCACACGAACGTCGTCGAGGCCGTCTGGGTTCTTGAGGACCCCCGCCGTGCCCGGGCCGTTGAACATTGCCGCGATCTGATTGGCGTGGTTGGACAACATCGCTTGTGTGCCGTCGAACCAGTCGGCCTCGATGAACACATCCTTGTGCGTCGGGCTGGCACCCCACATGGGCAGGTGCCCGGCATGCTTGGGGGGAGTGTAGCTGCTCGCCCCGTCTTTCCCCACGACCTCATATGAGTCTTCAATCCCGTCGCCGTCGGTGTCGGCCATGTTGTAGAGCCCGTCGGACCCCACGAGGCAGAGCCGCTGCACCGCGCCCGACCAGCAGGTGACCTGCAAGTGATGGTCGCAGGTGCAAAGCGCGTTCTCGAGATTCGGACCGAGGCCATCGTTGTCGCCGTCGACGTTGTGGCTGTCGTTCAGTACAACGCGCGCGGACGCGGTTGAAGGATAGGTATTGTACTTGCTCGCGACGATTTCTGCCACAGGCTGGGAGAGATCAAGTCGGGCAGCACGACCGACGCCGCCGTCGTCGTCGAACCCGATCAGATCCCCAGTGCTGTTGAAGGCGAACAACACGGTGTCGAGGCTATCCGTTGACATTGGAACGGCAAAGACTTCGTCCCCCGCAACCAGATTGGTGTCCAAGTTGTAGCCGCCGAACTCTGTGTGTGCAAGGTGCTGCTTCGGTGACCCTGGGGGTGTGACGTAGACGTCGCAGGCCCCATGAGCAAAGTAATTGAACGACCGCACGACAAGCAGATAAAAGCCGTCCGGGTCCAGCGCTGTCTTGGGGAATACGATAAGCGATCTTACCGATCCATTGTAATCGTCGTTCTTGGCCACTTGCTGAAACGGGATTCCCCGAACCAGGTACATCACGGTATCGCCGCCCGGAGTTAAGTTGTCTGTCTCAAGAACATAGGTGCCGGTGCCCTGAAGGTAGACCCATGTAAAGTAGACATAGTCCACCGGAGCGTCGTATTGGCCATATTCGACGGCCTCGGCTAGCTTCGTCGCCCCCAGGATACACAGGAGCATTGTCATCGTGGTCAAGTGTCTCATGGCAGGTTTCCTCCCTTCAACATCGCCTGCTTGAGGACCGCCCGTTTCTGTTCCTGTTCGGCCGCGCTCAGTGATTGCCACCCGGCTTTCTGCATCTGCCAAGCTGCGAGGTACGCCTGCTGCTTGGCGATGAGCGCCTGCTGTTCCGGAGTCGGAGCTGCGGACATGGATGCGCTTGGGCACAGATCAGGCCCGACAGTCTTGTTGGGATCAGCACCCGGGAGCGCTGGTGGCTTCGACTTGGATGGTAGGGTCACCTTGAGGCACGGGCCCCAACTTGGGGCGACGGCCTGTTTCTGAACCGCAACGTATTCCGAGTCAGGCCCCATGTTGCAGTGTAGCAACAAGCCAGCGAACAACATGACACAGTACACGCAAGATCGCATGACTACCCCTCCTGGTTGGATGGTGACAGCAACGACTTCGATTGGTGTTGGTACGAGATCGTGGACGTCGCAAGGACCGTCGATGTGTGGACTGTCGACGTGTGGACCGTACGGAATGCTACTTGCAGGCAGGCAGGCAGGCAGGCAGGCAGGCAGGCAGGCAGTAGCCTGCTTGCCTGGGGACAGCATGTGCACTGTTCTGTAGCATCTCTGCTGAGAACCTTCAGTTGTTTGGCTTGGGACCCCCCACAGGCCCCCACGATAGCACAAAAGGCTAGCGGCTGGTCCGGATGGTGTCAATACCCGACCGTAAGTCGGATCGCGACGTCACCCCAGCAGGTGCGCGAAGACCTTGGCGTCGCCCATCAAGTTGTCGATGATGCAGTACTCGTTGGGGCCGTGCATCGTCTCGTCCATCCGGGCCCAGACCGCCGCGCCGAACCCCTTGCGGCGGATGCAGGCCGCCACCGTCCCGCCGCCGATGCCCATGGGGCGGGCGTCCACGCCGTAGACCTGCTTCACCGCCCGCTTCAGCGCACCCACCACCGGGGCGTCGCTGTCCGTGGGCGGCGCCGCGTCCATGCGCTGGATCGTGGTCACCGTGGTGGTGGTCTTGCGCTCGCTGTCGATCTCGGCAGCCGCGGCCTCCACGGCCTGCAGCACCAGGTCCAGGTCGTAGTCCGGCATCACGCGGCAGTCGAGGTAGAACGTGTGCTCGCCAGGGATGGTGTTGACGTTGGGCGCGCCCACGTCGACCTTGGTCACGGCGAAGGTGCTCTGGGGCGGATCGAACACCGGGTTGCGCGCGTCGAACCGCGCGTGCAGCGCCTGGTCCAGCCGCACCACGAGGTGCGAGGCGGCGAGGTGCGCGTTGATCCCCCGGTCCGGGGTGGATCCGTGGGTCGACTTGCCCCGCACCGTGCACTGCAGCCACAGGATCCCCTTCTCCGCCACCTCGATCATCGAGCCGTCGGGCTCGCCCCCGTCGGGCACGACGATGATGTCCCGGGCGCCGAAGATGTCGTGGTGCTCCAGCAGGTACTCGATGCCCAGGCGGTTGCCGGTCTCCTCGTCGGCCACGAACAGCAGCCCGAGGTCCAGGCCGGGCTGCACGCCCTCCTCGTGCAGCGCCCGGGCCAGCAGCAGCGAGGAGACCAGCCCCTGCTGGTTGTCCTCCACGCCGCGGCCGAAGATCTTGTTGCCCTCCACGCGGACGGTCCACGGGTCGCTGACCCAGTCCTCCAGCTTGCCCGCCGGCACCACGTCCATGTGGCTCATGAGCCACACCGTGCGCGAGCGGTCCTTCCCCGGGATGCGGGCCACGATGTTGGGCCGGGTACCGGTGCTGACCCGCGGATCCTCGGCTCGCAGCACCTGCACCTCGGTGACCCCCACCTGCTCCAGCAGCTTCAGCAGCAGCTGGGCCTTCTGCTCCTCGCCATCACCGCCGCTGGCGGGGTCCAGGGCGGGCAGGGCGGTGAGCTGCCGCTGCAGGTCGATCACCACCTCGCGGTAGCCGTCGATGCGGCGGGCCAGGCGCTCGAACGTGGGGGACAGATCGGATGAAGTGGGCATGGTCGAACCTCCGTCTGCCGGCAGTATCCCCGCCCGTGGCCGATTCGTAAAGCACCTGGGTTGGTCTGTCCCCGCCCCGATGCCCGCCGGGGATTGCCCGTGGACTTGCCCCACCTGACGTTGTATGTACACGCCACGATGTACGGGTGGCTGATCGTCATAGGGCTGCTGGTGTTCCTCTACCTCTGGTACTCCAGTCGGGGGTCCGCGCTGTCGCGTGGCGGGATCCTGTCCTTCGGCAAGAGTCGGGCGCGCGAGGCCACCGGCGAGCAGGTGACGTTCGACGACGTGGCGGGGGTGGACGAGGCCAAGGAGGAGCTGCAGGAGATCGTGGACTTCCTCAAGAGCCCCGATCGCTACGCCGCCATCGGAGCCCACATCCCCAAGGGCGTGCTGCTCGTGGGGCCGCCGGGGACGGGCAAGACGCTGCTGTCCCGGGCCATCGCCGGCGAGGCCGGGGTGCCGTTCTACCACCTCTCGGGCTCGGACTTCGTCGAGATGTTCGTCGGCGTGGGGGCCGCCCGGGTGCGGGACATGTTCGAGAAGGCGCGCAACAACGCCCCGTGCATCATCTTCATCGACGAGCTGGACGCGCTGGGCAAGGCGCGGGGCGCCGGCTTCTCCCACGACGAGCGCGAGCAGACGCTGAACCAGCTGCTGGCGGAGATGGACGGCTTCGACCCCAGCCGGGGCGTGATCATGATGGCCGCCACCAACCGGCCCGAGATCCTGGACCACGCGCTGCTGCGGCCGGGCCGCTTCGACCGCCAGATCCTGGTGGATCGACCGGAGAAGGAGGGACGGCGCCAGATCCTCGCGATCCACGTGCGCAACGTCCAGCTGGACGACACCGTGGATCTCAACATCATCGCCGGTCGTACGCCAGGGTTCGCTGGCGCGGACCTGGCCAACCTGATCAACGAGGCGGCGCTGCTGGCCGCCAGGCGGCACAAGGTCACCGTCAGCATGGCGGAGTTCGACGAGGCCATCGAGCGCGTGATGGTGGGGCTGGAGAAGAAGGGCCGGGTGGTCAGCGTCAGGGAGCGTCGGATCGTGGCGTTCCACGAGCTGGGCCACGCGGTGGTGTCCGAGGTGCTGCCCGGGGCCGACTCGGTGCAGAAGGTCTCCATCGTCCCCCGCGGCATGGGCGCGCTGGGCATGACCTGGCAGCGTATCACCGAGGACCGCTACCTGATGACGGCCACCGAGCTGAACCACCGCATCGCGGTGCTGCTGGGCGGCCGCGCCTCGGAGCTGCTGTTCATCGGCGAACCGTCCACCGGCGCGCACGATGATCTGGCCAAGGCCACCGACATCGCCAGCGACATGGTGCGCAAGTACGGCATGAGCCAGCTCGGGCTGCGGACCTACGAGCGACCCCGGGCGGCGATGGTCAACCCGGAGCTGCCCAGCGCCACGCCCCGCGATCACGGGGACCAGACCGCGGTGAGCATCGACCACGAGGTCGATCGGATCATCCAGGCCGGGCTCGACCTGGCGACCGAGGTGCTGAAGGAGCGCAAGCCGATCATCGAGCAGCTGGCGCTGCGGCTGATGGAGGAGCAGCAGCTCACCGGCCCCGACGTACGCCAGGCGCTGGGGTTGCCCGATCCGGTCGAGGAGGAATCCGAGGGCGCGCGGCAGGAGCGGGTGGGGGAGACCGAGCCCGCGACAGATAGCGAGCCGACCAAGAAGAGCGCACCGGACCCAACGAGCTAGCTCAGAACCGCAGCACCAGCCCCGAAAACCGCTGGCGCCCCCCATGTGTTTTACCTATGCTTATCCCCGCCTCGGACCCGAAGGTCCGGGAGGGAGAAGCAAACGATGTGGGACTACACCAAAACAGTGAAAGAGCACTTCCTGCAGCCTCGCAATGTCGGATACATAAACGACGCTGACGGGGTCGGCGAGGTGGGTTCGCTGGCCTGCGGGGATGCGTTGCGGCTGATGTTCAAGCTGGATGACGCCGGGCGGATCGCGGACGTGAAGTTTCAGACCTTTGGCTGTGGGTCGGCCATTGCCTCCTCGTCCGCGCTGACCGAGATGGTCCTGGGCAAGACGCTGGAGGAGGCGGAGAAGATCACCAACCAGGACATCGCTGAGTACCTCGGGGGGTTGCCCGAGCAGAAGATGCACTGCTCGGTGATGGGACGCGAGGCGCTGGAGGCGGCCATCGAGCACTACCGCACTGGCAAGCCGGGTGGACAGAAGAAGCTCGAGGGCCGGGTCACCTGCATCTGCTTCGGCGTGACGGAGAAGGACATCGAGCGCGCCATCGTCGAGAACCACCTGACCTCCGTGGAGGAGGTGACGAACTACACCAAGGCCGGCGGCGGCTGCGGTGGGTGCCACGGCGAGCTGGAGGAGATCATTGCCCGGGTCACGGGTCAGCCCCCCACCGAGAAGCCGGTGGAGGAGAAGCCGCGCAAGCGGCTGACCAACATCCAGAAGATCCAGATGATCACCGAGACCATCGATCGCGAGGTTCGACCGGCGCTGCGCAAGGACGGCGGGGATCTCGAGCTGATCGACGTGGACGGCAACACCGTGCTGGTGGCCATGCGCGGCAACTGCGCCCAGTGCCGGGTGGCGAACTTCACCCTGCGCGACGTGGTGCAGGCCAAGCTCCGGGAGTTCGTCTCGGACGAGCTGGTGGTGGTGGAGGATCAGCCATGACGCGGCACGTGTACCTCGACAACAACGCCACCACGATGTGCGCCCCCGAGGTCGTGGAGGCGATGAAGCCCTACTGGGGCGAGCTGTACGGCAACCCGTCGAGCATGCACAGCTTCGGCGGCAAGATCCGTCGCAACGTGGACCGCGCCCGGTCACAGGTGGCGGCGCTGCTGGGGGCCCAGCCGTCGGAGATCGTGTTCACCAGCGGCGGCTCCGAGAGCGACAACCTGGCCATCCGGGGTACGCTGGAGGCGCTGGCCGGGCGCAAGCGCCACATCATCACAACCCGGGTCGAACACCCCGCGGTGCAGGGCGTATGTCACTACCTGCAGAAGCAGGGGTACACCCTGACCGAGCTTCCGGTGGACAACGACGGCGCGCTGGATCTGGATCAGCTGGCCCAGGCCATCACGCCGGACACCGCCATCGTCTCCATCATGTGGGCCAACAACGAGACCGGCGTGCTGTTCCCGATGGACGAGATCGCGCGCATCTGCAAGTCGCGGCGGGTCGTGTTGCACACCGACGCGGTGCAGGCGGCGGGCAAGATCCCCATCGATCTGTCGCGCCTGCCGGTGGATCTGCTCTCCATCTCGGGGCACAAGCTGCACGGGCCCAAGGGCATCGGTGTGCTGTACGTCCGCAAGGGAACCAAGCTCGTACCGCTGATCATCGGCGGACACCAGGAGGGAGGCAAGCGCGCCGGCACGGAGAACGTCACCAGCATCGTCGGCCTGGGTCGGGCCTGCGAGCTGGCGCAGCAGCACCTGGGCCAGGAGATGGAGCAGGTGCGGCAGATGCGCAACCGGCTGCAGGAAGGGATCCAGGCCAGCTGCAAGGGGGTCCGGATCAACGGCAAGGTTCGGTTGCCCAACACGCTCAACGTCAGCTTCGAGTTCGTGGAGGGCGAGGCGATCCTGCTGCTGCTGGACGAGCTGGAGATCAGCGCCTCCTCCGGGTCGGCCTGCGCCTCGGGCTCGCTGGAGCCGTCCCACGTCATGCGCGCCATGGGCGTGCCGTTCACCGCGGCCCACGGATCGATCCGGTTCTCGTTCAGCCGCTACAACACGATGCAGGAGGTGGACTACGTCGTGGAACACCTGCCGCCGATCATCGACCGGCTGCGGGAGATGTCGCCGTTCGTGGGCGGCCACCAGTGGAATGGAACACCGCTTCCGGACCACGCACACTGACGGATGGACGATGAAGAAGTACCGCTGCATGGCCTGTGAGTACGAGTACGATCCCGCGCAGGGGGATCCCGACAATGGAATTCCGCCCGGCACGCCATTCGAGCAGCTTCCCGATGACTGGGTCTGTCCCATGTGTGGTGTCAGCCGGGAGGTGTTTGAGCCAGTCGACGACTAGACGGAGTGCAAGATCATGAATCTGGAACAGGCGATCAAGACAGCCCTGGAGTACGAGAACAAGGTCCGCGACACCTATGCCTATGCCGAGACCAAGGCCACCGACCCGGTGGGCAAGCGCGTCTTCGGTGTGCTGGGGAAAGAGGAGCAGGGGCACATCGACTACCTCAACCACTGCCTGGCCGAGTGGAAGAAGACCGGCAAGTTGACCGTGGAGTCGCTGGACACCGTGGTGCCGCCGCAGGAGCGCATTGAAAAGGGTCTGGCGGCGATGCGAGACCAGGTGAGCAAGCGGCGTGAGATGAGCTCGGTGGAGGTGGAATACCTGCAGAAGGCGATCGAGGCCGAGCAGACCACGGCCGGGTTCTACAAGAAGATGGTGGCGGAGATGGATGCCGACGGACAGAAGCTGTTCGCCCGCTTCGTCGAGATCGAGGAGGGACACCTGGCCATCGTGCGGGCCGAGATGGACTCGGTGCAGGGGCTGGGATACTGGTTTGACATGCCGGAGTGGCAGTTTCAGGACGGCTAGGCTTCGGTACAGGAGGACGTGATGGATCAGGCAGCCAGGAGCGTGGCCGAGGCGCTGTTCGCGGCGATCCGGGCCGAGTCGGACGGCCACAGCTTCTACAAGATGGCCGCCACCAGCGCCCAGGACGAGAAGGGGCGTCAGGTGTTCGAGCAGCTGGCGAGCGAGGAGCTGGAGCACAAGCGCCTCCTCACGGCCCAGTACCGGGCGGTGACTCAGACGGGGACGATCGATCCGACGGTGAAGCTGGGAGCGCCGGCGGATCTGTCGGGCGCGAGCCCCATCTTCTCGGAGCACATCAAGGCCCGGCTGAAGGACGCGCACTTCGAGATGAGTGCGCTGTCCATCGGGATCCAGCTCGAGCTGGGCTCCATGAACTACTACCGGGAGCAGGCGGCGCAGATGTCAGATGCTGGGGTGAAGCGGTTCTTCGAGGAGCTGGCGGAGTGGGAGAAGGGGCACTACGAGGCGCTGCTGCGCCAGCAGGACAGCCTGAAGGACGACTACTGGTACGGCGGCGGCTTCTCGCCGTTTTGAGCCATGACCGGCCAGACATCCAGACGGCGCGAGCGACGGCTGGGGGTGGGGCAGCTGCTGAGGGACCACGATCTGAAGGGGCTCCACGCCCTGGCCCGCGACGATCCGAATCTGCTCAGCGGCGTGGTGGCTCAGCTCAACGAGCGTGACGCGCTGCTGTGCTGGCGGGCGGTGGAGGCGCTGGGTCTGCTGTGCGCGAATCTGGCCCGGGAGAACCTGCCGGCCGTGCGCAACCAGGTGCGGCGCCAGCTATGGGCCATGACCGAGGAGTCCGGCAACCAGGCGTGGCACGCTCCGGAGGCCATCGGTGAGATCCTGTATCACGTGGAGGATCTGGCGCCGGAGTTCGCGCCGGTGCTGAGCCAGCACCAGGAGGAGCCGATCTTCCGCCCCGGCACGCTGTGGGCCATCGGCCGGCTGGCCTCGCGCTATCCCCGGCTGGTGCGGGAGGACGCCGACATCGTGCTTCACCACCTGACGGACGAGGAGCCCCGGGTGCGGGGGTATGCGGCGTGGGCTCTGGGACAGCTGCGGCACGCTCCCGCCGTGGGTGGGCTGCAGGTGGCGACGGCGGACGAGGCCGCGTTGGATCGCTACGACTTCGACAGCGGCGAGCTGGTTCACACGACGGTGGGAGCGCTCGCCGGGCAGGCGCTGGGGCTGCTCCAGGCGGGGTAGCGCCAGTGTGGGGAAGGTCAAGCCCGGGCGGTCCGTGGCGCCCGGTATGCCCACCAGCTTCTGTCTCGAGGCGCAGCGCCGGCGCGCCTGTGAGCGGCCCAGCACGGCGCTGGACTACACCTTCCGCAGCAAGGGCTGCGCCGAGCTCGGCTACCCCAAGAACTGCGTCGGGGGGCGCTTCCCGGCGTCGGCGCGCTTCGCCGTGTGCCCGCGTGGGCTGACCGAGAAGAAGTAGTCGACGAATCCCGCTACTGCAGCTTGAACTCGATGCGGCGGTTCTCGGCCCGTCCGGCGCGGGTCTTGTTGTTGCCCACCGGCTCCGCCGGCCCCACGCCCTCCACCGTCAGG
>Ga0210044_10001379_pt1 | contig 36854 bp, 35 predicted proteins | sample CryGey13umfilter_2_FD_183959 | JGI IMG/M metagenome (GOLD analysis project Ga0210044, IMG submission 183959) | Groundwater microbial communities from aquifer in Utah, USA - Crystal Geyser 4/9/14 3 um filter (SPAdes) (version 2) | ecosystem: Environmental > Aquatic > Deep subsurface >...
CGCCTCCGCATGCGCCCGCGTCCGTGGCCGAATCCGTCGCGCTGTCCACGATGGCGCTGTCCACGATGGCGCTGTCCGTCGCCGAGTCGGTGGCGGCGTCCGTCGCAGCGTCCGTCGCGGCGTCGGGATGGTCCTTCGTGGTGTGAATGCAGGCGGGCAGGGCGCCCGCGAGCAGGCAGAGGACGAGCAGGTGGAGAGCGGTCGAGAGGCGGTGGAAGCGAGGCATGGGTCTTCTCCGGAACGGTAGGGGTCAGAATTGCAGGCCGACGTGAAGTTCAGCGTGGTTTGGCGTGAGGGTCGCGCGGAAAGGACCCCAGGCCAGGACGATGGCGCCCGCGACCAGCAACGCGCCGCCGATGGAGAGCAACGCGACCTGGCCGCCGTCGAAGTCCGCGCGATCGCACAGGCCCGCGGCGTCGGGCGTGCCTTGGCACTGACCATCGTGGGCCAGGGTGCGTAGCGGTCCGATGCTGAGCGCGACACCGGCCGCGGCGAGCCCCGCGGACAGCAGATACGTGCCGATCGTCCGACCCTCTCCCTGGCCCTCGACGGCCGGTGAGTTGGCGCTCGCGCCCTCCGGCTCTCGCCTCAGCTCGACGTGCACCTCGGCGCCCTCCTCAGCGAGCTCGACGTGGCGTCGCTCGGTCACGTAGTCCACATGGGCCACGGTCACGTCGTGGGGGCCGGGCTGCAGGTGGGCGGTCACGGGCAGCTGGCCGATGGGGCGGTGGTCGATCACCACCGACGCGCCCGCGGGCGAACCCTCGACGCGCATCGGGACGCCCGCGCGACTGCGAAACATGTGCATCGCGCGGTCGAGCATGCGGGCCGCGAGCGCTTGGTCGGTCTCGCCCGAGATCACGCGCTCGGTGATGTTCACGGGGCCGTGCCCGTCATCCAGAGTCAGCACGACCTGCGGCGGCTCGCGGTCGAGCCACGCGCCCAGGCCCACGAGGAGCTGGGCGTGGGCTTCGACCAGGCGGCGCTCGAGACAGCCGCCCGAGATGCACGTGTCGGACGCGAGCGGCCGACCGGGCTCGGGCTCGGGTTCGCGTTGCACGACCACCTCGAGCTGTCGGGACTCGAGCGCTTGCTGGAACGCCTGCTCGAGGCGGCGGGCGCTCTGGGGCACATCGGACGCGACCACGAGCAGCAGCACGCGCTGCACGCCTTCCGGGGTCTGGGCGCTGGCGCGACCGTGACCGAGCAGGCTCGCGGCGAGCAGGAGCAGGAGCAGGAGCAGAGCGATCGGATGTCGGAGTGAGAGGGTCATCACGGGACTCGGGTCAGAAGCTCGAGGAGAAGTGGAAGCGCAGACCGCCGCGCGTGGGCACGAGAGCGAGGGCGGCGTCGCTGGGCGCGCCTGTGGGATAGAGCACGCCCAGGAGGCCGGCGCCGAGCAGGGGGGCGCCGAGGCTGCCGAGGAGCAGCGCGAGATCGACTCCCTGATCGCGATCGATGCAGCGCTGACGATCGGTGGCCAGGCCCGCGCAGGCGGGGCGGCGGGCGACCTCGAAGACGCTGGCGGCCACCAGGCCTGCCCCCGCGGCCAGCAGCGGGATGCTCAGCGCGAACGACTCGCGGCGCTGCGGCGTGAGCAGAGCGGCCGCGCCGAGCCCGAACACGGCGCCGACGACCGAGGCCGCGCGCAAGGGCAGTCGGTGGTCCGTCCAGCGGTTCACGCGCAGGAGATAGTCCGGATCCGTGAATTCAGCCAGGGCGAGCTGGTCCCCGCGGTTGCTGCGGACGCTGCGCTGCTGGATGGCCAAAGCGTAGGCGCCGATGGCGAGGCCAGTGGCGGCGAGGCCGGAGATCAAGCGCCAGTGCGGCAGACTCGACACGCCACGCGAACGGCGTGGGTCCGAACCCTGCTGCCCCGCGGCCAGGTGGGCCTGAGCCGGCAGGCCCTCTAGATGTGCCAGAGTGGTCCGCAGCGTCGCGTCGGTCGCGTCCGCAGGGACGCTCTCTTCAGCGCTCGGCCTCGCCGGTGGCAGGTTGCCGGTGGCAGGGATGACGAGGCGCTCGAGGCGCAGCGCGCCGCGCTCGACGATGGCCAGCACCACTTCGGGAGCGCCCACGGCGCGGGCGATCCGAGCCGCGTCCGCGAGCCGATAGCGATCGCGCGAGGCCGCGTCGGGGTAGACGAGCGCCGGGAAGGGGCGACTGCGAAGCACGCTGTCGAAGCGGGTGTCGACGCGCAGCGTGTGGCTGCCCGGACCGAGCGAGACGCCATGGACGCGGCCGCGCTCACGCGCATCGCACTCGACCTGAACCCGGTAGTCTCCTTCGGGCAGGTCATCGAGACGGTAGGGGCTGTGACCGACGGCGACGCCATTCAGGCGCACGGTGCAGCCGCTCGGGTTGGAGCGTACGACGAGCGAACCGTGACCGGCCTCATCGATCAGCGCGTCCGCGTGTGTCAGCGCTCGGCGCACCTCGGGCGGGTGGAACATGGTCGTCGGTTCGGCGAAGGGGACGAGGCGCCGGCACTCGCGCGCTTGCTGCTCGGCGCGGGTGAAGGCGTGCGTCTCCACGTAGGCGCGGACCACGAAGAGGCAGGTGTCGAGCACCTGCCGGGCGCGATCGGTCTCGCGGTTCAGCTCCTCGACGGCGCGCTCGCTCATCTGCTGCACGGCCAGCAGGGAGTCCCGCGCGCTGTTGTAGTCACCCATGGCGAGCTGATGAACGGCCTCCTGGCTGGTCGCCGTCCACTGGGCGATCTCCTCGGACGTGACCCGCACCGGCGGTACCGATTCGTGCTCTTCGAGGGCGGCGGCGCTGTCATGTGCGGCGAGGAAGGGCAGCGCCCAACGGAGCCGCCTCAGCAGCGGCGCCTCGGCCAGGATGGGGTTGCCCTCCTCGTCCGTCTCGGCGGCGAGCACCAGACCCCGTTCGCCAGCGGTGGAGATCACGACGGGCAGCAGGAAGGGGCCGTCTGGAGAGCTGGGCGCGACTGGCTCCTCCCCGGTGGGCGCCGCGACGGGGCCGTCAGCGGTCGCTGACGTTGGTGGCGCGGGGGCTGGACCTGCCTGCGCACGCACCGAGGCCGTGGCTGCGAGCGACAGCGTGAGGGTGAGGAGGAAGAGCGTTCGGATCATGAGAGTCTCGGGCATGACGGCGTAGCTTCAGTGACACTCTTGGGTGCGTATCTCGGTGGGCCTGCGCGTCGACGCAGCGGCGGCATTACCACTGGCCTCGAGAGCACGCGAACAAAAGAGACGAGACCGAATGGTGAGTGTTTTGCAGAAGCTCGCATGGTGAGCGATCGGTGGACGGTGATGCCGAACGACGCGCCAGGCTCGGTACTTGCACCGTGCTGGTCTGATCGGACCGAGGTCGCGCGAGTTTCCCCTCATCTTGCCCGGACCCGAAACGCGGGCCCAAAGTGGCGCATTTGGACGAGTGTCGCAAGCGTCGACTGAACATGGCCAGCGTTTGGTCGCGGCGGGTGAGAGTGGGACTCGCGTCGCAGTCGGTGCCTTGGCAGGCGCCGCAGTCGATCTCGAAGCAGTGGTCGGCATCCCAGGGAGAAGAGCGCCCCGAGCAGGAGGCCGGACGGTGCCAAAGTGAGCCTGAGATGCGTCATGCCGCCCCCATGTGCAGGTTTGATGCCGGGCACGTTCGCGCACGCGGCGAGGCGTGGATCACTGCGTGGGTGGGGCGTGGATGGCGGGCACATCCTGCATGTTCGGTCTGACGATGGGCACGCTCGAGAGGTCGCCGTTGGTGTCGACGATGCGCGCACTCTCCGAGCCGATCTCGCCCTCGAACTGGACGAAGACGCTGTACTCGCCGCCGTCGCCGAAGCTCGAGAGGAGCCAGTTGCGCACGAAGGCCTCGACCTGGAGGCGGGCCGTGTCGCGCACCAGCGCGGCGTTGTCCTGTGCCCGGCGGGCGGCGCGACCGGTGAGCTCGCGCTTCAGCTGCTCGAGCACGACGTCTTCGTCCCGCAGCAAGCTCCCTTCGCGCACCTCGTAGCGAATCGCGGAGGCATCGATGGCGGGCGTGTTCGGCATCAGGGGCGGCGCGGTCACGACCACGTGCCTGCCCTGGAGCTCGAAGTGCCAGGCCTGCTCGAAGTCGACGTAGTAGGTGGTGGTCACGGGCGCGGTGGCGCGGACGCGAACCGGGGGCAGGTCGAGGGCGCCCCAGAAGGCCGTCGCGTCGTCCTCGAGTTCGAAGACCTCCGTCTGCTGGAGAATCGCGACCTGCAGGCGTGTCGTGCCCTCGAACGTGGTCGCGTAGCTCTCGAAGCGGCGCGTCACGGTGTGCTCGCGGAACGCCCGCGCCAGATCGCCGAGATCGTGCACGAGCTCGCGCGCGCCCTCCACCGCCGCGCCGGGTGCGCGCTCGACGGTGCGTAAGAAGGCGAACCACGCGCCGAGGCTGCCCAGGGTGAGCACGACGATGGCGACCAGCACGTAGGCGAGCGCGTGAACCGTGGCGCGCGGACGGGGCGCCGCCGTCGGTCCTGAGGACACTTCAGCTCTGGACGACGCCGTGACGTCGGACGACTCCGCACCTGAGTCAGGGGACGCCGCGAGGTCAGGTGACGCAGGGTCAGGCGGTGGAGCGGGTTCGGACACGGCCGCAGCGTAGCGCGGGCAGGGCCGCAAGTCTGGCCGCGTCGTCTGGCTCAGTTGTCGTACGCCCAGTCCGTGCCTTCGTCGTCCGACACGACAGGCTCGCGCGGCGCCTGGTCCGTCGCGTTGCCGATCAACGTGTTGGCCCGAGCCAGCGCGCGCGTCGTGCTCTCGAAGATGCCTTGGCTCGTCTCGAAGAGGTTGTCGGCGCCGAGCTGCTCCACCAAGCCGAACGCTTCGAGCGAGGCCAGCATGCGCGGCTGCAGGCCGCAAAGTACGACGAATCGAGCGCGCTCGTGCATGTCGTGGATGAAGCGCTCGAGCACCGTCATCACCGTGGCGTCGATGACGTGCGTGCGCTTGAGGCGGACCACGACCGCCTTCACGGGCGCCTCCACCAGCCCGGCCAGGCGATCGGCGAGCTCATCCGCCACGCCGAAGAAGAGATCGCCCTCGAGCTGCAAGAGCAGGACGTCGTCGGCGCCGGAGAGCTCGCTCAGATCGCGCTCCACGAACGCTCCGGAGGCGGTCGGCACCATCTCGATGGCGCGCAGCTTGCCCGCCTGACGCAGGTAGAGCGCGAGGCTGAGGAAGATGCCCACGTAGATGGCGTAGCTCAGCGGCACGACCAGGGCGGAGAGGAAGGTGACGCCCGCGACCGCCAACTCTCCGCGGCTCGTGCGTCCGATGCGTGCGAGGGCGCGCACGTCGATCAAGCCGACGGCGACCACGAAGAGGATGCCGGCGAGCGCGGCGAGCGGGATCAAGTGGGCCAGGGGTGCGAGGACCACGAAGAAGAGCGCGTTGAACCCGGCGCAGAAGACGCTGGCCAGGCGAGTGCGCGCGCCCGCCTCGTACTGCAGAGCGGTGCGCGAGAAGGATCCCGAGCCGGGCATGCACAAGAAAAAGCTGCCGACGAAGTTCGCGAAGCCCTGACTGAAGAACTCCTGATTTGCGCTGATTCGCTGGCCCGTGCGCACCGCGATGGACTTGGCGATGGCGACCGACTCGAGCATGCCCAGGACGGCGAGCGCGACCGCTCCGGACAGCAGCGCCTCGAGCTCCCGCCACTCGATACGCTGGGGCGCCGCGCCGAAGCCCAGACGTGGCAGCTCGACGTGTGGCAGCCCCTGCGGCATGGGCGGCACCAGGTGCATCCCCGTGCCGACCCAGCCCATGGCCCACACCAGCACGCCGCCGCCAACGATCGCCAACAAGGGCCCCGGCGCGTGCTTCCAGACGGCCTTGAGACCCAGCACGATCACCAGCGTGCCGACACCGACGCCCAGGGAGCGCACATCCACGTGTGACAGCTGTGGAGCGATGCGCTGGGCGGCGCCGATCACACCGGGCAGCGCGGAGCCAGTCCGAGTCACCTCCACGCCGAGGAAGCTCGGGAGCTGCTCCACCAGGATCAAGACGCCTGCGCCCGCGGTGAAGCCCAGCATGACGCTTCGGCTCACGTAGCGGACGAGGTTGCCCATGCTCGCGGCGGCGAAGGCCAGCTGGATCAGGCCCTTGATCATCGTCAGCGCGATCACGAGGTAGACGTAGTGCATGTCGTGCACGCCGTAGACGTGCGCCACGATCGACGCGACCAGCAGGCTCTGGGTGTTCGTCGGTCCCACCGAGAGGAAGCGACTGGAGGTGAAGAGCGCGCCGAGCAGGGCCAGCACCATCGCCGTGTACAGCCCGTACACGGGAGGCACGCCCGCGATGATGGCGAAGGCCATGGACTGCGGCAGGTCCACGGCCGAGACGGTGAGCCCGGCGATCAGGTCGTGCGGCAGATCCGCCATGCGGTAGTCGCGCAGCGTCCGAAAGGGCGGCGCGAAGGGTCGCAGCAGGGTCTGGAGCCAGGGGCGCATGATCGAGACAGGGAGCGTGCGGCCAGAAGAAAGTCTTGGCCAGCGCGGCGCATCTGGGTCCGCGTGGAACCAGACCGGTCGCGCACTGGACGCACCCGACTCACTCAGTCCAGGACGTGCAGGTCCTCGCCCAGAATGGACTGGGCCGCGAGCAGCGCGCTGGTCACGGTGCCCTCCATGCTCGGGATGTCGACGCCGTTCTTGGTCCAGTCGCCGGCCAGGCGCAGGTTGGACAAGGTGAGCGGCGCGGGCGAGGGGCGGAACTTCAGCGTCCCCGGTTCCATCAGCACGTAGCGCGCCCACTGGTCGATGTTGTGCCGGACGTACTGGTCCGCCATGGGATCCCCGGGCGTCCACGGGTGATGCAGCACGCTCTCGTCGAAGACCGGAGGCGCGCCCGTCTTCGCGGCGGGCAGCACCCGCCAGTACTGGGCGCGCACCCACGTCCGTGCCTCCGCCTGAGCGGAAGCCTCGGCCGCGACGCGGCTCGCCGGATCGAAGCTGTCGGTGGACCAGCCTCCGCCGAAGGGACCCGAGGCGTAGATCAGGGATCGCGGCGCGCCGGGCCCGGACCAGTTCTCGACGCCGAGCAGCCGGCCATTCTCCTGCAGGCTGTTCAGAGGCTGGCGGAATCCGCCCAGCACGACGCTGCCCCAGGGCCAGCCGAGCAGCGGCAGGGTCTGGTCCATCCAGGTCTCGAGGTGGAGCGTCGCGACCGTGGGGATGTGCTGGATCGCCGCCAGGGCCGGATCCGCCAGATGCCCACGCAGCACACGCGCCGTCACCGGAGCCGGCAGCGCGCACACGACCCAATCGAAGTCGGTGTCCACGTTCAGCTCGAGGTCCGGACCGACCTGCGCGTTCACGTCGTCGGCGAAGGGATCGAGCCCGTCGATGGGCACGGGCGGCGTGAGCTGCGCGAGATCCGGGTGGCGCCGCCACACGCGCACGCTGCCGACGTTGGTGAAGGGGTCGTAGGCGTAGGGTCCGGCGCTGACCACGGCTTGTCGGCCGTAGGTGACCTTCTCCACGCGACCGGCGCTGAGCTCGACGGTCTTCACCTTGGCGAAGAACTCGATCTGCACACCGCGGGCCTTCAGCACTTCGTAGAGCGGAGCGAAGACCGCCTCACCCATGCCGACGTTCATGTCGTAGAAGACGGCGAGCTCGTAGTCGCTGACCAGCTTCAACAGGCCACGCGCGGCCACGCCGGCGGAGAGCTTAGGATCGGAGGTGTTCGATCCGACGTAGGCGAAGACGCCGTCGTAGGGCACCTGCATGATCGCCGAGTGGCGGATGTCGGACATGCCGGGGATGCGGTGGCTCTCCATCCAATCGCGGAAGTCGTATTGATCGAGGTCGTCCCAGCTCTTTCCTCGCACGATGTGGTCTTCGAAGATGCCTTTGATCAGGGTGAGCGTGAAGGCGAACATCTCCGCCGCGACGGGGTTGCCCAGGCTCGGGAAGACGATGCCTGTGAGCATCTCGAAGAGCTGATGCCCGGCGTGATCTTGCAGCAGCGCGCCCGCGACCATCAGCATGTCTTCGACGGACCTAGGTCCTGCGCCGTAGTGGGGCGGGGTGCGCGGGAACTTCACCTCGAAGGAGTGGTCCCCGTCGTCGAAGACCACATCCCAGCGTGGGCTGAAGGCCTCCTCGAAGGTCGAAGGATCCCGCGTCGCGGGTCGATTCGCTTCGGTGTAGACGTCGCGAAACATACGCAAGAAGTTGTGATAGAAACCGAAGATCACGTGGATGCCGTGCTCTTCGATGCGCTGGGCGCGGTCGGGGTTTCGCCAGTTGGCGCCCTTGCCGCCGAGGATGTGGCCCAGCGCCAGGATGCGGACGTCGTACTTGGCGCGCCGGGCCTCGGTGTTCGTCAAATAGTAGGCCGTCGCCAGGGCACCCATGCCGCCGCCGACGAGCAACACCTTCGTCTTGTCGTGCGGCGCGCTGCCTTGATCCGGCTGCTCCTTCAGCACCTCACCGACGTCCAGACGAAAGTCCATCTCGAGGCTGGCGGCGAACAAGGGCGTGACGCTCGCGGGCAGGCCGAGCACGTCTCGGATCGGCTCGCTGGCCATCTGCGCCAGGTCGATCGTCACCTTGGAGGCGTCACCGACGCGCGCGTCGCGCAGCGCTCGCACCGGTGCGGCCACACGCGTCACGGCCCGATAGAGCACGCGAGGCGGCACGCCTCCGGGGCTGACGTCCGCGATCTGCTTCAGCTGGATCAGATCCTGTTCGAGCAGATGACCCCAACCCACGAGGGGCCCCGGGAAGGGACCGAAGAGCCCATCGAGGTCGTCCAGGAGATCGTCGGTGAGGCGCGCGATGGCGCTCTGAGGTTGCGCGTGAACCGTCAGCAGTGACTGCCGCTGCCAGGGCGAGCCATCGAAGCTGCGCGCGCCCAGGACCTCGACCTCGGCCGTGTCCGTGCCGTTCCAGAAGGCGTCACCAGCGGGCACATGCACGCTCGCCGGCTTCTTCGGGAAGCCGTAGATCTCGCGCCCCGCGGCCAAGGCCAAGGCCTCGTTGGGGTAGATGAAGGGGACGTGCATGGCGAGGAAGGGCACGCCAGCGCGCATCCCCCAGACGGGCACGAAGAACGTCGCCTCGCTGTAGGCGAAGCTGCCCAGCGCCGGATCCGCTGCGGTCGCTTCAGCCGTGTCCGTGAGCGCCAACAGCACGTGTTCGCCCAGTCGGTGCACCTCGACCTCGGGCCGCGCCCAGTCGAAGGTGCGCGCGACCAGCGCGTCGAGGGCCAGTGGATCCGCCGGCAGCAGGAACATCAACGCCTTCGTGCCGTTCAGCGTGAAGGGAGGATCCTGCACCAATGGATAGCGCTCCAGAATGCGTTCCGGTCTCTCCAACATCGCTTGCTCCCTTCACCGCCGATTCGACGGCACTCCCCGCGCCCCTCGCAAGACGCCTCAGCTCAGATGCACGAGATACGTCGCATGCGACTCACTGTGGAAGGCCGCGTGGATGCGCGGATGCTTCCCATAGTGCTGCACGATGCCCTCGAGGGTGCCCAGCGCATAGCACTCCGGCCAGCCGTGGAAATCCTCGAATTCGATGCGCATGCCATCGTCCTCTTCGCGCGCGGTGACGCGGCCGCCCTTGATGCTCATGCGGTACATGTCCGGGAGCTTGCGCAAGGACGAGGCGAGGTCGCCCGTGAGCGCCAGGGTCACGCGGCCGACGCGAGAGCCGGCGAACTGCTGGAAGTCCAAGCGCGCGAGCCGTCGCATCGCCTCGGGCACGGACTGCGTCGGCCAGCTGCGGGAGGCCGCGGCCAGGCAGAGGCGCGAGTAGTCGACCTGCGGATAGTCCCGAAAGGGCAGGTAGCGTCCCATGCGCGGCGGGTCGACGAGCTTGTCCTCGACTTCCCTGAGGCCGTCCCCGAGGGTGGCCAGGACGCGCGAGAAGTACATGCCCTTGATGGTGTAGTGGCGAGGGAAATGCGCGAAGCGCTCCTCACCATTCACGGAGCCCGTCAGAGGTGTGCTCAGACTCAGTTCGGCGTGCCAGGACATTGTGTAAAGACACTACAGCATGCGCACGCGGACGGGAACGGCCGATCGTTCGGTGGGGACATTTTGGATCCCGCCCGGTGCTAGATCGTGGCGCTGATGGGTGGCGGGACGCCGACGACGGGCCGGGCGTCGTCGAACGGGCGGCGATCTTCGCCGGGCAGACGCGCTGGATCGTCTTGGGGCACGGAAGGATCGATCTCGGTGCGCACCTCGGTCCCGGTGCTGGGACCGAGGTCCCCGCCCTGGCAACGTCGGGAGCCCTCGTCGAGCACACCGAGTCGCTGCTGGAACACGCTGGCGACGCGCATCAAGCCCGCGACGCCGCGCTCGTCGGGCGCGTCCTGGAGGGCGAGCTGCCTGCGGTGCTCGACCTGGCGCAAGAGCCCATGCACCTGCGAGAGGTGATCGTTGAGGCAGCGCGCGACCCCTTGATCGTGACCGCGCCGGGCCTCGTCGAGGCTGACTGTGATGCGCCGGGCGAGCTGGTCGAGGCGATGCTCCACGTCCGCGAAGGAGCGGGTGGCCGTCGCGCGGTCGGCGCGGGTGGGGGGTGAGTCGGTGGCGGTACTCCGGCGCTGCGCCTCGGCCGGAGCCGACGCCAACATCAGCGCGAGGAGCGCCGCCGCGAGCAGGGGGAGTCGCAGCGTGAGCATGGGTACCTCGTGATTCAGCCTCTATGTTGCGTCCTGGCCGGATGAAATTCACAGCGCTCGACCCGCGTTGTCGCTTCGTTCAGAATCGGAGCGTCATGGCCCGCCCCTCCGCACCGCGCGACGCCTACGCGCACCTGCTCCGAGACACGCGTGGTCTGCGCCGAGAGCAAGCGACGGCCCGCGAGTCCTGGTACGCGGCGCTGCCCTGGGAGCACAAGGAGCGGACGCTCTTCGAGCTCGAGGTGCTGCTCAAGGGCTTCGCCTGCTTCGGCAACGCGCACAACCAAGCCGGTCCGCCGCGCCGCACGTCGGAGCTCGCGCACGACTTCCGCGAGGAGCTGGGCGTGGTCGCCGCCGCCCTGGAGCGCTCGATCGAATGCACGCGGGAGCTCTTGGGGGAGCGCGAGCGCGCCTACGCCTTCACGCGCTACCTCGAGTCCGTGACGCCCGGCGACGCCGGTCGGGAGCGCCTGCTGCGCGAGCAGCTCAGTCAGGTCACACCGCAGGAGTCGCTCTTCGTCCTGCGCAACACCTTCGGCGCCTTCTTCGAGCTCGGCGGCGGCCTCGCCCGCCTGCCCCACCTGCCGCACCGGCTCTATCACTCGCTGCTGGGCACCATCACGCGCGAGATCGGGCGCAACGCCTTCTTCGATCCCTTGGTCGCGCTGGAGTTTCGCCCGGAATTCGATCGCATCCGCAGCCCCGAGGCGCTCGAGGCGCTGGCCAGCATCCAGAGCGACAGCGTCCATCGCGTCGTAGCTTTGAGCTTGCTCAGCCTCTTTCGCGCGCTGCGCTACGTCGAGCTCGTCGATCAGTACGCCACGGATCCCCGTCGCAGCCGCCTCGGCTACCTCGTGCTGGCCGTGCTGCGCAGCGATCTGCGCACGCTCACGCGTCACCTCGGCGCGCGCGCGGGCGACATCATGGCGGACGGACTCGAGCGCGAGCTCTTGGCGTTGCCCATGACCGAGGTCGCCTCGGGCTACGGCGCGCTCAGCGAACGCCTCGCTCACATGACCTCGCTCCGCGGACTGCTGGCCAACATGGCGAACTCGCTGCGCCTCGAGGTGAAGCGCAGCTTCGAGCGCGATCTGCCGACCCTCGAGGCCGCGCCCGTGCGTGAAGAGCTGGGGCCGGTGTTGGTGGTGGCCACGGCGTCGCTGCGCGCGTCGCTGCATCACGCCATCGGCGCCGTCTGCCAGGAGCTGCAGCCCGGCGTCCTGCCGCCCGTCCTGGGCAGCAAGCTCGCCTCCCAGCGTCGCGCGAGCGAGCGTCTGCGGCGCGACGTGTGGATGTTCTCGCGCGTCCTGCGAGGCTTCCTGGCCAAGGCCAAGGCCGCGTCGGGCGACTCGGATCGCTGGGCCGAGAGCGCGCGCTTCGCCTTCGTGCGCGAGTTCCTGCAGCACTTCCGCGCCATCGGCTACCAGCTCGTGCGCGCCGCCGACTACGACGGAATCGAGCGCTTCATGGTCGCCCTGGAGACTCTGCGCGACGTCGATCTGCTCGATCCCGACCGGCTCCAAGTCGTCGTGACGGAGTGCGAGGCCTTCTACGCCCACCTCGACGCGCTCTTCGCGCAGGTGTCGCGCCGCAAGGAGCTCGCCGGTCACCCCTTCGACAAGAAGGAAGCCGCCGAGACCCTCAGGCTCTACCTGGGCGCCGCCTAGGAGGTGGCGTCAGGCGCGCAGCAGCTCGCGCAGGCTCGCCGCCGCACCCGCGGGACGATCCCAGCCCGGCTCCGTGATCACGAGGCGTAGGTCCAGCTCACCCAGGAGGGTGATCAGGCTCTTGGACACGGCGCGCGCGGAGAGCGCCATCACGGCGCGGCTGGGCGCGAGGAAGGCGGCCAGCATGGGCAAGGACGAGGTGTCCGGTGGCAAGGCGAAGAGCTCCACGCGTGCGCCACCGACGCTGAGGATGCCCAGCGCGCCGAAGACGGCGGAGCCTGCGGGCGCGGGCGGCTCCACGGCCGGGCGAAACTGACGAATCGCAGAGAGCGCGCGCACGAACGACGCGATGTCCTCGCGACCTTCGGCGATCACACCCACGCGCACGACGCCGATCAGGCCGGAGCGACGCAGCGCGGACGCGGCGGCGCCGAGCATCAGCGCCTCGTCGTTGCTGCACAGGTCGACCTCCTCGACCTTGGCGGCGAGCACCTCGACGGCGCCCTCCTGGATCAAGCGCAGGAGCGCGCTCAGCAGCTCGAGATCGTGCGTGCCGCAACGATCGAGCAGCTCCTGCAGGCTGCGATCCTCGACCAGGAGCTGCATCACCTCGGCAGCGGCTTGGTCCTCGGGCGCCACGTCGAGGCTACGACGCAAGAGCGCGCGAGGCTGCGGCAGGCTGGGCGCGAGGCGTTCGATCTCGTCCGCGCGACGCGCCGCCTCCATCAAGAGCGCCGAGATACTCGCGTGGATGCGCCGCTTGCCGACGTGCCCCGTCGGCGTGAACACGAACTGACCGTCAGTCACGGCCAGGGCTCGGTAGAGCGCCTTCTCTCCCACCACGACCCCGGCCGTGGCGTCGACGACGTCGCCGTGCTCGACCCAGATCGTGGCCTCCGTGTCGCCGCGCGCGAGCATCAAGCGACCGGTGCGACCGTTGGCCGCGAAGACCTGCAGCAGGTCGAAGAGCGCCACCTGCGCCAGATCGCCCCGCAGCTCGCGCTCCTCCACCGGGGCGTGGGCGGCGCGCAAGAGGTCGTCGATGCGCGCAGCCACTTCGCCGGCGTGGAAGGGCTTGACCACCGGCTCGGCCCGGGAGTCCAAAGCCGCGAGGCGAGCAGGATCGCCGCGTCCCATCACGAAGAGGTGAGCGCTGCTGGTGCGCGGATCCTCGCGGATCACGTCGAAGAAGGTGCGCAGATCGAGCACGGGGAGCGCCTCGTCCACCAGCACCACGTCGGCGCGCACCTCGGCCGCGCGCGCCAGACCCGTGCGCCCATCCGTGGCCAGGCTGACGAGATGACCCTTGTCGCGCAGCGCCTGAGCGAGCGCCTCGAGCGAGGCCCAATCCTCGTCCACGACCAGCACGCGACCGGACACGGAGCTCTTCATCGCGGCGCCTCCGGTTGCAGGTGATAGAGCGCGCGCAGGCTCTCCACCAGGCCGTCGACCAGGAAGAGATCCGCGCTGTGGAAGGCGATCAGCGTGTGCGCGTCCAGGCGCCGGGCGAGCAGGGCGTAGGCCCCGAGCTCGGTGGCCGAGAGCAGGAAGATGCGTGAGTCGAGGCGCTCGTCGTCGACGCGCAGCTCGAAGCTGCCGCCCGAGGCCTCACGGCCCAGAGCCCAGACCCGTGTGCGGCCGCCCTTGGTCTGCGCCGCGAGTGTGACGGCGGCGGCGACCCCCGCGTCGCCCGCCACGTAGAAGGAGCCCGCGGCGTCGTGGCGCAACGCGTCGTCCGCCAGCGCCGCGCCCACGCGCGCCAAGAGGGCAGCCGTGAAGGTGGTGTGGCGAGAGAGCCCGACTTCGTCGTGGGTGCGCACGAGATCGCGGTGCATGGCGACGCGTCCATTGCCGTCGAGCAGCGCGTCGTCCTCTCCTCCGAGCAACACGTCCACGCGGTCCCAGAAGGGCAGCGCGTCGAGCTCGAGGCGGCGCGCGACGCCTTGCTGTTCGCGCTCGGCGCGGCGACGACTCATGCGCAGGAGTCGACCGAGGTCGGCACCATCGGTGGGATAGACCGCGACGCCGATGGCAGGCGATGCGAGGGCCTGACCCGCGAAGACGAGTTGCGCCGCCGAGAGCGCGGCGAGCACGCGGCGACGAGCAGCCAGCGCGCCCAGCAGGCCGGCTTCGGGCAGCAGCAGGTAGAGCTCCTCCTCGTCCACGCGCGCGACCACGTCCGAGTCGCGCACGGCCGAGAGCACGGCGTCGACGATGCGCCGTTGGAGCTGGAGCAAGCTGCCCGAGGTGCCGGAGTCCGCCTCCAGCAATCCATCGAAGGCCACGGTCATCAGCGTGAAGCAACGACCATGACGGGCCGCGCGGTCGATCTCGCGCCCGGCGACGTCGCCGAAGTAGGCGAAGGTATAAGCGCTGGTCTCGGGATCTTTGATGCCGGTGCGCGCGATGGATTCGGCCTTGCCCGAGGCCACCAAGGCGGCGGTGCCCAGAGCGGCGACGGTCTCGAGCGCCTCGGCGGTCGCGTCGGGCAGGCTGGCCGCCAGGGCAAGATCCACGGGGACCAGGTCCACGAGCGCGCTGACCTCCATCGGTCCCACGAGGCAGAGGCGCAGGGATCGCTCGCCGTGGACCATGCCCGTCACCGGATCGAGCGCGTCGAGATCGTCGCTGGTCGGCGCGGGCGGCCACTCCGTCGCGTCACCCGTGGAGGCCGCGCGGATGAAGCCACCGACCATGCCACGGAGCGGGAGGTAGATCGCCGCCGCCCGCACGGGCAGCTCGGCCGCGCAGGCCTCGAGGATGCGCTCCGCGACGACGTTCGCGTCGGTCTCCGAGACGAAGGCCGCGCAGCGGGCGTAGGTCTGGGCGCGACGCTTGTTGCGCCCACCCTCCGCGGCCAGGCGCACCCGTTCACGCAACAAGAGGCGGCGCTCGCGCGAGCGATCGGCGGCCACGAGCAGCGCGTCACCGGTCATGGGGCGCATCACCACCGTCAGCACGCCCAGCGCCATGGCGTGTCCGCTCTCCGTGATCTCGTCGCGCGAAGCCACGACGACCACGTCCGTCTCCGGGTGTAGCGCGCGCACGTGGTGCACGAAGGCGAGTCCGTCCCCGCGCGGCAGCGAGAGCGAGACGATGGCGAGATCGAAGGGCTCCTTCTGCATCGCCGCCAGTCCCGAGGTGACGTCGTGCACGACCTCCGGCTGGTCGCCATGATCCGCGAGCACGCGCGAGACGAAGCCCGACTCGTCCTTCTGGGCGAGGATCACCAGCACGCGCAGGCGAGGGGGCTCGATCATGGGACGAGCAGGCGCTCGCGCGACAGCGTGCCGTCGAAGACGTGCCGCGCTCGGCCACGCATGAGGATGGGCGATCCGTCCTCGCCCACCTCGAGCGTCAAGCGTCCGCCGGGCAGCTCGATCACGATGGGCGCGTGGCGCGCGGCGCGACCCGTGAGCACGGCGGCGTAGGCGGCGGCGCAAGCGCCCGTTCCGCAGGCGCGCGTCCAGCCGACCCCGCGCTCGTGCACGCGCAGTTCGAAGACGTCGCCGCGACGCGTGACGAAGCCCGCGTTCACGCCTTCCGGGAAGCGTGGATCGACGCTGAGGCGAGGCCCGAGCTCGGAGGCGCGCTCCGAGGAGAGGTCGAAGAGGACGGCGTGGGGATTGCCCATGCTGACGGCCGAGAGCCGGAGCGTGCTGCCCTCGAGATCGAAAGCCGCGTCGATCAGGGGTGCGTCGGCGGCCACGGGGACGCGCGCGGGATCGATCTCGGCCGCGCGCATGGCGACCTCCACCTCGGCCTGCGGCGAGCTCGCGATCACACGGCAGGCGTGGGGTCCGGAGTCCGTCTCCACCACGAACTCGTCGCCGGCTCCGGCGCCGTGGAGGTGGAGCGCCACGCAGCGCAGCCCGTTGCCGCACATCTGGGCCATGGAGCCGTCCGCGTTGTGCACGCGCATGGCCCAGGGCTCGCGCTCGATCACGAGCACGCCGTCCGCGCCGACGCCGAGGTGCCGATCGCAGATCGCCACGGCCTCCGCGGGGGTCAGGGGCACTCCACCCAGCTCCGCCTCCTCGAGGAGGACGAAGTCGTTGCCCAGCCCTTCGTACTTTAGAAAGCGCAATTCGGGTGGAGCGTAGACCAGGGAAAGGGGACGCGCGAGAGCCCTTCGGCGTGATTCAGGTAGGGCGCAATGCAATGGCGCCGGATGAAGAGCCGCGGGCAAGGACTCCGGCCATGGCTCGGTCGTCGGCAGATCCGGGCGCTGCAGCGGTGTCGGCGTCCCATGAAGAGAGTCCCGACCCGCCCTCACGGCGTCGGGGATCCCGAGACCGGTCGACATGCTCAGGACGCTACCGTCTCGCAGCGTGAAGGCCTAGTATCGGCTCATGGCGTCACGCGGGGACGGGGAATCGAAGAGCGGCTGTGGCTGGAGCGCGCTCGCCATCGTCGGAGGGATCCTGATCGGCGGCGTCTGTGTCATCGGCATCGTCGCGGCGATCGCGATCCCGGCGTTCATCACCTTCGTCAAACGCAGCAAGACGGCGGAGGCGACCATGCAGCTCGACTCGATGTTCCACAGCGCCTCGAACTACTACCTCATGGAACACGCTCAGCACCTTCGAGCTCTCCGTGAGCTCGGACGCGAACAACGATCTCACGCGTGATGCATCCGTTCGTATCACGAATGAACTGGAGTAGCCGCGGTCGATCCACGACAACCCACCACGTTTGAGGCCGAGAGGGGAGTATGCGTGGGGTTTCGGGGGAGACGGCGCGTCAGCGATTCACGACGCATGCCGCGGAGCGCGGGAAGCGGGCATAGCGGGTGGCCAGACGTCGAGTGAAGACCACGCGGTCGCCGCCGACGGCGCTCGGTTCGAGATCGTCGGTCGCGTTGGCCGTCAGCACCGCGAGCGCGCCTGCCGGGGAGATCACGACGATCTCGCGATCGGTAGCCAACGGATCGCCCGGACGGGTCGCCACCGCCGAGGCCACGACCGAGCCGTCGGGGAGCAGGGCCGGATCCGTGAGGCACGGCGTCTCGACCGCGCGCTCCTCCGGCGTCGCCAGGTCGTGGAAGAGCAAGCCGCAGCGCTCGCTCTCGGTGTTGGGCGTCGAGAAGGTCACGACCAGGCTGCCATACGCCAGAGACGGGTGCGCGCTGTCTCTCGTTCACGTGGATGCGGTAGCATGGACCGATGGCGCATCGAGGACTGACCACTCGCCGGGTCACGCGGCGGGTCGGCGGGCAATCCACGCCCTCCATGAGCGAAGCGGACGAGCTCGCGATCGAGGAGCCGCTCGAGATCCGCGTGGCGGACGAAGCGCTGGCCGTGACCATGCGAACGCCCGGAGAGGACGAGGCGCTGGCCGCTGGCTTCCTGCTGGCCGAGGGCGTGATCGACTCGCGCGCGGACGTCGGCTCCATCGCCCATTGCGGCGATCCGGCCGAGCCGGGCTTCGGCAACATCGTGAACGTCACGCCCGGACCCGGGGTCTTCCTCGACCCGACACGCCTCGCCACTTCGCGACGCGGCACGCTCACGACCTCCGCCTGCGGCGTGTGCGGCCGGCGCAGCATCGACGACCTGCTCGCGCGCTGTGAGCCCGTCGCGCCAGGCGCGCCCCTCGCGCTCGAGCGGTTGCTCTCGTGCGTGACTCGACTTCAAGCGGAGCAGCCGCTCTTCGGTCACACCGGCGCGACCCACGGCGCGGCAGCCTTCAGCGCTGCTGGCGAGCTGCTCGCGAGCGCCGAGGACGTCGGCCGCCACAACGCGGTGGACAAGGTCTTCGGGCGATTGTTGCTCGACGCGGGACCATCGCCCGCGCTGCTCGTGGTCAGCGGACGATCCAGCTTCGAGATCGTACAGAAGGCCGCCGTCTCACGCGTGGGCGCCGTCGTCGGCGTGTCGGGGACCACGTCCCTCGCCGTGGATCTGGCCGATCGCTTGGGCCTCTTGCTCGCGGGCTTCGCGCGCGGCGAATCGCTCGCCGTGTACGCCCACCCCGAGCACCTCGTCACCACATAGCCGACGCCACGTAGCCGCGACGCTCCGTACGCCGTGCGCGCCACGCCCACCACCTCGAGAGGCGGCAAACGTGGCGCGAGGCCGGATCGAATTCGGACGCTTCAGAGAGTCGAGGGCGTCACGCTGTTCAGCTCGGAGACCCCGAGGCGGTAGGCCTCGTTCGCGCCGTGCTCGTAGCTGCCGACCCAGATCTTGTAGGTGCCGGCGGGGAAGGCGCCGGTGACCACCGGGTCGAGGCCGTCGGTGTCGTCGTTGCACAGGTAGCTGCCGTCGGGCTTCTGGACGACGAGCGTGACGTCGTCGTTCGCGGTGGTGGCGTGGGCCATCACGCGCAGGTTGCCGAAGTCCGCGCCGACGACGAGCAGATGGTCGGGCGTGCCGGCGATCCAGCCGTTGCAGTCGGGATTGACGGTGCTCGCGTCGGTGGAGCCACCCGAGGTGCCGTTCGCCGTGCTCGGGTCAGGCATGAAGCCAGGGCTCAAGCTGAGCGTGCCGAAGTTCGAGGTGCCAGCGGGCGCGGCCGCGGGAGCGGCAGGCGCGGCCGCGGGAGCGGTAGGCGCGGCGGCGGCGGTCGGAGGTGCTGCGGGATCCGCGGCAGGCGCGGCATCGCTGCTACCGCAGCCCCACGCGGAGAGCACGCCAATCAACAGAAACGTTGTCTTCTTCATGTTCCATCCTGGTCAGGAGTGATGCCTTCGGCGCCCAGTGCGGGCGCGCGAGTGGTCTTCGTGCGGGAGTCTACGCACGCCTGAGGTCGACCTTCCCTCCCCACACTGTGCAAACGCACTACAGGGGCACCACGAAGGAACCGGAAAGGTGGCCCAATAGCGCCCGGACAACCGGCCAATCTGCACAGCTTGTGAGCCTGCGCCACCGACTTGCCGTGGCGACATGAGACCACGTCGCGGTGTGTCGCTCCTCGCGCTGTCGCTGGGGCTCGTCTCTTCGGGATGTGGCAGCGCCAGCAGCTCGAATGATCCAACCGGCGCGGAGGTCGTGCGCTCGAGCAAGGCGCGCATCACGACGCCAGACGCGCCCAGCACCGACCTCGCCGCTCTGGGCGATGGAAACCGCGCCGCGGGGCCAGATCACGACCGCGACCACGCTCGTCCTGACCAACGCCGTCTACTTCAACGCCGCCTGGCAGCGGCCCTTCGAGCCGAGCGGGACGCACGACGGCACCTTCACGCGTCTCGACGGCACCAGCGTCACCGTGCCGATGATGTTTCAGAACGTGCCCCACAGCTACGGCGAGGGCGACGGCTTCCAGGAGGTCGAGCTGAGGTACGAAGCGCCCGAGCTCTCCATGCTCGTGGTGCTGCCCGACGCGGGACGCTTCGACGAGATCGAGGTCAGCCTGAGCGCGAGCCGCTACGCCGAGTACGAGAGCGCGCTGACGGAGCACACGGTCACCGTGACGCTGCCGAAGTTCGAGTACGAGTCGCCCTTCAGCCTGAACGATTGGCTCATCGCGCTGGGCATGACCGACGCCTTCGAGCCCGTCACCGCCGACTTCTCGGGCATGGACGGAACGCGCGACCTCTACATCTCGGCCGTTTTGCACAAGGCCTTCATCCACGTGAACGAGCTCGGCACGGAGGCCGCGGCCGCGACCGCTGTGATCGTCGACCGCGTGAGCGTGCCCGAGCCCGCCGAGATCACCGTCGACCGGCCCTTCCTCTTCTTCATCGTCGACCACCCGACGGGCGAGGTCCTCTTCATCGGTCGCGTGCTCGACCCCAGTCCGTAGGCGGCGCTCGCGGCGTCGAGTCAGTCGGCGTCGACACAGAAGCGCTGGATCAGATCCCCGTACAGCTCCGTCGCGCGCTCGAGCTCGGACCGCGTGGTGAACTCGTTGGGCTGGTGCGCGACGCGGATGTCGCCCGGTCCGAGGATGATCGTCTCCATCCCGAGCTGCTGAAGATAAGGCCCCTCGGTGCCGAACATCACAGCCTGGGCCGAGCTGCCCGTCGCCTCTTCGGCGGCCTGCACCAAGCGCGCGTCCGCGGCCGTCTCGAAGGCAGGCACGCCGTCGAAGAGTTCTTCGACCACCAGACTCAGCTCGCGCCCCGCGATGGCTTCGACGGAGCGGCGACTCAGCTCTTCACGCAGCGCGCGGATCGACACGCCGGGCAGCGGTCGCAGGTCGATGTCGAGCTCGCAGCTGCCGCAGATGCGGTTCGGGCTGTCGCCGCCCGCGATGCGCCCGAGGTTCATCGTCGTCACGGGCACGGCGAAGGAGTCGTCACGCGGCGCGACGGCGAGCTCGTCGCGATACCCGAGCAGGGCGCCGATCACGGCGTGCATGCCCTCGAGCGCGCTGCGTCCCAGGGACGGATCGCTCGAGTGACCGCTGCGCCCCGTCACGCGCAGCCGCTGCATCGCCACGCCCTTGTGCTTGCGCACGGGCACGAGCCCCGTCGGCTCGCCGATCACCGCGTAGCTCGCACGCACGACGCCCTCGCTCACCAACGCGCGCGCCCCGTCCATCGAGCTCTCCTCGTCCGCCGTTCCGAGCAGCGTCAGAGGTCGCTTCAACGAACTCGCCGAGAACGCCCGCGCCGCATGCAGCGCGCAAGCGAAGAAGCCCTTCATGTCCGCCGAGCCCAGCCCATAGAGCCGCCCGTCGTCTGTCGCCTCGAGCGCGAACGGATCCGTCGACCACGCGCTCGCGTCCCAGGGCACCGTGTCCGTGTGCCCGCTGAGCACGAGCCCGCCGTCGCCCTCGCCGATACGCGCCACCAGGTTCAGCTTCTGCCCGTCCGCCGACACCGGCATCACGCGCACCGTGAACCCCACGGCCTCCGCGAACTCCGCCAGCCGCTCGACCATCGCGCGATTCGACTGATCGAAGCGCACATCGGAAGAGCTCACCGACGGCCACGCGACGAGCGCGCGCAGAATGTCTTCACGGCTGGGCAGGGTCTTCATGGCACGTGATGGTAGCGCGAATACCGGCGCGAGATGGAGCGAACGAAGGTGGCCGCGACTAGCCTAGACGCGCCTTCCGAAACGCCGCAGGGTCGAACTCTCGGACGATGGTGTCTTCCGCGGAGAGCAGCGGCGGCAAGTCCCACTCGGCGGGCCGTCGCTCGCCTGCTTCGAGCACGACGGACTCACCCAACGGCAGATCGCGTATGGCCTTCCCCCCGAAGAGTGGACGGTCGAGCGCCGCCCTGGCCAGCGCCGCGTCGTGGCTGTCGCTCATCGCCCAGCCGACCACACGGCGCGAGAAGAGGTCGACGATGCCGCGAGGTACACCCCGCCCACCAGGGTCCAGACGGCCGTCACGTCGGTCACCCAGACCTTGTTCGGGGCGTCGGCGGTGAAGTCCCGCTGCAGCAGGTTGTCGGCGATGCGCTTGGTGTGCTCGCTGCGCTCGGATGGCTTGCGGTGGAGCCAGGCGTAGTAGCGGGAGGCCGACACCTAAAGGACGCGGCACATGGGCACGACCGAGAACGTCTTCTGCTCGTCCTCCGCGCGGCTGAAAGCGAACCTCATTGGCTCTCCCTCGCCAAGAACGCCGCGGCTCTTCTTGGTATCTCGCACTCCATCTCGAGCGTCCTGTTGTCACGCCGAAGGCGCTGCAGCTCCTCCTGCTCCGACGTCGTCAGCACGGGCGTGTCGCCGCCGTCGAGGGCCTCCTGCGCGGCCTTCTTGACCCAGCCTCGGATCGCCGACTCGGTCAAGTCCAAGCGCCTGGCGACCTCGGGGACACTCTCCCCGCCGGTCTGGCACAGCCGCACCACGTCGGCGCGGAGCTCGTCGGTGGACGCCCGCCGGGGGCGCCGTTGCTTCGTGTTCGATCTCATCAGGACACTCCTTGCGCACTATCGCGCGTTGCCGGGTGTCCACCAAACGGAGGGAAGCGCACCTACGCCTCCGGCTCGCGCTTGGGCGACACGAGCAGGTCTTCCAGAAAGAACGCGGCAAGGTCGTGGCGGCCGGAGAGGCCCGCTTTGCGGTAGAGGGCACGCGCCTGTTGTCGCGTCGTGGCGTCGCTGGTGCCGCGCATGGTGGCGATCTCGCGGTGGCTGAGGCCCTTGAGCAAGAGCAGCGCGATCTCCTTCTCGGCGTGGGTCAACTTCCAGCGATCGAGCTGCTTGTCGATGGCGTCGGCGAGTCCTTGCAGCAGCGCGCTTGCCTCGCCACGAAAGCGCGCGGCCTCCTCTTCCTTCTGCTCGAGGCGCTCGTGCAGCGCCGCGGCCTCTTCGGTCTGAGCTGCGAGGGCGTGGGTCAGGTCCGCCGCCTCGCCTTCGAGGGCCTGGGCGCGGACAGCGATGCGCCTCAGCTCGCGCAACATCATCACCGCGCCGGCGGTGCCCAGGAGGAAGAGCGCGCCCTCGAACGCCCAGTGCGCGGAGGTCACGCCCTCGTCCAGATCGCTCAGCAGATCCACCAGAGCCAGAGCGGCTACGAGGCCAAACATGACGGACAACACGCCGAAGCGAGGCTTCGCGCCTGCGTCGTCCGTGTGACTCTGCATGTCCAAGCTATTGGAATTCATCGCGTATCACATTTGGTGGATGGCGCCCCTCCGCGGCGGAGAGCATATCCTAGACACCCTCGCGAAGCATGCTGAAGGGCAACCCTCTGCTCGAGGAGCACTCATGGATTTTTCGCTGCTGCATCCCAAGCTCGTTCACTTCCCGCTGGCGCTCGCCGTGCTCGTGCCTCTCTTCGCGTCCGGGATCGCCGTCGCTTGGTGGCGCAAGAAGCTCTCGCGACAGGTGTGGTGGATCGCCCTGGCGATGCAGTCGCTGCTCGTCATCAGCGGCTTCGCGGCCATGCAGGCCGGTGAGTCGGCGGAGCATCGTGTCGAGAGCGTCGTGGCCGAGAACATCATCGAGGAGCACGCCGAGGGCGCGGAGCTCTTCGTCTGGGTGGCCACGGCCGCGACCATTCCGTTCTTCCTGGCGGCCTTCATCAAGAAGGAGTCTCTGGCCTTGGTGCTGAGCGGCGCGGCGGTCGTCGGTTCCTGCGTCGTGCTGGCTCTGGCCATTCGCGCCGGCGGCAGCGGCGGCGCCTTGGTCTACGAGCATGGCGCAGCGAACGCCTACATGGGCGCCAACGCCGGGGCCTCTGGACCCGCAACGGAAGCTGCAGGCGACGCGGACGACGACGACTGAGCGTCAACCTCCGTGCCATCGTCCCCAGATCAGCCCGAGCAGGCAGCCGCCGGCCCCCGCGATCAGCGTCACGAGCCCCCAGACAGCGAGCCTCCGCAACGCACGCGCGCCCATGGACGGGATTCCGCCGGAGATGTCGGCGAAGGTCCACGCCGGTTGGCCGCGTCGACGCCGCGACCGCGGTCGGGTCAGCGCCCAGAGCAACGTGGCGAAGGTGACGACGCTGGCGCCGAAGAGCGCCGGTATCGCTGGCACGGCCAGGTGCAGCGGATTCGGTTGGGGCAGGCGCCATCGGCCTCGCGCGGGAGAGCTCACGCGTTCGCGGGGCTGGGCAGCCGACGACAAATCGAACGCGAGCGAGGTCTGCAGCCGCATGGCGTCGATCAGCGGACGATCCGGGAGCCCATTCAGGAGCAGGGAGTCGGGCTCATCAGCAGAGCGGGGAGAAGCGCATCGCGTGGCCTCGGGACCCGCCGCGGCGAAAGGACGGCATCGTGACCCGGGCTCGTCCCAGATCTGAACGACGCGCGCGCGAACGTCGCGGAACGACATGTCCACGAAGGCCCAGCGCTCTCGCACACGGGACCACGGTGCCCGAGCGTCCTTCAGAGACACGAGCTCGATCGCGCGCGCCTGGTGCAGATGGGGTAGCGCTGAGCGTCGATCATCCAGTGTCGCGTCATGCGGCCCCATGGCGTTGATGGGCATCTGGCCGACTACGAGCGTGAGCGCGGCGACCCATGAAGCGAAGCTCGCTAGCAGCAACCACGCCGAGCGCTCCGAGAGCCAGGTAGCCAGGGCCAGGAGGTGACCGCGGACCGCGCGCGCTCTCACCACGGGGCGCTGTCGACCGCTGGACATGCAGCGTGTGACCGCGGGTCCCGAAGGAAGTTCTTGGGCCCAAGGTCATCCGCCTCGTGTGCCGGCCAGACGTCGCCAGATGTCGACGGTCCCGACCCCTTGCTTTGCACCCGCTCTCGGCCACAGGCAGGCTTCGGACATGGCGACGCTCGGCATCTTCGTAGGCGGCAAATCGCGGCGCATGGGCTCGCGTCCGAAGGGGTTGTTGCTCGCGCCCGAGAGTGAGCACCCGCTGCTCTCGATCCTGCTCGAGGCCGGTGAGGCGGCGGGGCTCGAGTGCGTGCTGGTCGGAGACGCCACCGCCTACGCGGAGCTCGCGCCCGGGGTGCCGCGTCTGGCGGACGATCCAGCGGGCCATGGTCCCCTCGGCGGTCTGCGCGCGCTGCTGCTGCACGCGGGCGATGCGCCCGCCTTAGCCGTGGCTTGCGACATGCCCCACGTGGGCGTCGAGGCTCTGGTGCAGCTTCGAGACGCCGCGAGTGACGCGCCCGTCGTGGCGCCGCGTCGCGGCGAGGACGCGCCTTGGGAGCCGCTCTTCGCGCGCTATGATGCTCCCCGCGTGCTGCTCGCCGTCGAAGATGCCCTCGCGGCCGACCGGCGCTCGCTGCAGGCGCTCTTCCGCAGCCTCGAAGTCGCCGAGCTACCGCTCACGCCCGCCGTGCTCGACGCCCTTCGCGACTGGGACACGCCCGAAGACGTGCGCGCCGAGACCGCGCTGCGTGTATGGGGTGAACCATGACTGAACGTAGGCGCGAGGATTTGTCATGACTGAACGTAGGCGCGAGGACTTGTCCCGCGTGGAAAGCAATGCGGTCGTCGACGTGCCCACCCAGGCCCTGCGCCAGACCTTGCTCGACCTGGTGAGCGTAGAGAGCCCGATCGGCGAAGAGCGCGCGCTGGCGGAGCACGTCGAGGCGCGTCTGCGCGCGAGCCTCGGAGACGCGGCCGTCGTGCGCTTCGAGGACAACTTGATCGTGCGTCCGCGCGTGCGACCGGGCCTGCCGCGCATCGGCCTGGCCGGTCACCTCGACACCGTCGCCACCCACCACGACGGCGTGCCGCGCATCGAAGGCGAGAAGCTCTACGGCGCCGGCGCCTCGGACATGAAGTCGGGCCTCGCGATCATGATCGAGCTGGTGGAGCGCCTCGATCTCGACACGCTGCCCTGCGAGCTGACGCTCGTCTTCTACGCGCGCGAGGAGGGGCCCTTCGAAGAGAACATGCTCGGGCCCGTGCTCGATCGCTTCGCCCATCTCCATGAACTCGACCTCGCCATCTGCCTCGAGCCCTCGGACAACCGCATGCAGGTCGGTTGCATGGGCTCGGTGCATGCCCTCGCGCACTTCTCCGGTCGCACGGCCCACAGCGCCCGTCCGTGGCAGGGCGACAACGCGCTCTTCAAGGCCGCCGAGTTCATCCAGATGCTGGCCAAGCGCGAGCCACACATCGTCGAGCTGTGCGGTCACGAGTACCGCGAGGTGATCACGCCCACGCTCATCCACGGCGGACGCGCGCGCAACATCGTGCCCGACGAGGTGGAGCTGAACGTAAACTACCGCTTCGCGCCCGGGCGCACGCCGCTCGAGGTGGCCGAGGAGCTGCGTGAGCTGCTCGGTGATCTGGGTCGCTTGGAGCCGACGGATCTCTCACCGGCGGGCCATCCGTATACGGATCATCCGCTGGTGCAGCGGCTCGCGGCGTCGGGCGTCGTCGCCGTGGAGCGCAAGCAGGCGTGGACGGACGTGGCGCGCTTCGACGCGGCGGGTGTACCGGCCGTCAACCTCGGCCCCGGCAACAACGACCAGGCGCACCAGCGCAACGAGCACGTCGACCTGCCTCTGCTCGACGTCGGCTACGCCATCTTCGAGCGCTTCTTGCTGGGCCTGGGCGACGCCACGGGCTGAGTCCGCGACAGCGCGACCATCACACCCCCCAGGGTGATCACGCATCCAAGCGCAGTGACGGCGTCCACATTCTCGCCCAGGAAGAGGAAGGCCAGCAACGTCGCCACGACGGGCTCACCGACCGTGGCCATGCCCACGACCGTCGGCGGCATGCTGCCCAGCGCGTAGGTCAGGGCGCCATGACCGATCAGCTGCGGCACGAGCGCCGCGAGCGTGATGAACACGAGCGCGTGCGTGGAGTCAACCTCGATTGGCACGTGCATCAGCGTGGCCGTGCCCAGGAGCAGGAGCGAACCCACGGCGCAGGGCACGCCGAGGAAGGCCATGGTGGGCAGGTCCGGTCCCAGGCGCCGCACCAGCAGCAGATAGACGACGACGGCGACCGCGCCGAGCAAGGCGAGGGCGTCCCCCAAGAGCTCGTCCGCGCCCGCGCTCGCACCCATGCCACGTAGCGAGAGCACGACCAGCCCGGCCAGACCGAGGGCGATGGCGAGCCAGTGTCGGCGCGTGGGCTTGTCGCGCCCCGTGATCAACGCGACCACGGCCAGCATCAGTGGCGTAGAGGTGACGATCGTCACCGAAGCCGCGACGCTCGTCAGCTCGAGGGAGCGCACCCAGGCGCCGAAGTGGACGGCGTAGGCCACGCCGCCGAGCGCGCCGAGACGCAGCGCGCGCATGTCGAGGCGTCGTGACCGAATCGCGCCAAGGGTGAAGGGCGCGAGCAGGCAGGCCGCGATGCCCAGGCGCAGTCCAGCCAGAACCAGCGGATGGGTGGGCGCCGCGAGCCGGATCAAGAGCGCCGCGAAGCCGATCGCGATCACGCCGACGGCGAGGACGGGCGTGGCGCGGAGGCGCAGTCGTTGGGCAGGCACAGACATGTGGGCGCGTGTGGTGGGAGCAGTTCGGAAAGTGCGGTCAGCGGTTCACAGCGACGTCTTGGAGACGCCACCCGGGTTTCGCACCGCGCTCACAGTCCAATGATTTCATGGGCGCATGTGTTGGCACGAAACTGGCTGCGTAGCCGGAATGCACCCACCAGACGAGGTCTTCTCATGAACTCTCTCTATCTGATGCTGATCCTGATCTCCACCGCCTGGGCCATCGCGGGCGTGCTCGCGGTGCGGCGTGTGCGACGACGTGCGCGCCTCGGCGTGTTGCCCGGCGGGCTCGAAGGCGTGAGCGTGCTGAAGCCTCTGTGCGGACGCGACGACTCGCTCGAGTCGAATCTGCGCGGCTTCTTTCAGCAGGACCACGCAGAGTTCGAGCTCGTCTTCGGTGTGCGCGGCGCGGACGATCCCAGCCTCGAGCTGGTGCGAGCGCTGCGTGACGAATACCCCGACGTGAAGTGTCGCGTGGTGATCCACGACGGACGCCGCGGCGCCAACCCCAAGGTCGCCAACCTGCTGGCCATGGTCGAGGTGACGAAGCACGACGTGCTCGTGGTAAGCGACTCCAACGTGAAAGTGCCCCGAGACTACGTGCGCCGGATGCAGTCGGAGCTGATGGAGCCAGGTGTGGGTCTGGTCAGCAGCCTGATCGTCGGCTGCGGCGAGCAGAGCCTGGGCTCGACCCTCGAGGGCCTGCACCTCACGGGCGCCGTGGCGCCGAGCATCGCCCTGGCGACGGAGCTCGGACACGCGGCCGTGATCGGCAAGTCCATGATGTTCCGGCGCAGCGTGTTCCAGAGCCTGGGCGGCTTCGAGAGCGTCTCGCACGTGCTCGCGGAGGACTACGTGATCGGCCGCATGTTCGACGCCGCCGGCTTCCGCGTGGCGCTCAGCTCGGAGCCGGTCGAGAACGTCACCCGGCGCACGAGCGTCACGAGCTTCGTGAAGCGTCAGATGCGCTGGACGATGATGCGCGTGCGCATGGCGCCCGTCGCCTACGTGGTGGAGCCGCTCACCGTTCCCACCTGGCTCGCCCTCGCCGCGCCGCTCTTCGGTGTGCACGCCATGTGGCCTCTCGTCTGGGCTGTCGCCCTCACCCTCGGACGCGACAGCTCATCGTGGATCATGCTGCGCGGACGCGGAGGCGTGCTGCGCGCCCTGCCGCTCTTCGCTCTGCGCGACGCGCTCATGCTCTTCGTCTGGTTCGCCGCGCCCATGCGCAAGCACGTGAGCTGGCGCGACAACCGCGTGCGCGTCAGCGCCGGCAGCCGCCTCTACGCCAGCGAAGGCATCGAACCCGCCGGCGAGTTGCTCGTGGAGGGGTGAGCTTTGGGTCGTCAGGACACGGAAGGAAGACTGGTGAAGAGGTCATCCGTGAGCGCCGCGCGCTAGACCGATTCGAGGCTTCGACCGTCAGTTCATGAACTCCCCACCCAGGTCAGGTCTTCCAATGATGAACAAGGCCGCCCACGCCGCTCGAGCGGCCTTCTTTTCGATCACCGTTCTGCTGGGTGCCTGTGGCTCGGCGCCCGCTCGAGATTCCCAAGCGCCGACCGCGGATGAGTCGACGAACGGCGGCGAGGGGCAAGCGGGCGTCGTCCAGCCGAGCCCCGAGGTGGCCGGCCTGTGCGTGCCCTACTGGCAGAACTGTGGCTGCACGGTGCTCTGTGGCGATCCCGGAAGCGCCCGCCACGAGTGTCGCAACTACTGCCCGGAGCCTCACGAAGATCCCGAGACGGTCACTTGCGAGACCGTCGCGGGGGAGTGCCCGCGAAGGTAGTGCGCGGATCAGGCTGCCGAGGAGGCGACTTCGCGACGCGAGCGACGCTGCGGAAATCGGACTGAGCACGGGCGCCATGCATCATCGACCAGGCGCCCCACCAAGCTCAGGTGTCTTCGACCGCACCGCTGGCGCGCAGGTTGGCGGCCAGCTGGGGTCGGATAGCCATCGGGGGGAGGCGTCGGCCGCCCGCACGCATGACGATCCACTCGAGTCCGGCGCGGGATGCGGCGAGCTGCATCGCATCGCGAACCCCCCGCGTCTCGGCCGACAGTTTGATGGTGTCGCCGCCCCAGCCCAGCTCATAGAGTCCCGCGGCGCCGGCGTCCGCCGCGATCACCCGCTCTACGCTCGACCACGGGACGAAGTCCTTCCCCCGACCTCGTTCGACGACGATTCCACCTTCGTGCAGCGCCAGGCTCTGGACGCGACCCCGCAGCAGCCAGTCGAGGACGGGCGCGCAATCGATGCAGGTGAAAAGCGGACCCCGCTCAGTCATTTGACCTTCGCGGCCGACGCGGAGCCACACTGTACGCCCGCGCGTGGTAGTGCGGGCGCGAGCTGGTCGTGAATGTCTCCTCCATGCTGCGAGTGTGGAAGAGACGGATCGCCCGTTCAAGCAGGGAGCCATCGGGTTCGGGCACGCGGACGCAGACGTTCGCGACGGCGATCAGCCCGTGCTATCGGCTCTGGCCATGACGCCTCGCAAAGCCTGGTTGAGCTGGTCGAGCGGCAAGGACGCCGCGTGGGCGCTGCACGTCGCGCGGCGTTTGCCGGATGTCGTGGTCGTCGGTCTGCTCACGACCACGAATGAGGCGTTCTCACGCGTCGCGATGCACGGCGTGCGCGAGAGCGTGCTGCGCGCACAGGCAGAGGCCGTCGACCTGCCGCTACACGTCGTGCCGCTGCCGTGGCCCTGTCCGAACGGGGCGTACGAGGCGCTGATGGAGGAGGCTTGCCGCGTCGCGGTCGCGCAGGGCGTCACGCACATGGTGTTCGGCGATCTCTTTCTCGAAGACGTGCGCCGCTACCGCGAAGAGAAGCTCGCCGGCACGGGCATCACGCCGCTCTTCCCGCTCTTCGGCCAGGACACGCGCGCGCTCGCCCACGAGATGGTCGACGCGGGCGTCCGTGCGATCGTCTCGACCGTCGATCCGCGCGTGCTCGATCGAAGCTTCGCGGGGCGCACCTTCGACGCGACGCTGCTCGGCGACTTGCCGGCAGGCGTCGATCCCTGTTTCGAGCGCGGCGAAGCGCACACCTGCGTCATCGCCGGGCCGATGCTCCGTGCACCGCTCGACGTCGTGGTCGGCGAAGTCGTAGAGCGCGACGGCTTCGTGTTCGCCGACGTCGAGTTGGGCTGAGCACACGGCCCGTCAGATCCCTAGCTAGTGGTAGGTGAAGCGCAGCTCGTAGTCGCAGATCTGAATCATGTCGCCTTCGGCGATCAGCTTCGTGTCGATGCGCGCGCCGTTGTATTCGATGCCGTTGGTGCTGCCGAGATCCTTCATGTACCAGCCGCCATTCTGGAACACGACGGCGGCGTGACGCCGGGAGATGTTGCCATCCTTGATCGGCAGGTCCGCCGACTTGCTCCCGCGCCCAATCACGAATTCGTCCTTGTTCACGGGCATCTTCTGGCCATTGAAGATCACATAGAGCGTGGGACGTGGACCGCCGGGGGCGTATCCGGCCATGGGCGCTAAAGGCCGCGGCGCGCTGGGGAGCGGAGGCGGCGCGTGCCCCGGCATGGGAGGCGGCCGGTTGGTAGCGGCGCCGGGAGGCTGGGAGACGGGGCGCGGGGCCGGAGGCAGGGCGCCATATCCAGGCGCGGGCGGGTAGGCCGGCGCGGCCTGGGGCATCTGCGGATACGAAGGCGCGCGCGGGGCCTGGTGTGGCGGGGCGTTGTACTGCGGTGCCTGCGGGGGTGCGCCGTATTGGGGTGCTTGCTGGGGTGCGCCATAGCCGGGGGGCTGGGCAGCCGGTGCGCCATAGCCGGGGGGCTGGGCCGGTGCGCCATAGCCGGGGGGCTGGGCAGCCGGTGCGCCATAGCCGGGAGGCTGGGCCGGTGCGCCGTAGCCGGGAGGCTGGGCCGGTCGCTGCGGCGGGGGCGGCGGTGCGGAAGGGATCGGTGGGCGTCCCTGCGAAGGTTGGCCGAGGGAGGGGATCCCAGCCGACGGCGGCGGCGCGGAGGGCCGAGGCATGCCCGGCTGGGACGGCGACCGTCCGGCGTAGTTCCGCGATCGGGCGTACTGCCGCATGGCCTCGTTGATCAGGTAGTCGACCGAGCACTCGAGCTCTCCGCTCATCTGCTCGAAGATCTCCCAGAGGTAGTCGCGACACTGGAAGCTGCGGAGGGACTTCTTGTTCTGATCTTGGGCCATGGTGGTCAGCCTAGTTGGAGCCCGCGGGGGCGCCCCCGTCTGGGGTGGTCGCAGCGTCGCCGGCACCTTCTGCGGGAGCGGCGGGTTGGGCGAGTCGATCTTCGAGTTGGTGGATGGCGTCTTCCGCGACCTTGCCGACCGTCTCCTGGTGGAGGCGCGCCCAGTCGTCGCCCGCGGTGGCTGCCGAGTCGTGCACGAGACGAGTCATCGACGCCTGATCTGCGGCGGTGCCCCGGCGCTGCAGGAAGCGCAGCGCGATGATGCGGACGAACCACTTGCTGTTGCGCAGCTGCCGACGCATCAGCGCGATGGGCGGCTGAGTCATCTGGCTCATGCGCGTGGCGTAACCCTCGAGCTCCTCGGGCTCGTAGGTGACCTCGCGATCCGAAGGGAGGTTGGTCAGGAACTGACCGACGATCGCGTCGCCGCCGATGGCCAGCACGAGCTCACCACCACGCCAACGCAGGCGCTTCTTGCCGCTGTCGTTGTCGGCGCTCTCGACCAGCGGCCAGAGGCGCGGAATCGCCGCCTCGCTGCGGATGTCGCCGATGCGGTCGAAGGCGTAGTCGCGGACGCCGCTGGGGTTGTTGTCGTCGAGGGCGATGGCCAGGAACTGCGGGAGCTGCGCCTCGGACGCGTTGCCCTCGAGGGCCTTCAACGCATTCGTACGGCGCGTGTTGACGAGCCCCGCGAGCGGCGCCGCCAAACCCTCCGCCGGCGCGGTCTGCGCGATGGTCAACAGCCGCGCGCGCACGGTCTCCTGACCGGCGAGGTGCTTCATGGCGGGCAACGCGCCCTCGTTGATGAACTTCTCGCGGTTCAACGTGGCGACCGCCTCGACGCGGGCCTCGTTCACCTCTTCGGCGTGGGAGCGCTCCTGGATCTGGGAGCGAATCTCACCCTTCAGCCACTCCAGGAACGGAGCGGCTTCCATCTCTTGCTCGATCGCGACCACGCGGCCCGCGGCCCGTGTCTTGGTGGCATCGTCGCCCTGCTGACCGATCATCTCGGCGATCTTCACCAGCGCCTGCGTCGGCATCTGGGCGTTCAACGCGTCGACCAGAATCGATGCGGCGCGCGCGCCGAGGGAGCGCACGACCTGCTCGGCGCTGTAGTTTCCGGCGAGAGCGCGGCGGTTGAAGTCGACAACGTACCAGCCGACGACGGCGTCGATCAGCTCCGCGCGCTTCTCCGCGCCCGCGAAGGGAATGAGCAGATAGGCCGCGTCCTTGGCGCGCGTCGAGAGATCACTCGGCCCGGCGGCCTCCTCGTGCTCCTGCGCGTTGTCGACGCCGCTCATCAAGCCACGGAGGCGCGGGATCATGCCGTCCACGAGCTGCTGGGACTCGGCCTCGTCCCGACTCTTGACGGCGTGGATCGCCTGTTGGAGCTGAGCGACGCCGTCCACATCACGGCGCTCCATCTCGATCAACGCGAGCGCCGCCTCGGTGCGAAGCGCGAGCGGATAGCGCTCCGCCTTCAGCACGGCGACGATCTTGCGAGGCCCCTTCACCGTCCCCTTCCAGGACTGCACGTCCTGAGAGGTGACTTTGCAACCGGTGAGGGCAGTGGCCAGCGTCAGCAACACCAACACGGGCGCCGAGGCACGCCGAAGCGAGGGCAGCCGAGGCCCGAACGGTCGACCCACGATGCTCTGCGCGAATTGTAGGGGTCCCATCACGTCTTCACCCATCCCAGCGGGGCCTTGGCAAGACCCCTTCGAGGAGCCATCTGGCCCGACAATGCGGCCGTCATGTGCGCGCACATCCCACCTCGAACGAGGCAGAGAGGCGAGCCGCGAAGATACTAGAGGATTCCCCCATTCGATCAAGACTCCCGTGCATGGGTCTCCCCCGGGCGATTCCCCAGAAGGGCGGCACTCGCCACTCCACGGCCTGTTCCCCCGACGAAAAGGCCGATGGGCCGATTCGTAAGCGTGTGTGCGACGCCACACCTTTCCCCGCCTGGGGCCTCGCCGGCCCTGTCCGGGACGTCGGTAGCTCGCCACGCCGCCGGAGCGGATTCGCGGTCCCGGGTCGCTACAGGACCTCCAGGATGGCTTCGGTCGGTCGGCCGATGCGCGCACCACGCGAGGTGATGACGACGGGACGTTCGATCAAGCGCGGGTGCTGGGCGAGCAGGTCGACCAGGGCCGCGGGGGCGAGATCGGCGACCCCGAGCTCCGCGTAGAGCGCCTCCTTCTTGCGCACCAAGGCGCGCGCGTCGCTCGCACCGAGCTGGTGGACGACTTGGCGGATCTCCTTGGCGCTCGGCGGATCGTCGAGGTAGCGACGTACCGTGGGTTCGAGCCCTCGCTCCTTCAAGAGCGCCAAGGCCTGGCGTGACTTCGAGCAGTTGGGATTGTGCCAGATGGTGACGTCCATGCCTTCCCTCTGCCCGAGATTCGCGCAGGCCGCCAGGGGTGGCGCGCGGGTCGCGCGTGCAGCTTGTGGTCTCTCGCAGAATGGTGCGCCGCGATATTCTCGCCGCATGAGAACAACCACCTCGCTCTCGCGGCGTTTCTCGGCGCGATTGTTGGATGCGCCGGCACGCAGCTCACACAGGTCGCAGACGTCGGCGCGCAGGCGGAGCCCGGTCAGTTCCGCCAGTGCATCAGCTACGTGCTGGACCTGGACTCGGACCTGGAGGATCTCGGAGCGAATGCCAGGAGCATCGCCGGATGGACGCAGCATCGGCAGCCACGGCATCGTCGTCCTCTGCCGCGAGTCTTGCCGCGCGCCTTCCCTCCGTCATAGCTAGCCCGCTGCGCGAGCTTGGCCGAGCCTGCCATGACGGAGGCGTCGCCCACACGATCACCCCCCGGGGGGAGCGGCTGGGACACGTTCCGGGACGCTGAGCGCCCAGCCGTGGGCCGGGTCCTCGATGTAGCGATAGACCACCAGGTGTCCGGTGACGCGGCGCACGTAGTTGCGGGTCTCGTCGAAGGGGATCTCCTCGACGAAGAGGTCGAGGTCCATGTCGCCGGTGCGCTCGAGCCACTGTCGGACGCGCGCGGTGCCGGCGTTGTAGGCGGCCAGGGCGAGGGGGATGTCACCGTCGAAGAGCTCGAGCACGTGGGCGACCTCGGCGGCGCCCAGGCGGACGTTCTCGGTCGGGTCGTACAGGCGCTGCGCGTCGAAGGGCACGCCGAGGGAGGCGGCGACGCGCGCACCGGCGTGGGGCATGACCTGCAACAGGCCCATGGCGCCCGCCGGGCTCAGCGCATGCGGATTGTAGCCGCTCTCCTGTCGCATCACGGCGTAGAGCAGCGCCGGATCGAGCTGCTCCGCCTGGGCCGCAACCGAGACGGCGGCCCGGTGGGGTCGTGGCCAGGCCGCGTTCCACAACCACGCGTCCTCGGGGCGCGGAGCCGACGCGCTCTCTTGCCAGGTCGCGACGGAGAGCTGGTAGGGCCGCGAGATCTCGCCCAGGCCGAGGTAGGTCTCGGTCAGGTCGCGGCGCCAATCCGAGCCCAACGCCTGGCGCAGGCTGCTCTCGCGCGCGCGCAGCGCGTCCACCGCGTCCTCGACCAGGCCGAGGCGTGCGTAGAAGTGGATCTCCTCGGCCAGTGAGGACGAGGCCAGCGGGGTGCCCGCGAGGGGCGCCGATGTGGCTCGCGTCTCGTCGGACGCCGGCATGGACGTGAGCGCGACGCCATAGGGCGCGGCGACCTCGACACCCAACGCGCGCAGACGCGCGGCCGCCAGCACACCGTACCAATGGAGCGGATAGGCCTCGTGCACGCGCCCGTAGATCGCCTGAGCTCGCGAGTCGTGCGCCTGCTCGAGAGCTCGCGCCTGCCAGTATTGCCCACGTCCGTTGACCATCGCGCCCGAGCCGGAGCGCGCGTACTCGGCGAAGAGATCGGCCGAAGCGGCGTAGCGACGACGTCGGTAGCCATCCATGGCGAGGTGCCAGCTCGCGGCTCGCGCGTTCGCCCCGGAGACGTGTCCACGCGGACCGCTGAGGAACGCGCGCATGTGCGCCGCGCCGAGGCGGCCACCATGACGGAGCTCGAGCCACGCCCCGAGGTACTCGGCCTCGGCCGCCTCCGCCGCGCGCGGCCAACGACGCACGATCTGGTGAAACGCCCGGATGGCCTTCGTGTCCTGGTCGGAGCGCGCCAGGGCGCGGGCGGCGTGCAACGCATCGACCGTCTGCGTGGGGCCGGTGACGCGCGCGGCCCGACTCAGAAGCGGCTGCGCTTCGGTGTAGCGGCGCGCCCGGTACAGCTCCATGCCCGCGGTGTGGAGCCAGGCGCTGCGCTCGCTTCGGGTCGCGCCCTCGCCCGCGGCCACGAGCTCTTCATAGGCTTGCTCGTGGCGGCCGTGACGCGCGAGGTGGTCCGCGCGCGCGAGGTGCTCGGCACGGCTGAAGTCCACCGTGAGGCCGAGTTCCCGGAGCCGTGCGATGGCCAGCGCTGTCTTAGGATGCGCGGGACGGTCCACGAGCAGGGCGTGGAGCTCCGTGCCCGCGGCCTGGGACTGTCCCGAACGGATGAGCGCGTCCGCCAGCTCGAGCCGCACGGCGAAGCTGTCCACGTCGCGGGCGTCCTCCCGTGCCACGGCCCGGAGCGCGGGCACGGCGGCGTCGAGCTGCTCCGCCTCGAGCTGCGCCTCGGCCGCCAGGGCCCGCGCCAGCGCAGCGCGACCGTCGGTGCCCGATGCCGGCCCTGCCAGAAAAGGCAGCGCTTCGACGAAGTGGCCCGAGCGCAGAAGCGCGCGTCCTCGCCGAAAGGCGTAATCGACACGGATGGGTTCCGGCAGCCCGGCCGCGTCGAAGGAGAAGGCCCCCGCCGCGCCCGCCATGTCGCCTTGGCGCTCCAGGAGCCGTCCACGGAGATACGCCAGCGCCGGTCGACCACGCTCCTCGGCGGGCAAGGCTGCCAGCAAGGCGAGGGCATCGGCATCAGCATGCGCTCGGACGCGTTCGGCGATTGGGGCGAGCCCGGAAGGCGCCTGCGCCCTTGCCACTGGCGGAATCGCCCGCGACGGAAGCCCCAGCGCCAAGGCGAAGAGGATCAGGGCGAGAGGCGCGCGTTTCGGCGGTCGTGGGGCGGTGTGATCCATGGGTGAGGTCCGGCTAGCTACGATAACAGGACCACGACGAGAGCCTTGGGCATTCCCGCGAACGCCGAGCTGCGGCGACCGACAACTTCACTCGCGTCCGTCGCGCGGGGGCTCGTCCGGTTCGTCCCCCGGCGAGACCCCTCCCTCCGCGTTCGCTTTCACGCGTCCATCCACGTCCGTAGCGTCCTCCGTGAATGTGAAACGGCGCATGAGTAGCGATCCGGCGCTTGGCGTGAGTGATGAGCGATCCTCATGTATGCTGCGCGCGATGGACGAAGCTCCTCTTGGCTCCCTGAACCTGAACCTCTTGCGCACCCTCGACGTGTTGCTCGAGGAGAGCAACGTGACACGAGCCGCGGAGCGTCTGGGCGTGACCCAGAGCGCCGTCAGCCACGCCCTCCGTCAGCTGAGACGTCGCATCGGTGATCCCTTGCTGGTGCGTGTGGGATTGCAGATGCAGCCCACGGCGCGCGCGGAGGCGCTGCGCCTTCCGCTGAGGCGAGGCCTGTCGGCGCTCGAGCTGGCGCTCTCGGG
>Ga0210044_10001380_pt1 | contig 36834 bp, 32 predicted proteins | sample CryGey13umfilter_2_FD_183959 | JGI IMG/M metagenome (GOLD analysis project Ga0210044, IMG submission 183959) | Groundwater microbial communities from aquifer in Utah, USA - Crystal Geyser 4/9/14 3 um filter (SPAdes) (version 2) | ecosystem: Environmental > Aquatic > Deep subsurface >...
AGACTCCAGTGGTAATATGACTCTGGGTCAGCAGTTGGTGGGAACAATAGCAGAAACTCAATTGGAAATTATCGGTACGGCATCGGGTCGTGCGCTGCATGCGCAAGATCTCCTTACTTCAAGCGGAGGACTGATAGTGGAGGGCGCAGCTCGTTTTAATTCCACAATAAGTCTGGGCGGAGTCACCTACACATTCCCGACTTCGGACGGCTCTGCAAGTGGAAAGGTATTAGCTACAGACAGTGCAGGAAATCTAAGTTGGACTGCACAAACAACGGATACCGATACCACATACGCTGCGGGGCAAGGGTTGGCGCTCAACGGAACGGTGTTTACGCTCAATGGAACTCTTACCGGTACGTTGCTAGATTTCGATACCTTCTCGGGTACCACGGTGCACGCACAAGATCTGCTCACCTCAAGTGGCGGACTGGTGGTGGAGGGAGCTTCCACGCTCAACGGTACGGTCGCAATAAACGGTGTGCTCACATTGGATGCCGATGATATTGCGGTCTACGACGCAGCACCAACGTTCAGCAGCGATAACCAGATCGTCACCAAGAAGTACGTGGATGATAATGACAGTGATACCACGTACGGTGCGGGCGAAGGGCTGGCACTCAACGGAACGGTGTTTGTTCTGAATGGTACGTTGACAGGCTCTTCACTCAACTTCACGACCATCTCAGGTGCGACTGTGCATGCGCAGAGTTTACTGACTTCCAGTGGAGGGTTGATAGTGGAAGGTACGGGTATTATTCATGGAAACCTTACGTCCATGGGTACTATTTCGGGAGCAAATCTTACGGTGATGGCAGGTGCAGATAGTTATATAATGGGGAACGTTGGGATTGGGACGACGACGCCAGGATCTAAATTAGAGATTAATGCGTCATCCAATGGTTTGGCTGTGGATGTTCCAAGAGGACAAAATGCGATTCAACTCAATGCATCTGGTGTGAATGATTGGACAGTTTGGACATTATCAGACCGATCGCTAGATTTTTATTCATCCGCATCAAGGATGACAATTCAAAGAACTGGCAACGTCGGTATCGGCACCACATCTCCTACAGAAAAACTCGAAGTCATCGGCACCATCTCCGGTACCGTCCTGCACGCCCAAGATCTCCTCCGTAGCTCGGGTGCATTGATTGTGGAAGGTGCATCTACGTTCAACGGTGCTGCCACCTTTGCGTCTACGGTGCGTATAAACGGCGTTACCTACACATTCCCCGCAAGTGACGGCTCAAGTTCAGGAAAAATTCTTGCAACAGATGGCGCCGGAAATCTGACATGGACCACAGACCAAACCAGTGACGGAGGAGGCGGAGGAGGAGGAAGTGTACTGGTGCAGGAAAGTGATTCGACTGTTGTTGTAACCGGTTCCACTCTCGACTTCCTGGGTACGGACTTCGATATCTCCGAGTCCCCCAGTAACGAGGCAAACATTTCACTCAGCTTAGACGGTCTTTGGAATAAGATGCAGGAATACTTCGTCCACGATGCAGGAGGTACTATGACAGGTGCACTTGTTATTAATGATGAAACCGGTGCACAGGCAGGACTGGAAGTAATAGGCACGGCATCCGGTCGCATACTGCACGCGCAAGATCTGCTCACCTCAAGTGGCGGACTCGTGGTGGAGGGAGCTTCCACGCTCAACGGTACGGTCGCAATAAACGGTGTGCTCACATTGGATGCCGATGATATTGCGGTCTACGACGCAGCACCAACGTTCAACAGCGACAACCAGATCGTCACGAAGAAGTACGTGGATGATAATGACAGTGATACCACATACGGTGCAGGGCAAGGGTTGGCACTCAATGGAACGGTGTTCGTTCTTAACGGAACGCTTACGGGTTCTTCGCTCAACTTCACAACCATCTCGGGTGCGACTGTGCATGCGCAGAGTTTACTGACTTCCAGTGGAGGGTTGATAGTGGAAGGTACGGGTATTATTCACGGAAACCTTACGTCCATGGGTACTATTTCGGGAGCAAACCTTACGGTGATGGCAGGTGCAGATAGTTATGTGTTGGGAGAATTTGGAATTGGTACTGCCAATCCTTCACACCAGTTACACATCTACAGAAATGATTCCGCTACAACGGGCTACGGCATGCACATTGCACAAGTCGGTGCAGGAGATGCTCTTCTCAGCTTTGATGTGGGAGGAGGAACAGCGCAATGGATTATGGGTATAGACAACGATGACAACGATAAGTTCAAAATTATAAATTCCAATAATCTTGCCGGAAGCAACGACTTTATCATTTCGAAAACAGGTGAAGTTGGCATCGGAGACTCCACCCCACAAACCAAACTCGATGTCGCAGGAGGAATTTCTGGTACGGCACTCAAGATTACCGGTGCAGCCACATTCGATTCCACGGTTAGCCTTGGCGGAGTCACCTACACATTCCCGACTAGCGACGGTTCTGCAAGCGGCAAGGTACTCAAGACAGATAGCAGCGGGCAGCTTTCGTGGAGCAGCGACATAGATACGGATACCGATACCACGTACGCTGCGGGGCAAGGGTTGGCGCTCAATGGTACGGTATTCGTTCTCAATGGAACACTGACGGGTTCTTCACTCAACTTCACAACTATCTCGGGGGCAACTGTACATGCACAAGACTTACTGACGGTAAGTGGCAGCTTGGTGATAGATGAAGCAGGAAGTGTATTTGGAGCAGGGCTGGAAGACTGTGACGGAGCAGGCAACGCATTGCAGTGGGACAGTACGACAGGACAATTCAGCTGTACAACTATTTCGGGGGGAGGAGATCCGAATGTGGACTACTACGTACGAGTAGCGGGAGATACGATGACGGGAGCACTGGTGATCAATGATGAAACCGGTGCACAGGCAGGACTGGAGGTAATAGGCACGGCTTCGGGTCGCATCATTCATGCGCAAGATCTGCTCACTTCAAGCGGCGGGTTGGTAGTGGAAGGAGCTTCCACGCTCAACGGTACGGTCGCAATAAACGGTGTGCTCACATTGGATGCCGATGATATTGCGGTCTACGACGCAGCACCAACGTTCAACAGCGACAACCAAATCGTCACGAAGAAGTACGTGGATGATAATGACAGTGATACCACGTACGGTGCGGGGCAAGGGTTGGCACTCAACGGAACGGTGTTCGTTCTTAACGGAACGCTTACGGGTTCTTCGCTCAACTTTACGACGATATCGGGTGCGACTGTGCATGCGCAGAGTTTACTGACAAGCTCGGGTGCCGCGGTCTTTGCTGCGGGATCGGCATCCATGAAACCTCTCATCGTGCGAGGAGCCGCCTCTCAATCTGCCAACCTCCAAGAATGGCAGAATAGTGCGGGGACGGTGCTTGCTGGTGTTAATTCTTCTGGTCATATCGGTGGCACACAACTTCGCGGTATAGTAAGTGGAGCATTATCAACTTGGAATTTTCAATCGTATGATACCAACACCGCATTTTATGTTGGGAATGGGCTTGGGTTATCTAGCGGGGGGCTGGATAATGCGTACCTAGGCGGTTCGCCATTTGTCAGTGCAACACACGCTCTTTTTTCCACTGTTTCGACAAAGCCCGTTCTGTGGTTGCGTGGTGCCGCCTCCCAATCTGCGAATCTCCAGGAGTGGCAGAACAGTGCTGGGACTGCGCTTGCCGTAGTGGATGCGAGTGGGCAAGTCGGCATCGGCGACACTACGCCTCAAACCAAACTCGATGTCGCGGGAGGAATTTCGGGTACGGCACTCAAGATTACCGGTGCAGCTACATTCGATTCCACGGTTAGCCTTGGCGGAGTCACCTACACATTCCCGACTTCAGACGGTTCTGCTTCGGGTAAGGTTCTCAAAACAGATAGCAGTGGACAGCTTTCGTGGAGCAGCGATATAGATACGGATACCGATACCACGTACGCTGCGGGGCAAGGGTTGGCACTCAACGGTACGGTGTTTACATTAAACGGAACACTCACCGGTACATTGCTGGACTTCGACACCTTCTCGGGTACCACGGTGCACGCACAAGACTTACTGACGGTAAGCGGCAGCTTGGTAATAGATGAAGCAGGAAGTCTGCGAGGAGCAGGACTGGAAGATTGCGACACCGCAGGAACGAGCAAGTTGCTGTGGGATGCAACGACAGGACAGTTCAGTTGCGGTACGGATACGGATAATCAGAGTCTCTTCCAAACCATATCGGTTTCCGGTCAGAGCAATGTGGTTGCAGACAATGCAACAGATACTCTCACACTTGTTGGCGGAACAAACGTCACAATTACCACGAACGCGGGAGGCGATGAAATTACTATTACCTCAACAGATACCGATACCACGTACAGTGCGGGGCAAGGACTCGTACTCACAAGTACGGTCTTTACTCTCGGCACTTCCCTTACGGGTGCCACGCTGATGTCCGGTTCGGTACTCCATGCAGATGACCTGCTCAGCGTAAGCGGATCTCTGGTGATTGACCAAAATGGAAGCTTCTACGGAGCGGGCCTTGCAGATTGTGATAACGCCACCACCAGCAAACTGCTATGGGATGCCACCACAGGTCAGTTCAGCTGCGGCACCGACCAGAGCGGAAGCGGAGGAGGAGACCCAAATGTGGACTACTACGTACGAACAGGAGGAGATACCATGACGGGTGGTCTGCTCATTCACTCCACGAACGACGGCAGCAAGACGGTGCAGGCGGGTGTGTTGCTCGAAGTGGGAGGCGTGATGAGCGGTCGGACGCTGCATGCACAAGACATGCTGACGAGCAGTGGTCGTCTGATTGTGAAGTCTTCTGTAATTGCCGGCTCGGCTGCGGCGACCATCGTGGCAGCAGAAAGGCAGACCGGTGCGTACATATCCGCTTCCGGCGCAGAAGTGCTGGCGCTGGATGCATACCAAGGCACTCAGACCGGAAGCAACGCCCACATCGCATTCGGATACCGCGGCTACTTCGATCTGCAGATGTACAGAACAGGTAATGCAGGTTCGGGAGGCTTGGTTGTAAAATCACAGGCAAAACGCGCAGGAACAAACATCTTCAAAGTAATCTCACAGAACGGATCTGCAAATAACAATGTCTTCCGGGTAACGGCAGACGGGCAAGTGCGAGCAGACGGATCCGTATCGGGTGGTGGAGCCGACTACGCCGAGTGGTTCTACTCTAAGGACACTCTTGTACAGGGAGAACTGGTTTGTATCGACATCACACGGAACAATGCGGTCAAGCGCTGCGAAAACGCATCTGACGGAAACTTAATGGGTGTGGTTTCCAGTCCTACGCAAGCTGCATTTATAGGAAATGCCTTCTGGGGAATGGATGAACTGGTTCCGCCTCATTACTACCTCATTGGTCTGCTCGGTCAGGTTGCCACACACGTGACGGATGAAAACGGACCCGTACGCCCCGGAGACTCCCTGACATCCGCAACGAACAAAGGGTACGCCATGCGAGCCAATGCGGGAGACCCGACTGTCGGAGTCGCACTGGAAGGAAACGACAGTGGCGACGGTGTAATAAACGTACTCATCTCTCGTCGCAATTCCTCGGTAACCGTGGAAACAGTGGAAGCACACATTCTGGAAACCGTTGCAGCCATGGAGATAGAAGACGAGGTACAACTGCTTATTTCCGGAGCTATGGAGAGGTTGAATGTAGATGCAAACATCGAAGATGCAGTAAAAAGTCAGGTCACCAAACTGGATATAGAAGGCAGCATTGCAGCCGCACTCGCATCTCTTAAGCAGCAAACAGGTACCACTCTGCCACTGACGGCAGGAAAGTGGACCGCTGCTCTCACGTTCGCCGAAGGCATTACGGTGGAAGATGAGCTGAAGGCAAGTGCATCCGTACTCATAGAGAAAGAACTGACTGTCCACGGTGCAGTCACCTTCTCGGGCGCGCTCAAGGCTGCCGCAGGTATAGTTACAAACTCGCTCGTTATTTCGGGTTCAGCCCTTATACTGGAGGATCTGGAAGTTGCAGGAGCTATACGAACAGAAAGTCTGGAAGCGAAGGGAGACATAGTCGCCGGAGGCACGTTGCACGCAGCCGCAGTGGAAGCAAGCGGTGCGACTCTCCGCGGAGACGTAAGCATCGACGGCAAACTGATACTCAATGGGAAGGAGTTTGATCCGACTACAATAATGGCAACGTCCGGTGGCACGCTGGATATGGCAGCCATAACGGTACGAGAAGCACTCTTCGTTCTTGGCGACGTAACCATAGAAGGACTCGCTCGGTTCCTCGGTACCGTGGAAATCGGCGGCAACCTTACGGTCTCAGGTTCGCTTATTGCATCCGGAACACTGGTGGTAAACCACAACCAAGCAGGTATCGCAGTTATTCCGAAGACAGGCAAAGAAGTCACTGTGATTTTCGAACCTGCATTCACAGTAACACCTGTGGTCACCGCATCGTCCGATGACTTCGCTCCATGGAGAATCCGCAGTCAGACCGCAACAGGATTCACCATAGAACTCAAAACATCCGCAGAAAACGACATCACCTTCACATGGCATGCTCTGGGCACTCACTCGCCGCAGGTTGTAACGGGACCCGAAGCAGATGAGCTGGCAGGCATTATTCGGTTCCCCGTAGACGAACTTGGGTACCCACTCTCTTCCAGCGACATTTGGAACGATTGTATCCGAAATCGCGCACCGCTGGATATAACGGGACAGCCATTCAACTGCCGCCGCTACCACGACGAAGACATATGGACTCATCCGGATCTGCTCGTACAGTTCCTCTGGGACTCTGAGGGCGACCCACGCCTCGTAGTGCCGGAAGGCTACCGTATTTATGTGATGACTGAGGAGAAGGAGACGAGCGATGAGCGGTCAGCGGGCAGCGATGAGCAAGGAGCGGGCAGCGATGAGCGGGAGACGAGCGATGAGCGGTCAGCGGGCAGCGATGAGGGCGGAGCGGGTAGCGATGAGGGCGGAGCGGGTAGCGATGAGCAGGCAGAAGGCAGTGGTCAGCAGGAAGAAAGTAGTGGTACGGGCAGTACGGCAGGGCAAGGCGGAGCGGGTAGCGATGAGGACGGAGCGGGTAGCGATGAGCAGGAGACGAGCGATGAGCGGTCAGCGGGTAGCGATGATGACGATGAGCGGGTAGAAGGCAGTGGTACGGGCAGTACCGCGGGTGGAGAAGAGGAAGTGACGGGTACGGGAAGTAGCGCAGGGCAGGACGGAGCGGGTAGCGATGAGGACGGAGCGGGCAGCGATGAGCGGGTAGAAGGCAGTGGAACAGGAACTACCGCAAATGAGACCAAAGGAAGTCTGCTCGATACCATCAAGGGGCTTCTGGAGTAAAAAAGTACTGTGCCAAGTCTGGACACAGTCGCTGTAAGTATGCAGCCTTGTAGGCTATGCATGAATACACTGTGTACATTCTTCGATGCAGCGACGGCTTCCTCTATACGGGTATGACACGTAATCTCTCCTTGCGTTTGTACCAACATGAAAATGCTGTGTTTACCGAATGTTATACGGTGAAGCGTCGCCCTGTTTCTCTTGTGTATACGGCGGCTTTTACAGATGTTCACGATGCTATTTCGTGCGAACGGCGACTGAAGCGATGGAGCAGGAGGAAGAAAGAGGCACTGATTGCCGGGGAGTTTGAGGACTTAAAGTGGTACTCAAAAAGAAAGAATGTTCAACAGAAGGGGGTGTATGGTTCGAATGTTCAACTCAAGGGGGTGTATGGTTCGAGGGTCGACTGTCATCCTGAGGTGCGAGCGGAGCCGCAGGCGAAGAGAGCCACGAAGGATCAGTCGACCACCTCACCATGACACTTTTTCATCCTACGTACTTTTGACTGTCATCCTGAGCTCGTCGAAGGATGGCCTTCTTGTCATTGTCATGGTGAGCTTGACGAACCATAGACAAGAAACCGGTGAAGGATGTCGCCCTTCGTCAGGCTCAGGGTGACATAAAGGTGCGAGCGGAGCAGGAGGAAGAAAGAGGCACTGATTGCCGGGGAGTTTGAGGATTTAAAGTGGTACTCAAAAAAAAAGAACGTTCAACAGAAGAGGGTGTTTGGTTCGAATGTTCAACTCAAGGGGGTGCATGGTTCGAGGGTCGACTGTCATCCTGAGGTGCGAACGGAGCCGCAGGCGGAGAGAGCCACGAAGGATCAGTCGACCACCTCACCATGACATAAACGTGCGAATGGATGTCGCCCTTCGTCAGGCTCAGGGTGACATAAAAGTGCAAAAGGAGCAGGAGGAAGAAAGAGGCACTGATTGCGGGAGAATGGGATGCTCTTCAAGAATATGCTAAAGGATGTTTTGCGAGATACATCGATACTCATCGTGTCATGGTTCGACGGGCTCACCATGACAACCTTTGGCATGAGCATAAAAACTGTAATTCATGTGAATGAAATCCTCAGATTAAAATTAGTCCAAGCTCCTCCGTATGTCATCCTAAACCTCCGTTTGTCATCCTGAGCTTCCCGTTTGTCATCCTGAGCTCGTCGAAGGAGGGGCTTCTTGTCTTTGTCATGGTGAGCTTGACGAACCATAGACAAGAAACCGGTGAAGGATGTCGCCCTTCGTCAGGCTCAGGGTGACATAAAAGTGCGAACGGATGTCGCACCTCACCATGACAACCTGCTACCACTACACGCTAACCGCTACTCGCTCTCTGCTGCTCGCTCTCTGCTACTCGCTCTCTGCTACTCGCTCCCCGCTGACTACTCTCTTCCCTACAACGCAGCCGCTGTAATAACCAGCACACCTTGGTACGTACCTTCTCTCTGTATTTTATCGGAACCCACTTCCGCACGGAATTCCAGCGTTTCTGTGGAACCTGCCACCGCAGTGCGTGACGTACGAGACGCCACGGTGTAGCTGCCGTCGTTCACGGCTATCCACTTCTCACTGGAGTCATCTGTACCCCACTTTGCGTTTGTATCCGTACTCGTGGAACTGAGGCGGCCACCCCAGTAGGCGTTGGTACTGGCAATAGCCCACGTGTCCGGTACGGCAGCGAGAGCTTTTATTTCTGCAGCTGTAAGGGCTCGGTTGTAGATGCGGACGTCGTCGATTTGGCCGTCCCAATACAAGCCGTCGCCTGACCAGCGTCCGATACTTACATTGGCTGCGAGTGACAGATCTGAGGTGCTTACGGTCGGAGTACCGGTGGTGTCAACTGTTCCGTTGACATAGACTTCGGTATTGGCGGCTGAATCTCGATCGACGACGAATGCTACATGGTACCAGGTTGTTGCCGATAGCGCTGTTGCGCCATTAACTAGTACGCTTTGGACCGTAGCAGTCGTAGAATCAATCTGAATCGTGTTGTCGGCCTCCCACTCTATCTCAACATAGTTACCCCCATCAACACGCTGGTTGTAGAGAAACTTCCTCGTGTCGACCGCATCTTTGCGTATCCACATACTGAACGTAAAGTCACTCGTGCCCAAGTCTAGGCTATTGCTGTCAGTGACACTCACATAATCATCCGACCCATCAAAACTCAAACTCCGCACATTCGCCGTATTCATGGCAGAAGGAAGTGTGGTTGAGATAGTAGGAGAGTTTGTATGCGTACCATCATTGCCATTACCCGAACTATCCGCTGCTACCGTTCCTGCAATTTCATCAAACTTCCAGTGACCCACAAGTCCGCCTGTAGATGGGAACTCAAACGTAGGAATTGTATCGAGCGCCGCACTCACCATACTGGCAGGAGGTCCGGTATTAGCAAGAGCGAGAACTGCTGCACCCGTAAGAGTACTGCTGTACACACGTACCTCATCTATTTGGCCTGACCATTTATTACCATGTTGTAGCCTGAAATTGGCTCCTATGGCCGCCGTATAACCGTCAAAATCAAAATCAGACGTGGCAGTCTGAGGCTGTAACTGGCCATTGATGAATGCATTTACATTGCCTCCCGCTCCCTGATACACCACTGCAACATGTGTCCATGTATCTGCTGCAATGGCATTCGTATCGGATACATTTTCCCAAGATGCTCCATCCCATACCGACAGCGCACCATTGCCCTTGCCTGATATACCAACGCCTAATGCACCGCCTTCCGCCGTTGAACTATCAGTCTGAGAAAACAGCCTGTTCTCCGAACCGGCGGCTACAACTGACGGACGAATCCACATACTTACAGTACCAGACGTAAGCTCAAGATCTCCCACAGTCACATAATCATCTCCGCTGAAATCCAAGCTCCGTGTGGAGATATGTGTAGTCGGAACATTCGAAGATATAGCAAGGGTACCTACATGCGTACCATTGTGTGCCTGACCGGAAAGATCATATGCAGTAGTACCTGACGTCTCATCAAACTTCCAGTGCCCCACAAGACCGTAATCCTGAGGACCGCCCTGCCAACTTAAACTGTAGCCGGCACCGTCTGCGATAACGGTACAATCTATGGTGTTGCTCAGTTGCCCTTCGCCGTCTGAGAGTGTGCCAAGATTTGCCAAATCTCCGCAACCAAGTGAAACAAAGGAGCTCTCCGTATGGCGGTACCCCGCACCGAGTGTGTACAGAGACGTGCGAGAAAATCCTATGTTCGCCTCACCGATGGTATCGCTGAGTTGGTAATTGCTGGAAAGCGCCAGCTCCCCTCCTCCGGCAGAAATCACATCACTCGGTATGAGGTAATTGCTCGTACGAGACTCATCATCGTTCGCTATCTGCCAACTGCGCAGTTCCGTAAATGTGTCATTGTTCGACGAGCTCACCATGACAAGAGGCCCTACCAAATAGAACTCGGGAGAAATGTCGGGAGCGTCGTACACATACTGAAACGTTGCGCTGTCTCCGGCAGACCACGAGCCCGACCATGTAAGTGTGAGCTCCTGCGTTTGAGATACCAGAGCAGTCTTCGCTTTCGGCGTGGAGTCGGTTATACCGAAACTGTTTGGAACGGTATCTGTTATTGTTCCCGAAAAATCTTCGCGGAACTCCACGTCTATGGTCATGGGAGACGGAGCAAACGGCCACAGACGAGTGGCAGCTTCGCGATGAATAACGTACGCGGGATTGCGTACCACTTGCACTTCGGAAGTCAGCTTATGCGATGCCCCTATGAGGTTGTTTGCCGTAAGCTCCAACAAATATGTACCTTCAACATTCATGGTGATGAACGTCTGATAGTCCGGCTCTATGAACATTGCCTCTTTTACTCCGCATGTACCGGTGACTGTAATGGTATTGTCCGATGTGGAAACGGTGCTCACCACACCGTTTGGATTCGTAATTTTCAAATCCAAATCCGCATCGCACACTATTGCTCCGTATTCATCCAATACTCCTATGTCTATGCGCGCAGTTTCACCTGTCTCGTATCTGTCTTGGTCCGTATTTAACGCCAGTACTCCCCATGCAAACTCCTGCTCCGCCTCTTCTTGTCTACCGGAGATTGCATATGTCTTCGTCACAATGAGCGTGTAGAGACCGGGTGTAAAACGCCGTTCATCCAAACTCAGTTCCGCCGCACCTGCCAAGAAGTGATACCGCGGAAAGAAAATTCGCCCCGTACTTCCTCGAAGTTTTACAACGAGAGACGCCTCACCTTCTCCTCCCGAGGGAGGACTGCCTTCTCCCGTATCGCCGCCCGTTCCGCCGTCGCCACCACCGCCCCCCGTACCTCCGTCCGTACCTCCACCTCCGCCACCACCGCTGTTTCCTCCGCCTCCACTTCCTCCGCTGCTTCCACCTCCACCTCCGCCACCACGCCTGTCCGGTCCGCCTCCGCCGGGAGCAGGATTACTTCCGCCACCGCCTGTATCTGAGCCACCACCTCCTCCTGCCTGCTGATCGCTGCCCGCTCCTTGCTCATCGCTAATCGCTAATCGCTCATCGCTCGTCCCCCGCTGCCCGCTCCCCGCTACTCGCTCATCCCTCGTCCCCCGCTGCCCACTGCCCGCTGACTGCTGATCGCTACTCCCCCGCTGCCCACTGCCCGCTCCTTGCTCCTTGCTAATCGCTAATCGCTCATCGCTCGTCCCCCGCTCATCGCTAATCGCTAATCGCTCATCGCTCGTCCCCCGCTCCCCGCTATCCGTATTCGTAAACGTACCATCTCCTATGACATCCCGCACCTTCTGCGAAAGCGGCAACGTCACACTTACCGATGCCCGCGTTGCTCGCATGTATTCACATGATGTCGCAAGCAACAACAGGAGAAGTGCGAGCACAAGCACGAACCTTCGCAAGCGTTCACCGCGAGGTCGTGAATCTTCCGACAGTTGATCTGTGTCTTTTTCGGGCATAATCGCTGTATTGTAGCTCAAAAAGCTATTTTGGTCTACAGACACCGGAAAACTGACATCGAAGCAGAACAAAAAAATCTCATATGGACGAAATCTACGCACATACAAGCGCTATCGCACTCCTATTGCTCAATGCGGAAAATATAGATTCGTATTATTTGCCAAGACTGATCACTTGGTTCTTTTCTGTCTTTCCGTCAAAACGGAGATACGGGTACAGCGTACTGTCTAAGTCTCCTACGGACGCGGTAATAGACCCTAATTGCCCCTGCATACGATTGTTCCACAGCTTGGCATTGGTGTTGTACGCCTGCAATAATTTTCGCACTTCCCCGCGTTCGCCTATCGCCCGAGAGAGTTCTATAAAACTTTTATCTTCCCGAATGGGATGCCCGGGAGGAAATGAGCTTACAAACTCATGCATGGAAAGTTGTAACCTGTGAATGCCATTGAGTTTCTGCAAATCGTCTTCGGTGTCTTTGGAAAGTCGTGCATACGCAGTGCGAATTTGAGCAAGACCCGTACGTTGCTTCTCAGTCATTTGCACGGTGAAACCCTCATCATTTACGGGCAACGAATCGAATGCCGAAACCACACTCTCCACTTTATCCGTCACTATGGAATCGTATGCAGACTCTATCTGCAGTATCTGCCTGCTCAATGCTCCCGAGAGTGCGGTCATTGTTTTTGTTCTGTAGACGACAGTTCCCGCCACCACCAACGCACCGCCGCAAAGCACTATGAGCATTTTTTTCATATTCATAGTGTGCAGTATACCAAAATCTTGTCATTGCACTGCAACTTTCTTTCTGTCGCCAAAGTGTGACTTGTGCAAAAAAGTAGGATTGCGGTACGCTGCATGCATGCGTCGAATATCTCTCGTTGCAGGAAGCGTTGCGGTCTTTCTTACCGCGGGCTCTCTGGTTGCCACGGCACAAGAACCTCAGGTGGCAGATCCTCTCGGATTTGCAAGCAGGCCGGCAAGTCTGCGCGTGAATCAGCAAGATAACATGTCGGTGCGTAACCACTTCCGTGTGGGACCCGCACGACACATTCTTACACTGGCTCCCGGTTCGGGTGCCACGGTGGATATAAGTGTGCTTAATCTCCAAGGAAAAGACTCTCTCTACATTCTCTCGTCGGAAGACTACGCAGCGGACTCCTCCCAACAAGGCTCCGCAAAATTCTACGGCAGTGAAACAGACGGTCCGTACCCGGCACGTCTGTGGATGCGTCCGGAAGTTACCCGACTTCCTCTGCATCACGGAGAGAAAGGATTCGTACGAATACATGTGTTAGTCCCGAGAGATGCGGAACCCGGTGATCATCAGGCTGCGATAATGGTGCAAGAATCCGGAACGGATGAGCAGCAAGGAGGATTTAAAGTGTTATCGCGTGTTGCCGCACTGTTCATTGTAACCGTGGAGGGTGACATTTCAGAGGACACACGCATCGTACGACTGCGCCCGAGGTACGCACTCAACTGGTCCAGTCCCATTACTCTTCTGCTCTCCGGTCGCAATGACGGCACCGTGCACTCCATACCGTACGGCACCATAGAAATCCGTAATATTTTCGGTGCGGTGGTAGATGAAATTCCTGTTCAGAACTGGGTGTTGCTAAGGAATTCAGAAAAAGAACGAGAGTTTAACTGGGAACCGAAATTTGCGCTGGGGTACTACAAAGCCACAGCGAATCTTTCACTCAGCTCCTCTGTTGGCGAGAGTCTTGCCGTCCCTGTAAGTACGGGCTTCTGGGTTGTCCCCCTTCTTCCCGTTCTGCTGGTACTTCTCGGCGTATTCACAGCGTCATTCTTGGTGCAGTACTTCTTCTCACGATTCGAAATACAGAAAAAAGAGAGGAACAATATGAAGAAAGCACCAAAGAAAGCCAAAAAGTAGCCTGAGCACTTCCACCATAACTTGCGGACCGTGTGTATGGACAATTTTGCCATATTCCTATAAAATAATCGGATTATACCCGTAAAACCCACAACAAAATTCATGCCTGCAATTGCACTGTCTCTCGGAGAAATACGGAATCCGCACCGGTGGAAATTACCGGTGTTGCTCGGTGCGCTTCTGTGCGGGCTCTGGATTTTTAATGTATTCATTCCGGGGAAAGCCGACGTGGAACAGGCGATTATTTCCATCACTATCACCAATACAAGCGGTTCTGGTTTTACGTTGAATTTGATAGCTGCACCGGAAAAACGTGTGCCAAGTGCAAATAACGACGACACGCGACTCGAAATAGAGGTGCGTGCCCAAGGTTCAAGTACCGCACTCTATCGCCAAGTTGTTCGTACAAGTTCGGGCGGAACATTCAGCGGCTTTACGGTAAGCGGACTCTCCGCAGGCACATACGATATTACCGCAAAGGGTTACTCGCATCTGCGAAAGAAAAAAGCGAGCATTACTCTTTCCACAGGCGCAACCATAGATTTTACAAGCTCAGGAACAGACAAATTGCTCTCGGGCGACGTAAACAGCTCCAGTGGAGACAATCTTGTAAACGGCATAGATCTCACGCTCATCATCGGTGATCTTACCGGGAGCACCGAGCGCTACGACTTAAACAGAGACAGTGTCGTAAACGGCATAGACCTTACCAATGCGATTACAAACCTTACACAAACAGGTGACACCTAAACACGTTCTGATTTCGGCCTGCAAAAAAATAGTCTCCGCACGAACCTTGCGAGAGATCTCACTCGGAAGCATATTCGTTGTGCTGTTTGGCTACAGCATGACTCTACATGTGCAAACTGTCTCTGCGGCCGCAGGGCAAATTTTTACAATGGTAACCAACGGAGGTGGAAGCACCTTTTACGTGGGACGATGTTTTCGTGTGGACTTCTACGTGCAGACAGACAGCTTGGACATAAACTCCGCAGACTTGGTTGTTCCCTACAGCTCTTCCGTACTGCAACCGCACAGCAACTCCAGTTGCACCAGCGTCGCTACGGATTTGGAGACAGATGGTCTTTTCCCCAGCTATCCGAGTGCGGGGAACATAATAGAGAGTGATACGCTCAAGCTTACCGGAGTGGATTCCGGCGGCAGCAGCCCTGTCAATACGGGTGCTGCCCCTTCAAATTCGCTCTTTGCACACATATTCTTTAAGGTGCTGGCCGCAAGCGGATCTTCGCCGCTCAATTTTACCTTCACTCTAGGCAGTACTACGGACACAAACATGGCAGAAGACGGCGGAGACGGCAGCGACGTACTCGACAGTGTCGGAAATCTTACATTGGCACTCTTGGCAGATACGGATGCACCGGACATTGGAAGTGTGAGTCCCGCAGAAGATGCGACGGGAGTCTCTGTGACATCCAATCTTTCTTTCGTTCTTACGGATACCGGTGCCGGCATATACTCCGCCTCATACTCCGGCACTCTCAGCGGCAGTGCGCTTACTCTCAGCATAAACGGATGTACCACGACGGATAGCAACCGTGTGCCCAGCTGTAACGGATCTGCGGATTTGGGAACCATGAACTACAACGCAAACTACACACTTACTATTACCGGAGGAGACTTGGCCAGTACCACCAATACGGGCTCGCGTGTGTGGCAGTTTACGACGGAAGATGACGATGACGCTCCGTATGTCGCAAACCAGAGTCCCGCAGCCAACGCTACGGGAGTTTCTACCGGAACAACTGTCGTGTTCCGCGTGAAAGATTACAAAGACAATGCGGGGGTCACCGCAGGATTGGGGGTGGATCTCACCACTGTGCAAGTCACAATTACCGGAGCAGGCATTACGACTACCACCTACACCACCGCTGATGCCGAATTCGGTTCTTCGGGAACAAGTGAGGACTACACCATTACCATTACTCCTGCAGCCGACTTCCCTGAAAACACGAGAGTGTACATCAATATTGCCGCATCGGACCAACACAGTCCGGGTAATGCAATGACTGCCGTACAGTACAGCTTCCTGACTGCCGACTCACAAGGGCCGCAAATTTCCAGTATCAGTCCTGCGGCGAACGCAACGAGTGTGGCAGCGGATACGAATATCACATTCACCGTTTCGGATGTCGGAGCAGGTATAGATATCAGCAATACGACTATTACAGTCGAAGGCACCGCCTACGGCACAAGTGATGCGGAATTTACGTACACTGGAGACAGCTCCAGCTACGATATTACGTACAATCCCGCGAGTAATTTCAGCGGAAACCAAGAGGTAAACGTAACCATAGCCACACAAGATCTCGGATCGCCGACTCCGAATACCGAATCTTCCACCTATAGTTTTGTGATATCCGGTACCTGTTCCACCTGTTCGGTGGACGGCGAAGACCCCGAACGATTCGATCGCAGTGCCACCATAGATGACTCCATCGTCTTCCATGTGAAAGATACGGGAGACGGCATAAGCTCAAGTACCATCAGCGCAACCATTACGGGTTCGGGTGCTGCCGTACCAGTGAATCCTGTTACATACACCGGTGCCAGTGCAGAAATGGATATTTCCGGCACGTCCGCAGATTATACCGTGACCATCACACTTCCTGCGGCAATAAGCGAAAACACCAGTTACTCCATGACGATAAATGCAAGTGACATCAACGGTCTTGCGATGTCTGCGGTGAGTTACACGTTCATGAGAGATACTACTACGACTACGACAACTACAGTTGCAGCTGTCTGTCCTGAGTGTGCCTCATGTAATCCGGAACCTAGCAGTGGCGGGCACAGAGGAAGCGGTGGTGGCAATACGCAGCGTATATCCAGTTCCATACGATCGGAAGATTTGCCACAGATAATAGCTCGCAGGCGTCTGCCCGGGTACGACAACCCTGTGGAAGAAGTACTCAGTGCGGAAATCGCTCTGCAAGTAGATAAGTGTTACATAGATGACGACGGCACGTTGCATGCCGCTCCTCCGCGAACGCACTACAAAGATGTGGAGCCCGGAGTATGGTACGAAGAAGCGTTGTCTTCGCTATTGGAGGCAGGCATTTTGGATCGCTCTCAACTGCTGTTCCGCGGAGGAGATCCTGCTCTGCGTGCGGAAATGATAAAAATACTCGTTCTGGCAGATGATAAAGAAATACATACTCCCACCACTTCAAGTTTCACAGATGTACAGCAATCAGATTGGTTCTTCGAGTTTATAGAAGCGGCAGCCAAGCAAGGTTTGGTACAAGGATACGGCAATTGCTACGGGCAGCCGGAATGTACTGCGCGGCCGAGCGCTCGTATTACGCGTGCCGAAGCAGCGACACTGGTCGTACGATTCTTTCAAATCCCCCTCCGTAACATTGCACCGCAATTTAGCGATTCTCAAACGGATTCATGGTTCAACGATTATCTTCGTGCCGCAGCAGACAGCTGCATAGTGCAAGGAAGCGACGACTCGGCAGAGGCATTCCCGAACAGAAACATCAACAGAGCGGAAATGGCGGTAATGATAGAACGTGCACGTCAACACCTGGAATACGGCAAAGACTGTTTCTGGGGAGAAAACGGAACACCGGGAGAATCTGCTTTCATGGAAAGCAATGAATCCGGCAATAACTTGATTGCATCGCTCACTGCGAATCTCACTGCATCTTCGACGCAATACTCTCGTGCAACATCGGTTCCGACAGGCGTTCTTCTCGTAATTATAAGTTCCATAGGATTCTCGCTTCTGGGACTCTCCTTCCTACGCAGGAAGGAGAACAATCGCTCTTCATGGCATTTGGGAACCTAAGTGCCATACGGAATAGAAATGCCGTATGCGTGCAAGTATAGATAAATATGCATTGATCATTTTTTTATGAAATAGCTCTGAGAATATAAATTTACTACCCTATGGGGTATTGCATTATTTTTATAATTATGTTATAATAATCAGGTAAACGGTTAAAACCCACACATATATCTTTCCCCCACATATTATGGAACACGTATTTCTTTCCCCCGAGCGACGTATTCGCGTGCTCTCCACTGCCATCGCAGCGGCAGTAGCGCTCTATGCGGTAGTCGCAATTGTCGCAGAGCCCATACGGGCACTGGGAGCATCCAGCGATTCCGAAACGGCAGTCGTACAGATTGCAATAAGTTCCGGTATCGGCATTAACTGCGACGCAGATGCCGGCGGAGCAGGTTCCGGTGAAACCCTTGCTCTTACCGGATTCAGCGATTCCGGTGATACCGGCGAGCTCAATAGCTCTGTAACAGTCGGTACCAATGCGGTTCGTTGTAACGTTCGTACGAACAACTCCGCGGGGTACGACCTCGCATGGAAAGCTACCAGCGGTAGCGGAGGAGCCAGCACGGGGTATATGATCAATCAATTTGAAGACACGCTCACTCCGTTTCGGTACACGCAATCCGACGGAACAACCGCTCCCACAGCCTGGAACGCAACATCCGTGCCTTCAACGGTAGCGGCATGGGGCGGACGCCTCGCCGATAGCAGTGCAGGGTACGCAAATTCCCCCATTACCTGGGGTGCAGATGCATCATCCAATGAAAAATGGATGGGTGTCGCCTCCGGTTCCACCGTCACAATTGCCCGTGAGAACGCAGAAACAGTGGATGCCGGAAGTAACAACGACATCGGATTTCGTGTGGCGGTCGGAGGAGACAAAATTCAGCCATCCGGAACCTACCAAACTACTGTCACCTTTACTGCAACAGTGCAGTAATAAAGAGCAGAGAAGAGATGTGTGGATTTCAGCCGTATGAAACCAAAATATCAAGCCATCCCCCAAAAGGTTGGCTTGTATTAATTTGACTAAATTATATAATAATGTTATAATATGTATAAGCATTTCAACAACATACATATGACAACGGTAAAAAAAGCAAACGTAGACATGCATAGAGTAGTCACTCTGAGCACTGTTGCCGCAGTGAGTCTCTACTTCCTTGTGGCAATGGTGGCGGAGCCCATACGCGCACTCGGCGCGAGTACCGACTCCGAAACGGCGGTCGTACGCATTATTCTGGGTGCGGGTATCGGAATCAACTGTGACGCCGACGGTGGCGGAGCAAGTTCCGGTGAAACCCTTGCTCTTACCGGCTTCAGCGATTCCGGTGATACGGGAGAACTGAACGGCACCGTGACAGTGGGAACGAATGCGGTGCTCTGCAACGTACGAACAAGTAACACGGCAGGCTACGACCTTGCATGGCAAGTGGCAACCGGAAGCGGAGGAGCCAGCACGGGGTACATGATCAATCAATTTGAAGACACGCTCACTCCGTTTCGGTACACGCAATCCGACAGTACTACCGCTCCTACGGCATGGGACGCCACTGCGGTTCCTGCCACAGTCGCAGCATGGGGAGGACGTCTTGCAGAAAGCAGTTCCGGTCATACGGCGGCTCCCATTACATGGGGCGCGGATGCATCATCCAATGAAAAATGGATGGCGGTAGCGAGCGGATCTTCCGTGACAATCGGTCGTGAAAACACCGTGACGCAAGAAGCAGGAAGCAATAACTACATAGGATTCCGTGTGGAAGTGGGCGGAAGCAAAATTCAACCATCCGGAACGTATCAAGCTACGGTAACATTCACCGCATCGGTACAACCGTAGTGGTTTGCACAAGCTTGATGACATACAACGACGGGCATAGACTCTCTGTGCCCGTTATTTCAGTATGAATTTCTCAAATCGCTCGGAAAGTCTGCTACCGTACATCCCATGAATCGCACTCTTCTCATAGCCGCAAACTGGAAGATGAATTCGCCTCCCGAAGGGGCATTTTCAAAAGGATCGCCATACGTTCCGTATGAGGGCATCGACGTGCTTGTATTCCCTACGTTTCTGTATCTCAAACAGAGTTTGGATGCAGGAATATGTACGGGCGGCCAATATGGTCACCCCGATTCACACGGAGCACACACGGGAGATATCAGTATTGCCATGCTGAAAGAAATAGGATGCACGCACGTGCTGTGCGGACATTCTGAACGAAGGCAGGGTCATGGTGAAACCAATGAAGATGTAAGCAGACAAGCGCAAGCGGCTTTGGATCTCGGTCTGCACCCCGTTATCTGCATAGGAGAAACTGCGAAGCAGCGAGAGGCGGGAGAAGCTGAGAGTACGGTGCATACACAACTCTCGGCATTACCCCTCCACTCCGATATTACGATTGCGTACGAGCCCATTTGGGCAATAGGCACGGGGAACACCGCCACACCGGAACTCGCACAAACCATGCATGCGTTCATACGCTCCCTCCTGCCGGATCAGAGCAGGGAAAAAATTCGCATCCTCTATGGCGGCTCCATGAAGCCGGAAAATGCGGAGGAACTCCTCTTAAAAGAAGATATCGACGGAGGACTTATAGGAGGAGCGTCGCTCAAGCCCGATGAGTTTGCTACCATCGTATCAATCGCCTCATCTCTCTAGTGTTCACTCCCCCTCTCCGTTATGAATCCCCTTTCATTACTGTTTCTTCTCTGGCCTTTTCTCTTCGTACTGCCGTTCATTATTCGGCAAATAAATCAGTATGAACGCGGAGTGGTGCTGACCATGGGTAAATTTTCCACGGTGTGGGGACCGGGGTGGAAAATTCTCATTCCAATTTTTCAACGGGTTATCAAAGTGGATATTCGCGTGAAAACCGTAGATGTGCCGGATCAGGAAGCAATTACCAAAGATAACATTCCCATTCGTATCAACGCCGTTTTGTACTTTAAGGTACTGGATGCACGAAAGGCCGTACTGGAAGTGGAAGATTTCTTCTACGCAGTCTCACAATTGGCACAAACAACCATGAGAAATGCGGTCGGAGAAGTAACACTGGATGAACTGCTCGCCAAAAAGAAAGAAGTCAGTGACAGAATTAAAATCACAGTGGACTCCGCCTCCGACCCTTGGGGAATAGATGTGCAGTCCGTGGAACTGAAAGATATTGTTCTTCCCGAAAATCTGAAACGTACCATTGCCAAAGTCGCGGAAGCCGAACGCGAGAAACAGGCGGTCATTATTAACTCCGAAGGAGAAGTTCTGGCTGCTACCAATATGGCAAAAGCCGCAGAAACTCTCTCCAAGCAAGAAGGAGCACTTCATTTGCGTACGCTTCAGAGTATCAATGATTTGAGCTCGGACCAGAGCAATACGACTATCTGGATGGTTCCCATAGAAGCACTGAAAGCTCTCGAGAGTATCAGTAAGAGTCGCTTGTAAGGTGCGGGAATACCAGGATGGCAAACGGGGCTTACAAATGAGCAGATCGCGCTATGCCACAGGTTCCGTGCGTTCTTATTTGACTCTTAATGCCAAGCAAGTAAAGTGATGTCACTGAATATTTCCCCTCTCATCAATGCAAAAATTTGAAGGAATAGATGCAGCTCTGGAAAGCCCTATCGCAGCACCAAAGGCAGGTCCGGACGGACTCAGTGCAGCTCGAGACAGCATGCAAACCAGTATGCACAGGCGCATGGAAGACCTTGGTATTAAGCTGGATCAGCTCTAAAAAACGGAACAAAAGAACGCCTCTGTATGTTGTGTACGGGGCGTTTTTTATGTGGTTATCCTTTAAAGGATAGGACGTAAAGCGGTTGTCTGCTCAACTATTTCTCACGGTACTTTTCAGAGATGAAAAGTACTCCCCTGCGTCATGGTGAGGTTCTCGACTGATCCTTCGAGGCTCTCTTTGCTTGCAGCTTCGTTCGCACCTCCAGCCTCCGCCCGCATTGGTTATGCTCCGGCCGGCACGTAGGATGACAGTCAAAAGTACGTAGGATGAAAAAGTGTCATGGTGAGGTTCTCGACTGATCCTTCGAGGCTCTCTTTGCTTGCAGCTTCGTTCGCACCTCAGGATGACAGTCGACCCTCGAACCATGCACGAGTTTGCGGCTGACGAAGTTTTTGGGCACTTTTTCTAAAAAAGTGCCATAGGGAAAGAAGTGAAGATTCTACTTAGGTGAAGTGCACTTTTATGTGCAAAAGAAAAAGTGACTATTTCTTAAGGAATAGGATGTATGGCGGTGTTTACAGCCCTGAAGGGATAGTCGCTTTTTTATTATGCTTTTCAGTCGGAAAACCGAGAGGATAATTGCAACAGAAATGCCGCAAGAAAAGCGATACTGAGCTGTTGCAATACACCGCTTGCGTACACCGTCACACTCCCCACATACGGTTCTGCAACAGAAAGTATTGTTCCTGCGAGCATCTGCACTGCGTACACACAAAGCGCTATGAGCACGGTATGAACCGTTATGGGTACCCAGTGGCCTTTGGAATACCGGAGAGAAGAAGACACCGCACGGCGCACACCTTCACCCTGTCGTACGAAAAATACCGGAGACAGCAGAAGGGACGGCCCGGTTATGATCGCGGCGATACCGGCTAAAACGCTGCCGTACGGCAGTACCCATTCCAATCTCGGCAGAAAACCGAAAAGCCCTACCCACACGAAACTGCGCGCACAAACCCAGAGCAACAGCGCCGTCATGGGCAGAAACAGTACTGCGCTGTGACGAAAGATATCTATGGCATGAGTGTGGCGTTCACTGTATGTCAGCAAACTGTATGTTATACCGGCCACGAAGAGCAGAAATACTATAATTCCGAAGAGAAAAAATCTCGGCGCAAGCTTCTCGAATGCCTGCAGAACCTGCTCCTCCACGTATGCCTCTCTCTCTGCCTCAGTCATATGTTCGTATCGGTCCTGTACGGCCTTTACCTCACGCATCATCTCTTGCATGGCCTTCTCGTCTCCCTCTTCCATTCGTACAGAGAGCTCGGCAAATCGCTCCTCATCTATACCGAAACTGCGCACGATGTTCTCCGCATCGTATTCCAGAGAGCGGGAAATGGCATGCACGCCAAGGGTATACACTGCGCCCAGGACGAGCGACATGACAATAATATGTTTCAGTGAGCCATGAAATGTATGCCAACTTTGCCTGAGAACACTCAAAAAATCTGAAATCATAGATGCTTTCAGTCTACTACAACCGCACCCATAATCCATTACCGGTATTTTTTGCCACGCCGGCCAACTCCATCATGGTGAGCGCCGCCCCGACTTCCGAAGCGGCAATTCCCAGACGATCTGTCAGTTCACCGGAAGACTGCGGCAACGTGGTGAGAGCATTCAGTACCGCCTTCTCTGAGTCGTTTTGAGGCGTGTAGGAGACCTGTGTCGCTTGTGTTGATGCTACAATGCCTATGGACTGTAAAACATCTTTCGGAGTACACACAAGCTGTGCTCTTCCTGTGGCAATATAGGCATGACAACCGTCTCGGAGAGGATCGAATATGTCTCCCGGAACAGCAAACACTTCACGTCCGTACTCCAAGGCGAGATCTGCCGTTATAAGCGCTCCGCTGCCCTCCGCGGCCTCCAGTACCACCGTCCCAACGCTCAGTGCGGCGATAATTCTGTTGCGTGCGGGAAACGTGTACTTACCACCCTCGGTATCCAGCGGGAACTCACTGAGGAGCAGTCCGCCCGAAGAGACGATGTCTTCTGCCAAAGACACATTACTCCGAGGAGAAATACACCCGAATCCGTGCCCCAACACCGCAACGGTTTTCCCGCCTGCCGCCAATGTTTCTTTGGCAACGAGCGTATCTATACCTCTGGCCAAACCACTGACAGTCGTGCAGCCCGCATGCACCATGGCGGCAGTGAATGTTTCCGTGACTCTCTTGCCGTACGCACTCATATCTCTCGTTCCCACCAAGCCGATACATGGCTGCGATACGACGGAAAGATCTCCTTTGTAGTACAGAAAAACGGGAGGGTCGGGAATTTGACGCAGTGCGGCCGGAAACAGTTCGTCTTCTCTGCTCATAAGCCGTATGCCACGTGTGGCAAGTATGTGCTCATATGCCGATGTGTCGAATTCTTCCAGTCTGTTCATGGCGCGAAACGCCGTCTCTTCGCGGCAACCCAGACTGCGCAGCAATTGCTCGTTTACCTGCGTAAGAGCCGTATCCAAATCGCCATAGACTTCACACAGCGCCTGGTATCGCTTGTGTGTGAGGACGTCCATCCATGACCATGAAAGCATTGTCTCTCGTTGCATAGGGAGAGATGATAGCAAACTCTGCAATGCGCTTGTAGGGCTATAAAGTGAGCAAGTACAATCCTCTTCGCGCCACCTTAGCTCAGTTGGTAGAGCAACGCACTCGTAACGCGTAGGTCGCGGGTTCGACTCCCGCAGGTGGCTCCATCCGGCTTCGCTGAAAAGCGGAGCTTTTCAGCTACGCCGTGATGTCGTGGCGGAGTCTGGAAGACGAAGCCGGACTAACATCGACATCATTCTCTTGATTTGCTACGTTCAGTAGCTATGTACTTTGTCTACTCTCTTGAATCTGCTGATTGCCAACATTGGTATGTGGGCTTAACAGATGATGTTCACCGTCGACTGGCTGAACATAATGCTGGGAAAAGCATGTATACAAATAAACATAGGCCATGGAAAATATCGTCTTACACTGCGTTTCATGACCGGAAGCGTGCACAGGAATTCGAACGATATTTGAAATCCCATTCAGGAAGAGCATTTGCGATGAAGCATTTGTAAAAAAGAGCCACGCTTCGCGATGGCTTCTTTAGAATTCCTGAATGACGCTATAAGCTGTATTGAACGAAAAACCGGTGTGTCCATTCATCTTTGTGCAGAACAGGATGAGAAGCCTGTCCTGAGCGAGTCTCCAAAGCGGAGGAGACGAAGGGACTTCTGCAAATTGCTCCGGATTCACCCGGAAGTTTGTACCCGATTGTCCTACAATACGCTTATTTCAACCAATTCGGTTGGTCTATCCACAATGGCCAGTTCTCTGTGCTTTGCGTACCGGTTCGAACAATAGTCGGTGGGAGGCTCTGTAGCGCACCCATTGCATTCATCCAATGTGGCATGCCAACCCACCCCGGCCACAGTTTCACTGTTGTCGCCAACATAGGTTCGCGGACAGAAGATGCCACTGCCTCTTCTTCGAGAGGCAAAGCACGGAAATACGCTGCGGCAGGAGATGCCGAGAAGAGAAGAGCGAACGTGAGTGACAGAAGAGAGATAGATCGCATAAATATACTATATGCAGCTTCTCATAACCGTACAAGTAAATTCCCTACTTTCGGACCGTCGTAGCGAAACGCGAAAGAACCGACTCCGAAAGAGCAACGACAAAGAAGGAAAGATATGCCGTTACCAGCTGGCCTATTATCGACCCTCCTATGGAGAGCGGAAGCATATGCCCTCGAGATACCGTATACAGTGTGACATTCAACGCTATAAAAGCGAGAAGTGAACAGAGGAGAGCGGCAAAAATATTGCCCATAATTTTCCACCAGAATCTTTTGGTTCTTGCATAGCTCTCTCTTGCCGCCTCCAGAATGCCCCGACCTTCTTTGAGCAGAATATACGGCGCCGGTACGAAGCGCGGCATCATAAGCAGTGCAATTAAAAATCCCACGAGCGGAATCCATATGAAAGATCGTATGCTTATCCACATGCCCAATCCGACCAAAGGGACAAGCACATGCACAGATCGCTTGATGGCGACATGCAATGAACCGGGATCCTCCACGGCAATGACGAGGTAAAACACACCGCTCAATGCGGTGAGAATCCACATAAAAATACTGAAGAATGCCGCAAGACGAATGAGACCTGCGGTAGCGGGCAGTGTTTCTATCGCCACATTCTCATCACTGATTTCTTTCATCCGCTGCGAAAGATCCTGCACGGCAGACCGGTCGCCTGCCTGCACCCGCAGAAGAAGATCTTCCACTTGCTCAGCGGACATATTTTCCATGCCTTCCAGGCTTGTAAGCGCACGAGCCAATTGTCCTCGTACATTCTTCTGTACGTACATACCTGCGCTTCCTATGACGACTCCGAAAAGAAGCGCCCCCGTCACCACAAGTCGCATGTGCGCCTTGTATGCGGACCACGAGGCCGAAAAGATGGTACGGGAAGAAGAAATCATACGAATAAATCCACTATAGCAAAGAAGTGGTCTATGGCATAAGAGATCAACAGATGGGGGTTTTAGGGGATTTTTCGGCCAGTTGTACGGCACTCCCTCTTCAAAAAGTCTTCCCAAGAAGGGGGCGATATGCTACACTGGTTAGATTTGCTGCCACAAAAAGCGCAACTCAAACATACACACTCACACACACAAAACCATGTCCATAGATGCCTGCATCGCCCACGCCATTCATAACGATCTGGATATTCTGGAAGCACTTCCCGAAATTCATGATCTCCCCGTGGAAGAAATGGAAGTGTACATAGAGAAGTATGTCTGTACCGTGCACCAAAAGATGCGCAACATTATTTTGGAGTTCGGCGATAACTACCTGCGCTCAAAAGACGCGGCAGGCTTGTGTGCCACATGCCTTCAGCAAGGAGTATCCCTGCCGGCTCATGTGCTGCTGAGGATGTGCCAGACAATCGTACAGATGAATGAAATAGATGCTCGATTTATTCTGGATACGGACGACGGAAAGAGCCTCTACTACATGAAAATGCAGCTTGCGTAAGCAGGTTTGTAAAAATCGCACGAGCAGGAAATAGGGTCTTAGAACCTTTTTTCTGATTTTCCTATCGTTTGCTGAACTGCGGAGCACGACGTGCACCCTTGAGTCCCGGCTTCTTTCGCTCTTTCACACGAGCATCGCGACGAAGGAATCCTTCACGCTTCAGCTGAGAACGCAACTCAGGATCGAAGAGTAGAAGTGCGCGGCTTACACCGTGACGAATGGCATCTGACTGTGCTGTTTTTCCGCCTCCTTTTACAATGAAATCACAATCAAACTCACCTTTCTTTCCGATAAGTGCAATGGGTGCGAGAGCGTTCTCCACCTGCATGTCGGTGAAATAATCTTTCACCTTCATACCGTTGACAGTAAATGCACCGCCGCCGTCTGCAAACATTTTGACGCGAGCAATTGCGTTCTTACGCTTTCCTGCGCTGTAGAAGTACTGTCTTGAACTGTCGGATGCTGACATAACGATTATGAAGAGAGAGAAAGAGGAGTGGGCTGCTGAGCGGCATGCGGGTGCTCAGGACCGGCAAATACGTGTAAGTTTTTCAACATTTGTGGTCGCAATCTGTTTGCGGGCAACATGCCCTTTACCGTAATGGTAATGACGTCCTCGGGACTCTTTTCCATCATCTGCTGCAACGTACGTGTACGCAAATGACCGATGTATCCTGAGTGCCTTACGTAGGTCTTTTGCAGCAATTTTTTCTGTGGAATGGCGATCTTCGCAGCGTTGATAACAATAACGTGGTCTCCGTATATCTGATGAGGAGAGAAGCTGGGATTGTGCTTGCCGCGAAGCACGTGTGCGATATCTGCGGCAATACGACCCAGAGATTTTCCGCTGGCGTCTACGATAGTCCAAGATGGAGCCTGTGGCTTAAGAACTGTTGTTTTCATGATGCTTTCTTGGTGGAAGCTGGCTTCTTTTTGGCTGCCGCAGGTGCTGCGGAAGCACTCTTGTCTTCAGCCTTTTTCGTCGTCTCCTTGGCAGTAACAGGAGCATTCTTGGCTGCCGCCTTCTTCTTGGTTGGCTGAGACGTACCTCCGATGACCGCATCTATGAGGGTCAGGTCCACCAAATCGGCGCCATCGCCGATGCGTGCACCGACAGGAACTGCCTTTGAAAGACCGGATGAACGGTCTGCGTACCGCGCGCAGTACACTTCCATAATCTTCTTGCTGGCATTCTTATCTGTGACCACACGGTTCACGTAGCGAATCGCAACATGCGGCGGATGAGTTTTTGCGTACTGAATCAGTTTATCCACCGTTGGTTGAATAACCTTCGCTCGCTTCTTTGTGGTACGAATGGACTCGTAGAGCAACAGAGACGTCACAAGATTGCGCTCCAGCATCTTTGCATGTGCTGGTTTCTGCTTGAGCCGTAGGCGGGATCTTTGGTGACGCATGAATGAGAATGAGAGTTAAAATGAGAGAGCGATTAGAATCAAGGAAAGCGACGAGTTATTCTTCCATACCGTCGTCTGAAAGCGCGAGTCCGCGCTCTTTCAGGGTATCTTTTACTTCATCGAGTGCCTTGGCACCGAATCCGCGGAAGTTGCTGAGCTGTGACTCAGTGCACTTTGTGAGCTGTTCTATGCTTCCCACACCTGCGTTAATAAGCGCATTGAGGGTGCGGGGAGAGAAATTGAGTATTTCGATAGGAGTGTAACTCTCTTTTATCGGAGCGGACTCACCTTCCTCTTCATGAGCGGCTGCTCTTGAGAAGTCGGCAATGAATTCACTTTCCACAACCTTCTCCTCACTGGAGAAGTAGTCGAAGTAACTCTTGAGAAGCTGGGAACCAAACTGCATTGCTTCCTCCGCCGTAAGAGACCCGTTGGTCTGTACGTCTATCATCAGTTTTTCAAGGTCCGTACGCTGTCCGACACGAGCAGCGACCACTTCGTACTTCACCTTCTCTACCGGGCTGTACACGGCATCGATGTAGATGAGAGAAGGTTCGTTCTGCTTCTTGTTACGCTCGCCGGACGGGACGTATCCGACTCCTTTTTCCACAGTAATCTGCATATCGATTTCGCCTCCTTTTTCCAAGGTGCAGATCTCCTGTTCGGGATCCAAAATTTCAATATCCGATGAAGCGGTAAGATCTTTTGCAGTAAGAGTTTTGGGGCCCTTGGCTACCAAAGAAATGACTTCAGCATCTTTACTGAATTTGCGCAGTTTCAGACACTTCAGGTTGAGTGCGATGTCCACAACGGACTCCACAACACCTTTCATGGCTGTGTATTCGTGCGAAACACCTTTAATACGTACGGAAGTAACTGCTGCTCCGGGAAGGCTAGAGAGCATTGCACGTCGAAGTGCGTTACCAAGAGTCATTCCGTATCCCGGAGGGAGCGGAGCTATGGTGAACAGAGCATGTGAGTTGTCGCCATCCTTTACGGGAACAACGCTGAAGGTTGGGAGACCAATTTCTTCCTGGATGATGTGCATACTGGTGGGAGGGAAGAGGAAAGGAGGGAGAGAATCCCTCGAATTATCGTCGAGAATAGTACTCAATGACCAAACGTACATCCACAGCCTGTTCGGCTGCTTCAGCATCTGGTAGGTCGGAAATTTCTACGGAAATATTGCCCGGGTTTACCGTAAGCCAACTTGGTGGCATGTATTTTTCGTGGGCTTGCAATATAGGTGCAAAAACCGGTGAGTTTTTGGATCGATCGCGAATGGTAATAACCTCACCGCTCTTCACTCTGTACGAAGGTACCGTAACGCGGACGCCGTTTACCAAGAAGAGTCCGTGACTCACAAACTGACGTGCCTGCAGGCGGGTAAGAGCGAACCCTGAGCGGTAGACCACGTTATCGAGGCGACGCTCCAGAAACTGCTTCATTACTTCACCTGTCTGCTCCTCTGCAGCAGCCGCTTCCTTGTACACACGATGGAATTGCTTCTCGGAAAGTCCGTACATGGAGCGCATCTTCTGCTTCTCAGTAAGCTGCAAAGCGTACTCAGACTTCCTTCCCATACGGTCGCGTGGTCCTTTACCCGGAGCCTGTGGCTTGCGTTGCAGAATTTTATCGTACTTATCACTGCCGTAGATATTCGTACCGAATCGCCTGCAAATTTTCGCTTTTGGACCAGTGTACTTCATGCTCGCTTGTAGTGAAGAAAAATAATTAGACACGACGACGTCTACGAGGCCTGCAGCCCCCATGGGCTACGGGAGTAGTGTCGACAATAGACTCAAGATCAAGTCCGGCGGACTGAATACCGCGGATGGCCTGCTCACGTCCCGGTCCGAGACCTTTCACCTCCACGTGCACTGTTTCTATGCCATATGTTGCGACAGCAGTAGTCGCTGTTTCCGCTGCCACCTTTGCGGCATACGGAGTGGACTTTCGAGTGCCCTTAAATCCTGCGGCACCGCAGCTGCATCCGCCCAGCTTATTCCCTTCCATATCCGTAAAAGTAACAATCGTATTGTTCTCGCCGGCGTGTACGCATACACGCGCAGTGGGAAACTTCTGCTTGATCTTCTTTTTACGAGCCTTCGGTGTCTTTTTGGCATCAGCCATACGAATAAGAGTGGGGAGTATTAGGTCTTAGTAAGTGCGACACGTCCGGAAAGTCCGGTTCTCTTCTTGCCTCGCTTTGTGCGAGCGTTACGACGGGATGTCTGTCCGCGAACAGGGAGTCTGCGGCGATGACGGTATCCGCGCCATGTTCCGATGTCTTGCAGTCGCTTCACATCCATGGAGACACGTCGTGTCAGATCTCCTTCTATCTCCTCTTGCTCCAGTCGCGCACGGAGGCGTGCCTGATCTTCTTCCGAAATATCATCTGCCTTCTGTGACTCATCTATACGTAATTCCGAAAGCAGCTTTTTCGACTTTGCGCTTCCGATTCCCTTTATATATGTAAGAGCGATGTGAATACTCTTGTTGCCGGGAAGTGGGACACCTGCGATACGAATCATAATAGAGAGAAAGGATGAGAGTATTACCCTTGGCGCTGCTTGTGGCGGGGAATCTTGCAAACAATACGACGCACCTTCTTCCCCAGGCCATTGCGGCGGATAATGAGTCTGCAATCTTTGCAGATTGGCTTTGCTGATGCGCGTACTTTCATAAGAAATTGTAGAATTTAAGATGCAGTGGACTCCTCTGTTGGCTCTTCCTGGGGCTTGTGCGCTGCGTCCTCACCGAGCGGGAGGGGCTGATCTGATCGGAAGCGGTAGATAATGCGTCCTTTTTCCAGATCGTAGGGAGTCATTTCGACTTTTACGCGGTCACCCGGGAGAATACGAACGCGATGCACGCGCATCCTCCCTGCAAGAGTGCAGTGGAGCTCATGATCTTTTGCTTGTGGACTCAATACTTTGACGCGAAAGGTGGCATTTGGAAAGGATTCTTCAACAATGCCGATGAGTTCTATTACGTCTTTAGACACAAGTCCATTTGCAAAGTAAAGCCGAAAAATCCTACAGAGCGATTCCCTAAGCATCAAGCGGAATCTCTGCAAAATTTCTTTTACCAGCTCAAAACTGGTTGTCTAATTTTCAATATGTTTCATAAAAACAGTTTTTATGCGATAATTTCGCAATCTTCCTCTCTCACGAGAACCGTGTGTTCAAAATGGGCCGAAAGAGCCTTATCTCGAATGGAAAGTGTCCATCCGTCTTGTGAGTCGACGATCTCATCGCTGCCCGCGGACACAATAGGCTCTATGGCAATAAGAGCACCTACGGGGAGCGGAGCACCTGTGTCGGGAGTGCCGAGGTTGGGGATATCCGGAAACTGATGCAGCGTACGACCGAGTCCGTGGCCGGTAAGAGAGCGTACGGGGTGAAACCCCGCCTCCTCCACCACTCTCTGAATAACGGCAGATATGTCTCCCACCTTCGTTTCTTTTCGTATGATTTTTACGGCACACTCCAGTGCGTATTGCGTGGTGTCCAGAAGCTTTTGCGCACTCGCACTTATGTGACCGACAGGAACAGTAATGCACGCATCGGTGTACAGACCGTGGTACAGCACTCCGCAGTCCATGGAGACTATGTCGCCCTCCGAGAGTGTTCTGTTGCTTGGAATACCGTGCACGCACTGCTCATTGACCGATGTGCATAGCGTTGACGGAAATCCCTGATACCCCTTAAATGCAGGGGCTGCTCCGTCGTACGAACGGATAAATTCCTCCGCCTTTTCATCCAGGTATTCCGTCGTTACTCCCGGTTGCACCAGTGTCGCCAGGTAATCCAAACAGCCGCGAAGCACTCCCCCCCCGAAGCGGACTGAAATTATTTCCTCCGGTGTGAGTACCTGAATATCATTCATGATGCATATAGAGTACGTGCTTTACAGGACTGCACAAAGTCTCTCATAGATTTCGTCCACGGAACCTGTGCCATCTACTTCCGTCAGTTTTCCCTCTTGTTTGTACGATGCGATCACAGGTTCTGTTTTTTCGTGGAAGGTACGCATGCGCTTTCGAATGACATCGGTATCGGCATCGTCCGCTCTCCCCTGCTCCCGTGCTCTCTGCAAAATACGAGCCACGGCTTTATCGGAATCCAGAAGAATTTGAATGCCACGGAATTCTCTGCCCGCGTCACTCATGATGGAATCAAAATCTTTTTTCTGATCTTCATCTCGCGGAATACCATCGAAAAGAATCTGCGTCTCCGGTGAGCGCTTGGAAATCGCCTCTTGTACGACCTGCATAATTATTTCGTGTGGCACCAAATTGCCCGCATCTATGTACGACTTTACCGTCTCTCCCAGCTCAGAACCGGATGCCGCTATGGCACGCAACTCCGCACCGGCTTCGAAAATATCGTACCCAAACTGCGCAGCGAGCTTCTTGGCTTGTGTCCCTTTTCCCGAGCCCTGAATTCCAAAAAGCACAAGATCCATCACTAGGCGGCGGAGGGAGTATATGTAGACATGTGAGCCTGAAGAATTGCTGTTGCCCTCCTTTTTCTATCCGTAAATAACATTCCCTCAACCGATTTCGGATCTATTTCATAGCCTGCATCTTCCCCCTGTTGCTGCTCCACATACCGTCTTGCATCCAATGCATTCATACCACCGTCTATCAGCTCCTGCATGAGTGCAATGCGTTCACCCATGCACCTCTTTTGGTATGCGACATCTTCACGGATTGCGGCAGTAATGCCGGCACTGTCTCCGGATTCTTGCATGGCAGTAAGGTAGTACGCCAAATAATGTCTCTGTTGCGCTCTGTAAGCAGAAACCACGGGGTGCAGCCCCTCCTCTTGCATGCGTTCACCTGCATCCTGCTGTGTGCTCTCTGCGCTGTTGTTAGACAAGTTTCTCATAGTCGTGAGCAAGGAGCTGTGCGTTGATCTGACGGATCAACTCCATCACGACTCCGACTATGATAATGAGACCTGAACCGGAAATGATCAAGTCTTGCGAACTTAAAGCTGAATACCGTGTAAAGATGAGCGGTACGATAGCCACGATACCAAGAAAACTTCCTCCCCAGAGATTCATACGACTGCTGACTTTGGTAAGCAGAGCAGCTGTCGCTTTGCCAGGGCGCACACCGGGAATAAATCCTCCGCGCTTCTGAATGGTTTCGGCGATATCGTCGGGCTTAAATGTGACAGAGACATAGAAGTATGTGAAACCGACCACAAGCAAGAAGTAGATCAGCATGTACAGAATACTCGGGCTCTGCGGATTGATGTAGACGTTAATAAAGCTCACCACAGGACGGAGGCGCTCCGCAGTCGAAAGAAACTGCGCCACGATTGCCGGCATGGTAATGAGAGAAATTGCGAAAATAATTGGGATCATACCTGCCTGATTCAAACGAATCGGAAGTGACCCCTGCACACCGCGACCCGCACCCTGACTTGCGTATGTAATGGGGATGAGGCGGTGGGCATCCGTAAAGAGCACCACTGCTATAAGCATGGCGAGTGAAACGATTCCAAAGAGATAGAACGCTGCAATTTTTCCTTCTCCCGCCAGGAACATGGAACTCACGACCGACGGAATTCCCGACACAATACCGGTGAAGATGATAAGGGAAATACCGTTACCGATTCCCTTCTCGGTAATCAGCTCACCCAACCACATGAGGAACATGGAACCCGTCGCTACAAACAGCATAGGGGCGAGTACGCCGGGGAATGAAAGATCTACCAGTTGTACTCCTCCTCTTCCGAGCAAGATCAGGAATCCATAGCTCTGTACGATAGCCAAAGGAACTGCCAGGTAGCGGGTGTATCTGTTGAGTTGCTGCTGCCCCTGTGCTCCTTCTTTGCTGATGGCCTCAAGTTTCGGAAAAATAACCGTACAAAGCTGCACAATAATGGAAGCATTGATGTACGGAGAAAGACCAAGCATTACAACCGAGAAGTTATCTATTGCTCCTCCTGTGAGTGCGGCAAATACGCCGACTGCACCTACGCCGCTTCGACTGTCCAAAAATTGCTGCAGTGCGAAAGGATCCGTACCCGGCACCGTGATGTGCGCAACAATGCGGTACATGAGCAGCAACCATAGCGTCGTGAATATCTGACGTCGGAGATCGGGAGATTGCCAGAGCTGTCGTAGGTACCGAAACATGATGAAAATGTCAGAAACGCATAAAAGTGCTCTGCAGATCTATGGTCTGCCTTCGCATGAGCATTGTCAATGTGTGGAGGAAGTCGTAACCGTACCACCTGCCTTTACAATGGCATCTTGTGCTGACTTTGATACCGCATCTACCGTGAGGGTGAACTTCTTCTTCACATCACCTCGGGCGAGAAGCTTTACAGGTTTTTTTGTGCGAACAATTTTGTGAGCGCGTAGAGCATCTTGGTCGTACGTACCCGCCGGCAATTTCTCTTCCAACACACCCACGTTCACCGCTTCGTACTCCGTGCGACCCGGATTGGTAAAACCACCGAGCTTCGGCTGACGCAACACCAGAGGAGTTTGACCTCCTTCAAAACCGAAACGACGACCCTTACCCGTGCGGGAGTGTTGGCCCTTCGTACCGTGACCGGCAGTGGTACCGCCACCTGCGCTATTGCCACGAGCAATGCGTTTGCGCACTTTGCGAGAACCCGGCGCCGGAGAAAGCGTGTGTAGATTCATAGAATAAGTGAATCGGGCACGCATGATAGTGCCTGCCACAGGCTCTTACAAGCAATTCTCAATGAAAAACCAAGTTTTCCGCTTTCGAGACGCTCCGGAGATCTCCGCAAGTGCGACAGATACGTATTTATGGTAGAATAAATGGATTTCTATGCCTTTTTTCCGCCATCGTGCGCTTGTGTTGCTCTTCGCCGGGCTCACACTCGGTTTTGTCCTCGCGGAGGCGCAGCAAACACATGCGCAGATGCGGAAGGAACTTGTGACATACGTCACACGAGGAGAAGCCGGCCAATTTCTTTTAAAGCGCAGTGGCAGGACCATACCTACCATCGTGAACGAAGGCAGATTCCCCGATGTCATAGACGGAGAGCCGTATGCAAAATACGTTCTGTACGGAGAAAAAATAGGACTGTGGGAGAAAGATCCGCTCACAGAAAGACTGCACCCGCATAAAATTATTAACCGAGCGGAGTTTCTGAAAATGGTTGCTGTTATTTTCGAGCTGCAGCTCGACATGCGATATGAGTACGAGGATGTCAATCAATATGATTGGGTCGCACCGTATGCCGGTGTTGCGGCAAGCTACGGTCTTTTTTACGATCCTCGCGACGCCAAACGTTTGCGATCTGAATTACCTGTGACGCACGAAGAAGCATCTGATGCTCTGTATGCGATCTTCGCTAAAAATCCCATACTGCGTCCCGTGCAACGTATTCTTATTCGCAAGGTTCTCTATGATGATACCGACAACAGAAGGGCCCAAGGCGAAGAGCCCGACAGAGACGTGCTGCATTCTTTTGTGACTGTGACCAGTCGCACACAAGTACTGGAGTCTCTGAAGAGTTCGAAAACCGCCGAAATTTCCACGTCGGAATCCATACAGGCACAAGTGATAAACGCGGTGAACAACGAGCGTCGCAAGGCCGGATTGCAACCGCTGCTCCCCAATAAGCAACTGCAATCATCCGCTGTAAAACATGCGAAAGATATGGCCACTCGCGATTACTTCGGGCACTACACTCCCGAAGGAAAAAGTTTTGTGGACCGTATAAAGGAATCCGGTTACACGGATGTGGACCCCATCACTTGCGGATGCAAGCAGGTATTTACTCCCGAAGCAGGGCAAGATATTCGCGGAGAAACCGGTCAGAACTATGCGATATATTCACGGGATGTCTGCAGCTGCCAACCCAAGTTTGCCTTGGGGGAAAATCTGGCAAAGGGGCAACTGACCGTGGAAGAAGTGGTACGCGACTGGATGAATTCCGAGGCGCATCGCGTCAATATTTTACAACCGATGTTTACGGAAGTAGGTGTGGGAATTTTCCGTAATATGTGGGTACAAAACTTCGGAATGTTCCAAGTGGTCTCACAATGATTTGGATGCGATTGATTTCCCGAATTCCTCCGCGGCATCGGGTCCGTTTGCCGTGACTATGGAACCGTCCACTGTCACCGCCTCACCCGTGTACTTTGCCCCGTAGCGCTCCAGAATGGCAATCTGCTCTCCCCCGCTGTCCCACACTGTGGCACGCTTGCCTTCCAGAACGTGAGCTTTCGCAAGAATGGTAGGCGCTATGCAAATGGCTCCGATTGGCATATTCGCTCGCTGCGCCTCTTGCGCAAGATGAAGTGCATCGGGATCCGATGCGTACGCACCGGCACCGGGTCCTCCTATAAAGACGATACGATCGTAGTCTTGTATGGAAACATCGTGCATGGCAAGAGTCGCCTGCTGCGTACCGCCAAGTTTTCCTCTGCATAGTCCTGCGTTCTTACTCGCAATTACGGTCGTAAATCCTGCGTTACTCAAACCGCGTACCGTGCCCGCAAGCTCCGTATCTTGATACCCCTCCTGTGCAATGACTACGAGTGCTTTGGGCATGAAGGCATTGTAAAAAAGAGTGGGTCTTTCGGCAAGAACGTAGCCTCAGGCTATACGGATTTGCCCTTCAGGTTTCCTTCGGAATCTATATCCTTTTTGGATATCTCTTTCACTTCCACGCCTTCCAAAGCTTCTTCGTCTGCCTTGGC
>Ga0210044_10001381_pt1 | contig 36833 bp, 38 predicted proteins | sample CryGey13umfilter_2_FD_183959 | JGI IMG/M metagenome (GOLD analysis project Ga0210044, IMG submission 183959) | Groundwater microbial communities from aquifer in Utah, USA - Crystal Geyser 4/9/14 3 um filter (SPAdes) (version 2) | ecosystem: Environmental > Aquatic > Deep subsurface >...
CTTAATTTAGAAATAGCTAAATTAAATGACACAAATCTTAGTTACCAAATTTTCGATTTACTTGGACGTCCTTTAAAATCAAGTACTATTTCCGAAGAAAAAACAATCATTAATATAGAAGATTTACCCAATGCTATGTATCATTTACATGTTTATTTAAACAACCAAAGCCTTATCAAATCATTCAAAATCATTAAAAATTAACCAAATGAAAAAAATCTACTTACTATTAGTATTGAGCATTTTATTTATGATAAATATATTTGCTCAAACCCCTGAAAAATTAAGTTATCAAGCTGTTACTAGAGACTATTAGCGATACCATTCTTGCATCACAAAATATTGGTATGCAATTAAGTATCTTAGAAGGTTCAGCAAGCGGAACAGCCATTTATGTTGAAACCCAATCACCAATAACCAATATAAATGGATTGATTAGTCTAGAAATTGGAATAGGAACCTTCGTTTCAGGAGATTTCACTACCATAGATTGGGGAAATAACAACTATTTTATTAAAACCGAACTTGATATTACTGGTGGAACCAATTATACCATAACTGGCACAAGTAAACTACTCAGTGTTCCCTATGCATTATATGCAAAAACAAGTGGTAGATCAACTCCAGACCCTCAAGGTGAACAAGGTCTAAAAGGCGACCAAGTTATTCAAGGGGATCAAGGTATCCAAGGGTAACAAGGTCTAAAAGGCGACCAAGGTATTCAAGGTGAAACAGATCCAGCAGGCACTTATACAGTAGGTACAGGTATTGATAATACTGATAGTGTTATTAGTGCAACTGCTACCTCAACAATACCAGAGTATGCTTACGCTTATATTGGAAATGCAAGTACTTTAGGTGCACAAACATTAACATCAATGTTTCCAGAAGCTACATATGTCAACGGTGTTGTAATGAATGGTTCATCCATCACCTTGCATGCAAATAAAATGTATGAGGTAACTGTTGCCTTTTATATCTACAATGCAACAGGAGGACATACCTACAGGATGAAGGATGCAACAAACAGTCAATACTTAGGTACATCAATTTATTTTGGACTAAGTGGCTCCGATGTTTCTTATAACATGTCAATGACTAATTTCTTGTTCAAACCAAGTACGGATGTTATCATGGAACTTGAGAAAACACAGGGAACTGATGTAAACTTGATTGGTAAAATTGTTGTGAAAGAAATCAAATAGAATCTAATCTTTTTAATATAAAATGGGCTGGTTTCTTATTTCCAGCCCATTTTTATGTTATATTAATCATTGTAATACAATAAATTAAATTAATTAGTCTTTAAATACTCCAAAACATTCGTTTCAATTCGCTCTTGAATGTTGGAAACATCAGCCTTTACAAACGGTTCTCCCATAATATTTTCGTACAGCTCAATATAACGTTCTGAAATGGTTTCAATGTAGGCATCGGTCATTTCTGGTACGGTTTGTCCTTTTAATCCCTGAAAATTATTGCTAATTAGCCATTGTCTTACAAACTCTTTACTTAATTGTTTTTGTGCTTCTCCTCTATCTTGACGGTCTTGATAACCATCGGCATAAAAATATCGGGACGAATCTGGGGTATGTATTTCATCAATCAATACAATTTTACCTTCTTTTGTTTTTCCAAATTCGTATTTAGTGTCTACCAAAATAAGCCCTCTGGAAGCGGCTATCTCGGTGCCTCTTTGAAATAATTTACGGGTGTAATCTTCTAAAACCATATAATCTTCTTCTGAAATTATGCCTCGTATAATGATGTCTTCTCTTGAAATATCTTCGTCATGGTCGCCCATTTCTGCCTTAGTGGCAGGTGTAATGATGGGGTCTGGGAATTTATCATTTTCTTTCATACCTTCAGGTAATGAAACACCACAAAGTATTCTTTTCCCTACTTTATATTCTCGTGCTGCATGACCAGACATGTAACCACGAATAACCATTTCTACTTTAAAAGGTTCGCATAAATGTCCAACAGCCACATTTGGGTCTGGTGTGGCGATGAGCCAATTGGGTACCAAATCTTGGGTTTGTGCCATGAATTTGGTGGCTATTTGGTTTAAGATTTGCCCTTTATATGGGATTCCTTTGGGCATAACCACATCAAAAGCAGATAATCTGTCGGTGGCTACCATAACCAATACATTGTTATTGATGTTATAAACTTCTCTTACTTTCCCTTTGTAAATGCTTTTTTGTCCGGGAAAATTAAAATTGGTATCAAAGATGGTATTACTCATTTTTTTAACTGTTTATGATTTGATTTTTCAATTATTTTGTGTGACACTTCAACTGCGCTCCGTGTGACATTTTTTTTGTCATTACGAGGAGCTTTTGCGACGTGGTAATCTCATTCTTTTTTATTAAACACTTCGACTACGCTCAGTGCGACAATTTTATTTTGGCTACTAAAAACACTTAATCTTCGTGCTCTATACTTTTATAAGCTTCTATAACTTTTTTGACCAGTTTATGACGAATAACATCTTTATCATCTAAAAATATCATGCCTACGCCTTCTACATTTCTCAATATTAATAAGGCTTCTTTTAAACCAGAAATGGTTCTACGTGGTAAATCTATTTGCCCAGGATCGCCCGTTAATAAAAACTTGGCGTTTTTACCCATTCTGGTTAAAAACATTTTCATTTGATTATGGGTGGTGTTCTGTCCTTCATCTAAAATCACAAAGGCATTATCTAATGTCCTTCCACGCATAAATGCCAAAGGTGCTATTTGAATGGTGCCATTTTCAATATACATAGCCAGTTTTTCCGCAGGTATCATGTCGCGTAAGGCATCATACAAGGGTTGCATGTAGGGGTCTAATTTTTCTTTTAAATCTCCTGGTAAAAAACCTAAATTTTCGCCGGCTTCTACGGCTGGTCTAGTTAGTATAATGCGTTTAACTTCTTTGTTTTTTAAGGCTTGGACCGCTAATGCAACACCTGTGTATGTTTTACCCGTTCCTGCTGGGCCAATCGCAAAAACCATGTCGTTTTTACGCATGCTTTCCACTAGTTTTCTTTGGTTGGCAGTTTGAGCTTTTATCAGCTTTCCTCCTACACCATGAACAAGCACTTCACCACTTTGATGCGATGTGGTATAATCGTCGCTACTTTGGCTTGTTAAAACACGTTCAATAACGTTTTCATCCATTTTATTGTATTTAGCAAAATGCTTTAATAACATGGTTATTCTTCTGTCAAATTCTTCAAGAAGTTCTTCATCGCCAAAGGCTTTTACTTTATTGCCTCTTGCTACAATTTTGAGTTTTGGAAAATATTTTTTTAAAAGTTCAATATTGGTATTGTGATCTCCAAAAAATTCTTTAGGAGTTATTTCTTCAAGTTCGATAATGATTTCGTTCAAAGGCCTATGATTTTTATGTTTACATTTCATCAAACTTAAACCCAAATAAAGTTCATTCAGATGAAATGATTTATTAGTTTTGTAAAACTCAAAAATACATAATTTTGATTGAGGTCTCATTAAAAACATATCAACAATTTTAACATGGCAATTATCACATTAACGACAGATTTTGGTGAAAAAGATCACTTTGCCGGTGCGATAAAAGGAGCTATTTATTGTGAATTACCCGAAACAAGAATTGTTGATATCTCTCATTCTATTTCCCCTTTTAATATCTCTGAAGCGGCTTACATCATTCAAAATGCATTTCGTAGTTTTCCTAAAGGAACCATTCATGTCATTGGGATTGATTCTGAATTAAACCCTGAAAACAAACATATTGCCGTTAAGCTGGATGATCATTATTTTATTTGCGCTAATAATGGCATTATGAGTATGATTTGTTCTGAAATAGCTCCTGAAAAAATAGTAGAAATAAATATTCACGACAAAATTCAAACCAGTTTTCCGGTGCTTGATGTGTTTGCAAAAGTTGCTTGCCACATTGCCAGAGGCGGCACGCTTGAGGTTATAGGTAAAACCATCACTCAAATTAAGCCTATTAAAAATATAGTGCCTTATGTTAATGAAGATAAATCTCAAATAATAGGCAGTGTTATTTACATTGATAATTACGGAAATGTGGTGACCAACATTAAAAAAGCGTTTTTTGAAACCATTCAAAAAGGAAGAACTTTTGAAATTTCAGCCAGAAGCTATAAATTCAAAACTATCTATAAAAAATACAGTGATTTTGTAAATTTTGAAATACCTGAAGAAAAAAGACATGATGAAGGTCGAGGCCTGGTGGTTTTTAACTCGGGTAATTATTTAGAAATTGCGGTTTACAAAAGCAATAGCGCAACCATTGGAAGTGCTTCAACCCTTATGGGATTAAATTTAATGGATACGGTAAGTGTTAACTTTTTAAAGGAATAATTTAAGTATGTTTGTAAGAATTGTAAAAATGAGTTTTTATAAAGAACATATTAAAACTTTTCTAAATAATTTTGAAGAAAACAAAAGCAACATTAGAAATTTTGCTGGTTGTAATTTATTAGAACTTTACAGAGATAAAAACAATCCTAATATATTTTTTACATATAGCTACTGGGAATCTGAAAATGATTTAGAATATTACAAACAATCGGATTTATTTAAAAATGTTTGGTCTAAAACGAAACCTTTATTTAATGAAAAACCTGAAGCTTGGAGCTTAGATAAAATGGATTCGCTTGAATAATGAATAATGAATAATGAATAATGAATAATGAATAATGAATAATGAATAATGAATAATGAAAGGTTATTTTTTTTTGGTAAAATGAGAAATCTCACAGCATCTTTAACTTAACTCTTTACTTTTTACTTTTAACTTTTAACTTTTAACTTTTAACTTTTAACTTTTAACTTTTAACTTTTAACTTTTAACAAAATAAATGTTTGCCATTCTTAAAAAAGAAATAAATACATTTTTCTCTTCGCCCATTGGCTATTTGGTGATTGCTATTTTTTTGTTGCTCAACGGCTTGTTTTTATGGGTTTTTAAAGGCGATTTTAATATTCTTGATTATGGTTTTGCCGATTTATCATCCTTTTTTTTAATAACTCCTTGGATTTTAATGTTTTTAATTCCTGCAGTGACCATGCGTAGTTTTTCTGATGAAAAAAAACAAGGCACCTTAGAACTTCTACTCACAAAACCAATATCAACATTACAAATGGTATTGGGCAAATACTTTGGAGCTCTTGTTTTAATTATTATTGCCATAATCCCAACATTTTTATATGTTTTTACGGTTTTTCAGTTAGGAAATCCCGTGGGTAATTTAGACATGGGAAGCACTTTGGGTTCCTATTTTGGATTACTGTTTTTAATCACTTCATATACAGCCATAGGTATCTTTGCATCCACCTTATCAGACAATCAAATTGTAGCATTTTTAATAGCTATCTCTATATGTTTCCTGTTTTATATTGGGTTTGAAGGCATTGCTGAATTTACATCCAGTGCTTTTTTAGAACAACTTGGTATGAGTAATCATTTTAAAAGTATGAGCCGTGGCGTTTTAGACAGTAGAGACATTATATATTTTTTAAGTATAACCATCTTTTTTATATCCATAACCCAATCAACTTTCAAAAATTAAAAAATGATTATCACACCCGTTTTCATAGTTCTAATCAGCATTGTTTTTATCTTGGTTTGGCTGTTTGCAAACACTATTGATAAACGTAAATGGGTCTCTTTGTTAATAAGTATTGTATTAACACCCATTGCTTATTTTTATGTTTTTTATCCGTTCATCAATATATTTGTTAGCTATCATCATGAAAAACATTTTGATACAGAAGCATGGACATCAAAACCAGCTTTACGTTACGAAATGAGTAACGAAATAATATCTGATAGTCTTTTTATTGGAAAAAATAAAGAAGAGATTAAAACCTTGCTTGGAAAAAGCGAATGGTTTGGTTGGGATGATTCTATTAAAGCCAATTCACCCGAAAAATGGAATTATAATCTTGGGTTTAAACCAGGTGCGTTTAACATGATGCAAGAATGTATTGAATTAGAATTTAAAGACAACAAAGTAATACAGGTAAAACAATATCAATTAGAAAAAACATTTGAAGAAAAGGATTAAACATAGTATCATTTTATTGCTTGTACTGATAGCTATCAACTATTTGAGCAGCCTTGTATTTAAACGAATTGATTTAACACATGATAAACGCTATACCCTAAGTGAAGCTTCCTTGAATATTATCAATGACGCCAATTCACCTGTTATCATTGATGTGTTTCTTGAGGGACATGATTTTCCTTCAGAATTTAAACGACTGCAAAGAGAAACCAAACAATTGCTTGAAGAATTTTCGGCCCATAATCACCATATCATTTTCAACTTTATCAATCCGTTAGAAGATGAATCTTTGCGAGAGCGAAATATTGAACAGCTAACACAACGCGGGTTAACACCCATGCAATTAAGCGTTCAAGAAAATGGTAAAAACACACAAGAAGTTATTTTTCCCTGGGCTTTGGCCAGTTACAACGGAAAAACCGTTACCATCCCCTTAGTGAAAAATAAAATTGGGGCTTCTCAACAAGCATTGGTATCAAACTCAGTACAACATTTAGAATATGCTTTTGCCGACGGTTTTAGTAAGCTTATTAAAGCAAAAAAACGGAAAATAGCCATTTTAAAAGGAAATGGAGAACTTGATGATCTTTATATTTATGATTTTATAAAAAAATTAGGCGAATATTATTTCATAGCACCTTTTACGATAGATAGTGTTTCTGTAAATGCACAAAAATCTTTAACAGATTTAAAAACATTTGATTTAATTATTGTTGCAAAACCTACAGAACCATTTTTAGAACCTGAAAAATTTGTATTAGATCAATTTAACATGAATGGCGGAAAAAGTTTATGGCTAATTGATCAAATAGCCATAGAAAAAGACAGTTTATATAACGAATCTGGAAAAACCTTGGCGGTTGCAAGAGATTTAAATCTAACCGATTTCTTTTTTAAATATGGTGTTCGTATCAATCCAGTAATCATTAGTACCCTCTATTCTGCACCCATTACCTTAGCTATTGGAGAAGGTAGCAATTCTCAGTTTCAGCATTTACAGTGGCCCTATTCTCCTTTAGCATCAGCCAATAGCAAACATCCCATTGTCAATAATCTAAACTTTGTAAAGTTTGATTTTGCCAATCAAATAGACACCTTAAAAAACAATATTAAGAAAACCATTTTGTTGGAAAGTGCACCTTTAACCAAATTAGAAGGTACACCAAGAGAGATAAGCCTAGATGTGGTTACCCAACAACCAAATCCTTCGTTATTTAACAAAGGAAATCAAACCCTTGCAGTGTTATTGGAAGGAACCTTTAGTTCTGTATATAAAAACCGAATAAATCCCATAAAACTTTCAAATGTAAAAGAAGAAAGTTCTCCAACTAAAATGATTGTTATTGCGGATGGTGATGTTATTAAAAATGATGTCGTTAGAAATATGCCTCAAGAACTTGGGTTTGACAGATGGACAGGCAAAACATATGGTAATAAAGAATTTTTATTGAATGCTGTTAATTACCTATTGGATGATGATGGACTTATAAACATTAGGTCAAAAGAAATAGCCGTAGCCTTTTTGGATCAACAAAAAATTTCAAGTCAAAAAACAAGCTGGCAAGTCTTTAACATCCTATTACCGTTAAGCTTATTGGCAATTTTTGGTTTTATTTTTAATTATATCCGAAAGAAAACATTTACCAATTAAATGTTAATAAGTTTGTTTCTTATATTAGTCTGTATGGAATATATTTGTAGATAGCATTTTTTAAAATTAAACCTTTAATAAATGCATGAACCATTCATTAAACCCAACTTTTTTAAGAGTCATATTATTCAAATGAATGTAAAATTTGTCAATTAAAAAAACATAAACAATCAAATGAAATTTATAGTATCAAGTACCTATTTATTAAAACAATTACAAGTTTTAGGCGGTGTTATTAACAGTTCAAATACACTACCCATTTTAGATAATTTTTTATTTGAATTAGATGGTTCTAAGCTTACAGTTTCTGCAAGCGATTTAGAAACTACCATGGTTTCGCTACTTGATGTAGAAAGCAATAGTAACGGAAGTATTGCTTTACCTGCAAGATTATTACTTGAAACTTTAAAAACATTTCCAGAGCAACCATTAACCTTTAAAGTTGAAGTTAACAACACTGTTGAAATTAGCTCCAACCATGGTAAATATGCCTTAGCTTATGCCAATGGCGAAGAGTTTCCAAAGACAGTCGCCCTTGAAGATCCAAGCAAAACCATTGTACTTGGAGATATTTTGTCCTCAGCTATTAGCAAAACTATCTTTGCTGCTGGTAATGATGATTTACGTCCTGTAATGAGCGGTGTGTTTTTTCAATTTTCTACCGAAGGTTTAACTTTTGTTGCTACAGATGCACACAAGCTTGTAAAATATACACGGGAAGATGTTAAAGCCAGTCAATTGGCTGAATTTATAATGCCAAAAAAACCTTTAAATCTTTTAAAAGGAATTTTAGCTGGAAGCGAAGAAGAGGTTACCATTGAGTACAACGATTCTAATGCAAAATTTACTTTTGATAATTCACAGTTAATCTGCCGATTGATTGATGGTAAATACCCAAATTATGAAGCTGTTATACCAAAAGAAAATCCTAATAAATTAATGATTGACAGAACTCAATTTTTAAACTCTGTGCGTCGTGTTAGTATTTTCTCAAACAAAACTACACATCAAATCAGGTTAAAAATTGCAGGGGCCGAATTAAACATTTCAGCCGAAGATATAGATTATAGCAATAAAGCCGAAGAGCGTTTAACCTGTGATTATCAAGGTGATGACATGCAAATAGGCTTCAATTCCAGATTCTTAACTGAGATGCTAAATAATTTAAATGCTGATGAGGTAAAGCTTGAAATGAGCTTACCTAACCGTGCAGGCATATTAACGCCTGCCGATGGTCTTGACGAAGGCGAATCTATTACCATGTTGGTTATGCCAGTTATGTTAAATAACTAAGAAAGCTTCGCGAAAACAAACAAAATGATATAAAAAACGCTCACCAAAATTTGGTGGGCGTTTTTTATCTGCTACTAACTAAATTAACTAATAAAATTAATAGATAAAGGGTATGTAGGTAATTCTCCGTTACTGGATTTTATAGCATTAACAATAGGAAACACTACTGAAATAATCCCTAAAACGATAAACCCTAAAATCCCTAATCCTAAAAACAAAATTAATGGAATGCAAATTATGGCATACACGATTAAACTAAGTTGAAAGTTGATAATACGCTTCCCTTGTTCATCCATGTTATAAACGTTCTCTTTTTGGGTTAACCAAAGAATTAAAGGAATTATTAATCCTCCAAAACCGGTTAACAATGTTGCCAACTGACTTAAATGTGTAATTACTAAAAGTTGATTGTCCTGTCTCATGATGGTTAAGTAATTTTGATTGATGTATTTATAAGACGATATAGCAATCAAAATGTTACAAATTAATAACATGATCTGATGCTTAAAGAACGTTTACAAAACCCCCTTTTTACGCCTTTCTATTATTTTACTTTTAAAGAGTCAACCCATTGAATGTTCCAATTATCTGATAAATTTATTAATTGATTGGTAAACCCTAACATGAAAAAAGTGTTACCTACCATTTCAAATACTTCTTCAATTAATCTTGAAAAATGCTCAACAGAATACAAATCCGTATTAAAAAAAGCTATTACTGAATCGTAAACCTTGACATCCATGCCTTCAGCAAAATCAATAATGACTGAGCATGTATAACAAAAAAAGCCAAGAAGAATAAATATCATCTGCGTTTTTGTTTTAAGATTTTTAAATAAAAACAGTAGCATAAAAATCGCTATTAAACCGAAAATTGGAACAAAAACAAATTGCCAACCATAACTGGGGAAAACGTCAAACAGGTTTGAAATAAAACCAGGATTATATTCATGTCTAGCTTCAATACTGTTTCTAAAAGCCGTACCCATCCTTTCGTGCATTTTTGAACCATCGTCAACGGCTAAATAAGTAAAAAATAAAGCGCTCAATCCCCAACCTATTTTCTCACTTTTTTTTCTGATTAAATTAGGTTTAGAATAGACTAAAACAAACAAAACTATCCATAAAACAATACTAACAGATAATAACTGAATACTGGAAAACCAATTGGGTAAACCATCATCTCGAGTAATATTTACTAACCTTCTAAGGGGTAGGCTATCAATCAACTCATAATGATTCATAAAGATATCTGCCAAGGCTAAAAATAGTATAAGGCTACCCCAAAAAAGAGCGATTCCGTATAACAAACGTTTTTTACCTATTTTAAGTGTCTGAAGTAATGGTGATGGATCTGTCATAAAAATTAATAAAGCAAGATTTAACAATATTAATTTAAAATTTAGATTTACTGGATTATATTAGATAAAGCGTAACATTTATTCTTCCTTATGAAGAATATTCACAATTTCATTCCTATAAAAAAAAGCCCCAAATATGAAAAATTTGAGACTTTTTGTTATCAATGACATAATAATTACTTATTCTCCATAACCAAAAAGGGAATATCAATACTAAACGCTAAAGTTTCTTCTGGATGTCTGTTAAATAATCTTTCAAAAAATGAATGCTTTTGGCGCATCATGGCTATTAATTTAATATTATTGGAATGGAGATATTCTTCCAAGGTTTTGTGTAAATCCTTGCTGTAAGAATCTATATTTTCATAAGAAATATCATTAAAATGTTCCTTTAAAAATACCTTATTTTTCTTTTTTTGATTGCCTACTCCTTCGATATCATCAAAATGCAATACATTTAATTTTGAATGATGAAGCATCAATAACTCTTTAAGTGGTTTTAGTTCTTCAATATTATGTAAAGTTAAATGATTGGTAGTAAAAGCTATTTCATCCAACCCAGTAAACAAGCATCCATCTGGTATTGCTAAAACTGGTGCAATACATCTTTGCATAACATGAACCGTATTGCTGCCAAAAATAACTTTTTCTAAGCCAGTAGCGCCTTTAGTACCCATTACAATTAAATCAATGTGTTTACTAATTGTTAACTGATTTATAGAATCAATAAAATTATCATAATCTACTACCGAATGAAATGTATGCTTCTTATTTTTATATTTGGTTTCAATCTTTGTAATTAAATTGGCAATGGATCTTTTTGAAACATCTATTATGGTTTGATATATAGTGGCTGAAGATGCCATAACCATCATATCATCCGTAATAAATGACGATGCCTTTTGAACGTTCAAAAAATAGAAATCGCAGGTAACATCTTTAAACAAAGACATGGCATACTTAATGGCGTTTTCAGAATTCTTAGAGAAATCTGTAGGCAGTAAAATCGATTTCATCTATTTTAGATTTTAAAATTATAATTAAATATAGTATTTGAAATCTACTAAAACTATGACAAAAGTCATTTGCACTGTACGATATAGATTATAGAAATAAAATTTATTAAAATTATTTAAAGTTTGTAATTTCGGCACAATAAATGCAAACATGTTCGTTATAAAAAAAACACCTAAATCTTTTATGAAACAACTCCTTATCTTCCTTTTATGTTTAGCTAACATATCATTAAATGCCCAAAATAATGCTGTGGTTGCTGGTGAAAAATTAATTTACACAGCTTCTTATAATATGTCTGGTATTTTAACCGATATTGCCCAAGTTACCATGGAAACCAGTGAAGCAAAAACTTCAAAAGCAACACTGTTAAGACTTAAATGTATCGCATCTACTTATAGCAAATGGGATAACTTTTTTAAAATAGTAGATTTGTATGAAAGTTATGTAAATCCTAAAAACTTAACACCTTACTTGTACAAGCGCGATATAAACGAAGGTGGCTATTATAAATTTATGAAATACACCTTTAACCATAAAACAAATACTATTAATTCTGTACAGCGCAGGAGAACCAACAAGGAAGAAAATAAAAACTTTTCAATAAATGCAGGAACTAAAGATATTGTATCCACCCTTTATAGTATAAGGCTTTTCGATTATAAAAATATGTCTTTAGGAGCTAAAAAAAGTTTTACCATTGTGTTTGACAGAGAAGAAGTAAAAGCACAAATAACCTATCTTGGTAAAGAAACCATTTCAACAAATATTGGAAAAAAAGAATGTTATAAATTAGCATTAAGCTCCAGTGACCAAGTACTTCAAGGAAAAAACAATAATCTGCTTTGGCTCACAGCTGATGAGAATAAAATTATAGTATATGGAAAATTTAAAATTCCTGTTGGAAATGGCGAGTTAAAAATTAAATCGGCTCAAGGTCTTAAAAACTAAAAAAGCATCCTAAAAAATGAAAAAAATCGTTACTATTTTTGCACTTATATTAGCTGTTTTATCTGTTATTATAGCTGTTCTTCCTGTATCAAATTTATCAATTTTTCCTGCCATAGCAGCGCTAGTGTTGGGAATATTAGCCTTTTATTTATCAAAGAAATCAGGCAGTGGAAAAAAAATGATTCAATTTATTTTTCTACTAACCATAATATCGTTGCTATTAACTTCTTATAAAGCCATCTTTTCTAAAACAGAAGTTTCAAATAATCAAGAATTAAAAGAAAAAGAAAAGGAATCAAAAGAAAATGCCATTGAAGATTTAGAAGAACTTGATTTAGATGATATTAGCATAGACTAATCAAAACATTTATTTAATTTTTACATATCTTTGGGTTTTATATTAAGCCTCATTTAATGAAAATTCTCTTTATTCTATCTGCTTTTGCTTTAGTTGGTTCTTGCGCAACAAAAAAATACGCTGTCAAAGTTCAAGATTTAAAAGACAGTATTCAAATAGTTGATAGTAGCCTTGTAGTCAAATATTCTAACACCATAACGACTGAAGAATTAAGAAATCACCTTTACACACTGACTTCAGACACCTTTAAAGGCCGTTTTACAGGAGAAATGGGTCAAAAAATGGCTGCAAACCTTATTAAAACCTACTATCAAAACCAACAAATATCTTCTCCTTTTGGTAACGATAATTATTTTCAGATAATCCCTGAGTCTTTTTTGCCAAAAGATACGAAAGCGTCTGAAAATATTGTTGCCTTTATAAAAGGTGAAGAAAACCCAGATGAAATTTTAATAATATCGGCTCATTATGATCATTTAGGCGTCACAAAAGGAGGCGAAATTTACGAAGGCGCCGATGATAATGCCTCGGGAACATCTGCCGTTTTAGAAATTGCCCAAGCGTTTAAATTAGCTGATAATGATGGTTTTAGGCCTAAGAGAAGCATCTTGTTTTTGAATTTAACTGCAGAGGAAATAGGAAAACAAGGTTCTGAATATTACACCTTACATCCCATTTTTCCATTGGAAAATACCATTGCCGATTTAAATATTGATATGATTGGCCGATTTGATGAAATTCATAAAAACAACAAGGATTATTTATATTTAATAGGTTCAGACAGATTAAGCAATGAACTCCATTATTTATCTGAAAAAGTTAATACCACTTTTTCAAAATTAACCTTAGATTACCGTTACAATGCAGAAAATGATAGCAATCGTTATTACGAACGTTCTGATCATTATAATTTTGCAATTCACGGCATTCCAGTAATTTTTTATTTTAACGGAGAACATGCCGATTACCACAAACCAACCGATACTTCAGATAAAATTGATTTTGAAATACTTGCCAAGCGTACCAAGTTTATTTTTGCAACAGCGTGGCAACTAGCAAATATGAATCAAAGAATAAAAGTTGACAACGGAATTATTTATTAAAAAACCCATCATATGTATACCATAAAAAAAATAATAATCCTTTCTGGTTTTTTGAGTTTACTTCATTGTAATTCTCAAAATTCTTCAATGACTGAAGAACAAATTGATGTTTTAAAATACTCCAATACCATTACTTCTGAAGAACTTAAAGAAGCTCTCTATATTTACGCCTCAGATGCGTTTGAAGGAAGAAAAACAGGTGAGCCAGGTCAAAAAAAAGCTATTGAATTCATCAAAGAACATTATATAAGCAATAATATTTTATCTCCTTTAGGCGCTGATGATTATTATCAAGAAATTCCTGAATCTTTTTTTAATAACGGTATAAAAGCATCAGAAAATGTATTAGCATTTATAGAAGGTTCAGAAAAACCAAATGAGATTATCGTTATTTCAGCACATTTAGACCACATTGGGATTACTACTAATGGCCTAATTAATAATGGTGCTGATGATGACGGTTCCGGTACAGTAGCCATTTTAGAAATTGCTGAAGCCTTCAAGACTGCTGAAAATGATGGTTACAAACCAAAAAGATCCGTGTTGTTTCTGCATGTAACAGGTGAAGAATTAGGACTTTATGGCTCAAGATATTATACAGATGTTAACCCCATTTTTCCTTTAGAAAATACTGTTGCCAATTTAAACATTGATATGATTGGAAGAATAGATTCTAAACATGAAAACAATCCTAATTATGTTTATTTAATTGGTTCTGACAAGTTAAGCACAGAGTTACATACTATTTCTGAAGAAGTAAATAAAACATATCTTAACATTGAACTGGATTATACCTACAATGACGATAATGATCCCAACAGATTTTATTACCGGTCTGATCATTACAACTTTGCAAAAAACAACATTCCCGTTATTTTTTATTTTAACGGTACTCATGCAGATTATCATAAACCAACCGACACGCCAGATAAAATAGCATATGATTTATTGGAAAAAAGAGCCAGATTAATTTTTTTCACGGCCTGGGAACTTGCAAACAGAGAAGAAAGAATTAAACTAAATTAAATCAAACTACTTAATAAACAGTATATTTAAAATAAAAAAGCCTGCTAACAAGCGGGCTTTTAACTTTAAAAAAATCAATGAGGTTAACCAATAACTTTTACATTAACCGCATTTAATCCTTTTTTACCTTCTTTTAATTCAAACTCAACTTTGTTGCCTTCTGTAACTTTACCAATTAAACCAGAAACATGAACGAAATACTCATTTGAAGAACCACTTTCAATGATAAATCCAAATCCTTTAGATTCATTGAAGAACTTTACTGTACCGTTTTTCACTAGATATAAAATATTATTAATTATAACAAAGAAACACTTTTAAGTTTTAATTAACAAAAATTTTTTTATACTCAAATTGAGTTGGTTTCTAAAGTATTCATTTAAAAAATGGTATCTTTAATAACACTTAAATTACAGATGATGACAGACTCAAACTATATTAAAATATTCACGGGAAGTTTTATCATTGTTCAACGAATGATTAATACTCTTGAAGAAGTAGGTATTAATGCTATAGTTAAAGATGAAACTGAATCTGGCAGACTTGCAGGTTTTGGTGCCTCTATACAGGGCATGCAAGAGGTTTTTGTAAACAAGGATGAATTGGATAAAGCTATTCCTTTAATTGAAAAAATTTCATCAGAATTAAAAGAATAAATGACGCTATTCTAAGCGGTTACAGTATACATTTTAGTACGCAACTCTTTTATTTTAGGGTCTTGCATATAATCATCAAAAGTAGTGTATCTGTCAATAATTCCGTTTGGAGTTAATTCAATAACTCTATTGGCAACCGTTTGGGCAAACTCATGGTCATGCGTCGTAAATAATATGGTGCCTTTAAAATTTGTCAAAGAATTATTGAAGGCCGTAATACTTTCTAAGTCTAAATGATTTGTTGGTTCATCAAGCATTAAAACATTGGCTCTTATCATCATCATTCTACTTAACATACAACGAACTTTTTCACCTCCAGAAAGCACATTTGATTTTTTAAGAGCTTCTTCGCCACTAAAAATCATTTTACCTAAAAATCCACGAATATAAACTTCCTCACGTTCTTCTTCGGTTGTAGCCCATTGGCGCAACCAATCCACTAATGATAAGGTATTATTAAAAAACTCACTGTTATCGAGGGGTAAATAAGATTGTGTTGTTGTTACTCCCCAAGAAAACTCACCTTTATCTGCCTTTTCCTTACCATTTAATATTTGATAAAAAGCAGTCGTTGCTCTGGAATCTTTTGAGAAAACAACCACTTTATCGCCTTTCGCTAGATTTAAATCTATATTGGTAAATAGCAATTCACCATCTAAAGAAGCTTCTAAGCCATGAATGTTAAGAATTTGATCACCTGCCTCTCGGTCTCTTTCGAAAATAATAGCAGGATACCTTCTACTGGTTGGCCTAATATCAGAGATGTTTAGTTTATCAATCATCTTTTTTCTACTGGTAGCTTGTTTACTTTTTGCAACGTTAGCCGAAAAGCGTCTAATAAATTCTTCTAATTCCTTCTTTTTCTCTTCAGCCTTTTTATTTTGTTGAGAACGCTGACGAGCTGCCAATTGTGAGGATTCGTACCAAAAAGTATAGTTACCCGAATAATGATTAATTTTTCCAAAATCAATATCAGATATATGTGTGCAAACAGCATCTAAAAAATGACGGTCGTGCGATACAACAATCACACAGTTTTCATAATTAGCCAAGAAATTTTCCAGCCAAGAGATGGTTTCATAATCCAAATCGTTTGTAGGCTCATCCATAATTAACACATCTGGATTACCAAACAATGCCTGTGCTAATAAAACACGTACTTTTTGCTTACCATCAAGGTCTTTCATTAAAACATAATGAAGATCTTCTTTAATTTCTAAATTTGAAAGCATGGCTGCGGCATCACTATCTGCATTCCATCCGTTCATTTCTTCAAATTGTACCTGAAGTTCTCCTATTTTATCGGCATTTTCGTCTGTATAATCGGCATACAGAGCATCCATTTCTGTTTTAATTTTAAACAAAGGCTTATTTCCTATTAAAACCGTTTCTAAAACCGTATGCTCGTCATAAACATTGTGGTTTTGCTCTAATACAGACATACGCTTACCAGCTTCTAAACTAACATGCCCAGACGTTGGATCATGTTTTCCTGAAATAATTTTTAAAAAGGTAGATTTTCCAGAACCATTGGCTCCAATAATTCCATAACAATTCCCTTGAGTAAATGTGGTACTTACTTCATCAAATAAAATACGTTTACCAAATTGGACAGAAAGGTTTGAAACTGATAACATAGATGTTGTTTTAAATTTGCTGCAAAAGTAGAAAAATCAAACCTTTAGAAGAAACTTACTCCATTTATTTTTAAAAAGATATTTTTAGAAAAAAATAATAAATAATTGAACATAACCATCTGGCAATTAATATTCTAGTTTTACAAACAAAATATTTAACAGCGTGTTAACAACACATCTTAATTGCAAAATATAAATTTGCATAAATGTGGCTTAAATCTTAAAGCCATTGAGGGGACAGAATTATGAAAGTTATTTTATACATTATAATCATTGGTTTATCCGTTTTAGCCTGCAAAAATGATAGTAACAATGTAGGAGAGTATGCTTTTTTTGGTGGCGAAATTATCAATCCGAACAATGATTTTGTGATCATTTCAAAGTCAGATCGTGTTTTAGATACCGTTAAACTAGATAGTCATAATAGGTTTACTTATAAAATTAATGACTTGCAATCTGGTTTTTACACATTTAGACATGGTAGTGAAATACAAATGGTGCTCTTAGAACCCAATGATAGCATTATGTTTAGACTAAATACACTAGATTTTGACGAGTCTTTGGTATACTCGGGCAATGGTTCTAAAAAAAACAACTATTTAATCAATGAGTTTTTACAAAATGAAATTATTGAAAAACAAATTTTTCAATTGTGCCAATTAGAACCTCAAGTGTTTGAAGATAAAATCAATGAAATAAAGAAAGAAAAAACAGAAGAGCTAAGTAGTTTTATCAAAAAAAACGACGCATCAAAATTATTCAATGACATTGCAAAAGCAAACATTAATTACAACTACTATTCAAACAAAGAAATTTATCCTATTATAAACTTTGGATATGATAAACAAAGTATTTTCAAAAAACTACCAAAAGACTTTTATAGCTACAGAAAAGACGTAGAATATAACAATGAAAGATATAAAGATTATTTAAACTACAACTCGTTTTTACGTTCTAACTTTAACAATCTATCACTAGAAAAACACCTAAACCATTCTAAAGATAATCATTTTAAAAGTACCTCTGTTTGTTATAATCTTGATAGGTTAAAGCTTATAGATAGTATGGTAACTAATGAATCCATTAAAAATGATTTGCTATATTATTTTACTATGTGGTTTTTAACAAAAAATAAGCATGTTGAAAACAATGATGTTGTTAAAACTTCTTTTTTAAGTAAAAGCACCCATAAGAAAAACAATGACATCATAAAAAACCTCTCTGCGTCATTAAATAACCTTAAACCCGGAGAAGTTTTTCCTGATATTGAGTTAGTAAATGGTGAACATTCAGAATTACATGTTAATTCCATTATAAAAAAACCAACAGCCATTTATTTTTGGTCTCATAATTTTTATGAACATTTTAAGGAAAGTCATTATAAAGTATACGAACTTAAAAGAAAGTACCCAGAAGTTGAATTCATTGCGGTAAACATAGATCATGATGATTTTAAAACATGGGCTAAGACTTTAAAAACAAACAGCTTTTCTTTAGTAAATGAATATCAATTTAAAAACCCCGAAGAATCTATGCATACCTTAGCCATTTATCCTATGACCAAGGTGATAATTATTGATAAAAATAATATTATAGTAAACAGTAATGCCAATCTATTTTCCTCCAATTTTGAAGAAGAGTTATTAGGACTCATCAATAAATAATCAAGGTATTATAAAACTAAAACATCATTTTTTCTAATAAAATCTGTGCTGTTTTTATTCTATACTTTTAAATAGGTCTGTTTTGCTTCACTCATATGCATTTGGGAAACAAACTAATTCTAACGTATTAATTACAAAAACATCTACCCATTTCTCTTTGATAAAAAAGGAGTAAATTTTAAAAGATGGTTTCTCCAGAAAGCTATCGAGATTTTCAAAAACTTTGTCTTCTCGTTTTTTATTAAGGAACAGGATCATAACCAGAACCTCCCCAAGGATGACAACTAAAAATACGCTTTATGGCCAACCAACCTCCTTTTAAAACCCCATGCTTTTTCAAGGATTCTTTGGCATAATGAGAACATGTTGGGCTATATCTACAGGTTGCTGGCGTTAAGGGCGATATCAAGACTTGATACACTTTTATTAAAAACAAAAACGGAGCGATGAGTATTTTTTTCATGTATTTTTTGTTTCGTTGTTTGCTTTTAAGCTGCTTAGTTGTTTGTTGTTTAGTCGAAAAGAAAATCAACAACTTAACGTCTTCACGACAAACTAAACGTCGTACCATCTTTGCCATCTTTTAGTTCAATACCAACAACTGTTAATTCGTTTCTAATTTTATCAGAAAGTGCAAAATCTTTGTTAGTTCTGGCTTCTTGTCTTAATTGGATAAGGATTTCAATAGCAGCTGAGAGTTTATCGGTTCCAGACTCATTTTTTGAACTGTTTTCTAAGCCTAAAATATCAAATGTAAACACCTTGATGGTTTCTTTTAAAGTGATTAAGTCTTCTGAAGAAATGGTTACAGAACCATCTTTTATTTGATTGATAACCTTAACGCCTTCAAATAAATTGGCTATTAAAATAGGTGTATTAAAATCGTCATTCATGGCATCGTAACAACTTTGTTTCCAAGAGGCAATATCTATAGTTGATGTTTCAGAGGTTTTTAAACTTTCTAATAGGCTCATGGCATCCATTAAGCGGTAAAAACCTTTTTCGCTGGCCAATAGGCCTTCATTGGTAAAATCTAAAATGCTTCTGTAATGGGCTTGCAACATAAAAAAGCGAGCCACACTTGGTGAAAAGGCTTTGGTAATGTTACTGTTCTCACCAGTAAAAATTTCACCGGGTAAAATATAGTTCCCGGTCGATTTTGCCATTTTCTTGCCATTCATGATCAACATATTAGCATGCATCCAATAATTTACGGGTGTTTGACCTTTAGCAGCTTCGTTTTGCGCAATTTCACATTCGTGATGTGGAAATTTTAAATCCATGCCACCGCCATGAATATCAAAATGCTCCCCCAAATATTTGGTACTCATGGCGGTACATTCTAAATGCCAGCCAGGAAACCCGTCGCTCCAAGGCGACGGCCAACGCATGATGTGTTGTGGTTCGGCCTTTTTCCAAAGGGCAAAATCTTGCGGGTTCTTTTTATCGGATTGTCCATCCAGCTCACGGGTATTATGGATTAAATCTTCCAATTTACGCTTGCTTAATTTACCATAATCGTGTGTTTCATTGAATTTGTGCACATCAAAATATACCGAACCGTTGATTTCATAGGCAAATCCGTTATCAATAATGGTTTTAATGAGTTCAATTTGTTCAATGATATGGCCAGTGGCCGTAGGCTCAATGCTTGGTGGTAAAAAATTGAAAGTGTTTAAAATGTTATGAAAATCAACCGTGTAGCGTTGCACCACTTCCATAGGTTCAATTTGCTCTAAACGGGCTTTTTTGGCAATGCGGTCTTCTCCAGCATCGGCATCGTTTTCTAAATGGCCAGCATCGGTAATGTTCCTAACATATCGAACTTTATAATCTAAATGTTTTAAAAATCTAAATATCACATCAAAAGACAAAAAGGTTCTTACATTTCCTAAATGTACATTGCTATAAACCGTAGGGCCACAAACGTACATGCCCACATGACCTTCGTTAATGGGTTTAAAGGTTTCTTTTTGTCCGGAAAGTGAATTGTATATTTTTATGTTATGATGCTTGTAAAGTGGCATGGTGTTATGCTGTTAAGGTGTTTGTTGTTATTTGGTTATAAAGTTATGTGGTTATAAAGTGATGAAGCTTGGTGTTTTTTTAGAATAAAGTTTCATTTTTTTTGTCTTATAAATTTACTCAACAAAAGCCAGCTTAGCAACAACCTAAAACTTAGTATCCAATTTTATATAATCTAAAAACTCTCTGCGTATTGCTTTTTCTTTGAATTTTCCACCAAATTCTGAGGTTACGGTACTGCTTTCAACATCTCTAATCCCTCTTGAATTAACACATAAATGTTTGGCATCAATAACGCAGGCAACATCTTCAGTATTTAAAACTTCTTGTAGTTCTTTAACGATTTGAATGGTTAAACGCTCTTGAACCTGAGGTCTTTTGGCATAATAATCAACAATTCTATTCATTTTTGACAGGCCAACAACGGTTCCGTTTGAAATATAAGCTACGTGAGCTTTACCAACAATAGGAAGCAAGTGATGTTCGCAAGTGGAATACATCGTAATGTTTTTTTCAACCAGCATTTCGCCATATTTATATTTATTTTCAAAGGTAGAAGCACTTGGTTTTCTATCTGGATTTAAGCCACTGAAAATTTCTTTAACAAACATTTTTGCAACTCTGTTGGGCGTTCCGTTTAAACTGTCATCGGTTAAATCAAGGCCAAGGGTTTCCATAATATGGCGTACATCGTCCTTAATAATCTCAATTTTTTCTTCATTTGAAAGCTTAAAGGCGTCATTTCGCATGGGGGTATTTGAAGACGTTCCGATGTGATCGTTTCCTAAAGCGTCAAATTCATCTATATTGTTATTAATTTTCATTTATTATAAAAATCAAGTTTTTAGTCTGCAAAGATAAGTAATTCACTTTGGTTATGTTTTGAATTAACTAATAATTAATGATTTCAAAGTTTCAAGTTTCATGCTTCATGTTCAAACTTTTAAGTTCAAAGTCACAGAGTTGCAAAGGGCCAATATTAATGGTTCAAATATGTTTTTGGGTTTTTTAATTAAAAATGTATTTGTAAACTTTGTTTAAACCTTTAATCTCTGTGTGTTTAGATATAAAAAAAATAGGCTCAAGCAACTGCAAGTTGACTAGTGTTAGGAAATTGACGAATCTATTTAACTCTGAAATATTTTAAAAAAAAACTTGAACAGATATGCTCAAGCTTTTTTTATAACCTAGGAATTATTTTTTAAAGATTAAATCCTAAGGTTAAGGTTACATTTGTGTTTTTAGTATCAACAGTTGCGGCGTCTGTCAAGCCAACTTGGTATAATGCATTTTTATTGGTTCTGTTAGCCTCATCGAAGGTTAGATCTAATTTGGTGTTTCCAAAATTAAAGCCAATACCTAAAGAGTAACCATTTAAGTCCCCAACGGTTACTTCATTTTTATAAGGACTTTCCTCAAAGCGGTAGCCACCTCTAAAACTAAATTGTTTGTACTTGTACTCACCACCAATTCTATAGGTTGAAGCGGTAGTTAATTGAGAACCAATAATATTATTTTGATCTATAAAAGCGGGATCGGATTTAGGTCTGAACTTTGTTTTACTGTAATCTTTAACAGAATAATCGAAGCTAATAAGACCTTGATCTCCAAAAACATAAGCTAAACTTCCAGTTGCCTTAGCAGGAGTTTGAAGTCTGTATCTTGGGAAAACATTTACAACTTGAGGATTAACCACCACTGCGCCATTGGTGCCATTGGTAGATAAAAATTGCGTAGTCTCCTCTTCAATGGAATACCATACTGGTGAATCAAAAGTTAATCCAACTCTAAACTCATTACTAAGCTTTAAAATACCACCTAATTGAAATGAAAAGCCAGTACCAATGGTAGATAGTGTGTTTTCAAAATCAATATCATTAATTATCGAACCAACATTAGAATTACTTTCAAAAAGCAATGTGGTCCTGTCGTAATTTATTAAGTGGGAATTTAAATTAATACCTAAATATAAATTATCTTCATATTGAACAGCGGCATTAAACGTTATTTTTCCGTTGTAGCCAGTAGAAGCATAAGTATATTGCTGATTGAATGTTCCATTAGCAAGATTCGAAAAATAGGTTGTATTGGCATCATCATTAGAATCGGGCTCTAATATAAACGATTCAAAACCAAGAAAAGCCTGTTGGTGTCCAAATCCAAAAAAGTTTCCTATTTCTGAGTAGGCATCTGAAATAGATTCCCCTGGCAAGGCAGAAATTTCATCGAGCCTTAGGCCATCTGCATAGTTTAAAAAGTATAAATCAATGGAGTTATTATTCGTGTTTGTTCCTACAGCCGACCATTGGTCATCAAAATTTCTCGTTTTATCATACTCCATACTTATGGTAAACTTTTTCCATGGAGAATTGGAATTGTTGTTAGCAAACACAAAGACAGCACCTCCTTGATTGATGTCAAATTTATTTTCTGTTGTGGTATTAAAACCATTAAAATAGCGAGAATCATTTTTAGTGTCTAAATTTGAAATGCTAAAAGAAGCATAACTTCTGGTAAATACAGCGGAGCCTGCGGGGTTTAAACTCACGGCACTTAAATCGCCACCCAAAGCTCCAAAAGCACCGCTTAGCGCTCTAAATCTTGCCGAACCCTGAATGTCGTCTTGCGAATATCTTAGCGCATCCGTAATGTCTTGACCGTAAACAAAAGACATAGTAAGCACGCTCATGAATAAAAAGGTTAATTTTTTCATAGCTTATTTAATTAATTTTTTAAAATTATCCACGTCTTCTGCCAGACGAACCGGAACTACTTGAACTGGAACCGCTACTGCTCCTTGAAGACGATCTGGAAACTCCAGAACTTCCGCTACTGCTCCGACTTCCAGAATTGTAATTACTAGAAGGTGTGGCACTTGAAGGAGAACTTCTCCTCGTTGAATTATTGTAAGTAGCCGAAGAAGGTTGAGAACTTCTTCTAATGGTTGAAGAAGAGCGTGATGTTGAGTTTGTAGTAGGCGCTGATACAGCTGACGTTCTTCTCCTTACCGTATTATATTCGCCTGAGCTATTAACCCTATTGGTCGTATTTGAATTTGAAAATACATTACTTGATCTTCTAGAGGTATTATAAACACTATTGGCATTATATCTTGAAGTTCTATTGACCGAACTTTCTGCACGATTGTTTAAGTCTGAGCGAAAGTTAGAAGCTATAACGCCTCTTCTGCTGCCAATATATGAACGATTTCTTCCATAATAGTTGTTGGTATAGTAACCATTATTAAAATAAGGATAGCCATAGCTATGGTATCTGTAAGGATTATAAAAGGACCAACCAGTGTAGAAACCACCATAGAAATAAGGATCATAAAAACCGCCATTCCATCCCCACGAATTCCATCCCCAACCAGAGTAATATGGGTTATTCCATCCCCAGTTGTTAAATCCATTATCGTAGATATTAATACTAACCGTGCTATTGCTTTGACCCCAACCTGAATAGCCTTGGTAATTGTTATCCATGGTATCATTTTCAACAATTGTTCCTTGGTATTCATCAATATCGGTAAAGATAGCGTTGTCATTGACCATATTGTCATATTCCAATGATTTCTCCCTGAAATAATTTTTGTAGTAACTACTACTATTAGGATTGGTGTTTACTTCAACAACAGCGTCTTGATATACTGTGTGTGGGTTTGAAGCATCGTAAATACCATCACTGTCAACACCAACATATTGATAAGAACCACATGATGATAAACCAAATAGCAAGCCTAAACTAGCTATAAATGGAATTTTCTTTCTTAAGGAGGTATTAATTTGCATATCTCTATTATTTTATTGTTGAACATAACAAAAATAGTTAGTTTTGCTGAACTATTTTATTATTTAACATAGTCACAATTTTTATGCCAAAACATACATATGAGCAAAAAACTAACACCTAGGGCAGAAGATTATTCAAAATGGTATAATGAACTTGTCGTGAAAGCCGATTTAGCTGAAAATTCTGCCGTTAGAGGCTGCATGGTTATTAAACCTTATGGTTATGCTATTTGGGAAAAAATGCAAGCAACACTTGATAAAATGTTTAAAGAAACAGGACATCAAAACGCTTATTTCCCCTTGTTTGTTCCAAAAAGCCTCTTTGAAGCCGAAGAGAAAAATGCCGAAGGATTTGCAAAAGAGTGTGCCATTGTAACCCATTACAGACTGCAAACTGATCCTGATAGACCGGGGAAATTGCGAGTAGATCCAGAAGCGAAGTTAGAAGAAGAACTCATTGTAAGACCAACCAGCGAGGCCATTATTTGGAATACCTACAGAAACTGGATTCAATCCTACAGAGATTTACCTATTTTAATCAATCAATGGGCCAATGTGGTGCGCTGGGAAATGCGAACCCGTTTATTTTTAAGAACGGCAGAATTTTTATGGCAAGAAGGTCATACCGCCCATGAAACAAAAGCCGAAGCAATAACCGAGGCAAAACTGATGAATCAGGTTTATGCAACCTTTGCTGAAAATTTTATGGCCATGCCCGTGATTCAAGGCGTTAAAACTGAAAGCGAACGTTTTGCAGGCGCCGAAGAAACCTTTTGTATTGAAGCTTTAATGCAAGATGGCAAAGCTTTACAAGCTGGAACCTCTCATTTTTTAGGCCAGAATTTCGCAAAAGCCTTTGACGTAAAATTTGCAAACAAAGAAGGGAAGCAAGACCATGTTTGGGCAACCTCTTGGGGCGTTTCAACACGGTTAATGGGCGCGTTAATCATGACCCATAGTGACGATTTTGGATTGGTTTTACCTCCAAGTCTTGCCCCTAACCAAGTGGTTATTGTTCCTATTTATAAAAGTGAAGAAGAATTTGAAAGCATTTCAAAAGTGGTAAACACCATTGTTTCAAACCTAAGAGAGCAGAACATTTCTGTAAAATACGATTATAGAGATACTCAAAGACCTGGCGCTAAATTTGCACAACACGAATTACAAGGCGTTCCAATACGCATTGCCATTGGTCCAAAAGATTTGCTATATGGCACCGTTGAAATAGCAAGAAGAGATACCTTAACCAAGGAGATAGTTTCCTTAAATGATTTAACTGCAACGGTAAAGCAATTGTTAGAAGCTATGCAAAAGAGTTTGTTTGCAAAAGCGTTGCATTACAGAGATAGCCACATTACTGAAGTTGATACTTTTGAAGCCTTTAAAACCGTGTTGGAAACTAAAGGCGGATTCATTTCTGCCCATTGGGATGGCACCAACGAAACAGAAGCTAAAATAAAAGAGCTTACCAAGGCTACCATTAGATGTATTCCTTTAGAAAGAAACGAAGAACATGGGGCTTGTGTATTGACCGGAAAGCCTTCAAAATATAGAGTTTTGTTCGCAAAAGCATATTAAATAAAATTTTTAAAAAAAATATTACCAAGCTATTGTGACATTTAAAAATAGTTGTATTTTTGCATCCGCAATGGAAAACATTGAATGTTATTTGAAATAAGTGTTAAACTAAAAATTAGATTTATCACCTATAAAACAAATGGCCCGTTCGTCTATCGGCTAGGACGCCAGGTTTTCATCCTGGTAAGAGGGGTTCGACTCCCCTACGGGCTACAATTTTAATAATAAAAAGAACTAATGGCAAATCATAAGTCAGCGTTAAAAAGAATCCGAAGCAACCAAGTTAAACGCGTTGTAAATAAATATCAACATAAAACAACCCGTAATGCTATAAAAAAATTACGTGAGTTGACCGATAAAAAAGAAGCAGAGACTTTATTTCCTTCGGTAGCCTCTATGTTAGATAAATTAGCTAAGAAAAATGTTATCCATGCTAATAAAGCTTCAAACCTTAAATCTGGTTTAGCGAAGCATGTGGCTTCTTTATAAGCATTACAATCTAGTTATATATTAAAAACCTCTCTGTTCTGTTTAGGAGAGGTTTTTTTATGGTTTTCACTTTACTGTAATCCTTTTTTATAAAACTTTCTCAATTCAAAAATTATCCAAAGTTTTTTCTATCGTGGAAGCATTAAGTCTCCATGTTTTAATTTTTAAAGGACTCTTAATGGGTTTCAAGAGCCTTATGTTTTTGGAACATGGAACAGACAAATTTATGAGGTCATTTCAAAAGCCATCTCAGAAGGTTTCAATCGGTTTAAAAAAAATGCCTTGGCGTTAACCAAAGCATTTTTATACGTTTGAGATAGCCTTTAATTATCCATTCATAGAAATTAAAAACTCATCGTTATTTCTGGTTTTTTTAAATCGGTCGTTAATAAATTCCATAGCTTCCACAGGATTCATGTCAGCTAAATATTTTCTCATAACCCACATTCTTTGGATGGTATTTTCGTCTAACAGTAAATCATCTCTACGGGTGCTAGAAGAGGTAAGGTCAATAGCTGGGAATATTCTACGATTGGATATTTTTCTATCCAATTGCAATTCCATATTACCAGTTCCTTTAAATTCCTCAAAAATAACTTCATCCATTTTAGAACCTGTTTCAGTTAATGCCGTTGCAATAATAGTTAAAGACCCACCATTTTCAATATTTCTAGCAGCACCAAAGAAACGTTTTGGTTTATGCAGTGCATTGGCATCAACACCACCACTTAATATTTTACCAGAAGCAGGCTGAACCGTGTTGTAAGCTCTTGCTAAACGAGTTATGGAGTCTAATAAAATAACCACATCATGGCCACATTCTACCAAACGTTTTGCCTTTTCTAGAACAATATCAGCAATTTTAACGTGTTCATGAGCTTCTTTATCAAAGGTAGACGAAATAACTTCGCCTCTTACATTACGTTGCATGTCGGTAACTTCTTCAGGACGTTCATCAATTAATAAAATCATTAAATAAACTTCTGGATGATTGGCGGCTATGGCATTGGCCACATCTTTAAGCAACATGGTTTTTCCTGTTTTAGGTTGCGATACAATCATGCCGCGTTGCCCTTTCCCAATGGGTGAAAACAAGTCCATAATTCTTGTTGAAATGGTACTTTGTTTTTCTGCAATATTAAATTTTTCCTTTGGAAATAAGGGCGTTAAATGTTCAAAAGACACGCGATCTCTTACTACATCAGGACTTTGGCCATTAATCTTTATAACCTTAATTAAGGGGAAATATTTTTCACCTTCTTTTGGAGGTCTTACATGTCCAAGAACGGTATCACCCTTTTTTAAACCAAACAATCTTATTTGCGATTGAGATACATAAATATCATCTGGAGACGATAAATAATTATAATCTGACGACCTTAAAAACCCATAACCATCAAGCATGATGTCTAAAACACCTTCGCTTTCAATAATGGCATCAAATTCAAAATCTGGTTCGCGATAACGGTTTCTGTTATCTTTATTGCCATTATTTACATGGCTATTCTGGTTTGGTTGGTTAGTATTCCCATTATTGTTTCCATTATTTGGATTTTTATTGGGGCTTTTTTGTTGAGGCGTATGCTCTCTTTTAGGATGATTTTTTTGAACATCCCTAGGCTTGTTCTCAACAGCTGTTTTGTTTGCTGAATCTGAATTTGATTTTTCTTCAACCTTCTTTTCTATAACTGCTGGAGTTGGTTTTTTCTGAATTTCGGAAGCTTTATTTTCAAAAGGAAGTTCAGCCGTTTTATTAGTTGGATTATTTGATGGTTTTTTTATACGTGCTCTTGGTTTTTTGTCCCGATTTTCAGCAGGTTTATTTGGAACAGGCTTATTTGGAGCAGGTATGTTTTCAGTTGTAGTTGATTCAGGTTTAAGAACTTCTGCAACAGATGTTGGGTTGGTTGCCTGATGATCTAATATTTGATAAACTAGGTCTGATTTTTTTAATGAACGATACTTCGGAACGTTCAATTTTTGAGCAATCTCCTGAAGTTCAGAGAGTTTCTTTTCGTTTAATTGTGAAATTTCAAACATTTGATGTTTACTTGAAAATTATAAATGTGTATAAATTTGAGTTGTTCTGAAAAAAAAATGATTTTTAATCTGAAGAATTAACAACCTACTTAAGTGGCTGCTAGCATTGTTACTGCAATAATACAACTTTATTTTAATTTTTAATGCTAGTTTTATAAAGAAACTGTTATTTTTGCAGTCAATTTTATTTTGTAAAATGTTACAACGCATACAAACAATTTATCTTTTGATTTCTGCAGCTATTTCTGCGGGTTTCATTTTTTTATTTCCTCTTTGGGAAACGAAAGAGGGTATTAAAGTCTTTGCGTTTCAAAAAGTCTTGTATTTAAGCCTGTTTTTAGGCTCTGCCTTACTTTCATTACTTTCCATTTTTATGTTTAAAAACAGGAAGCTTCAGTTTGTTTTGGGGCGACTTAACATCATATTAAACTTTTTTTTACTAGGATTTTTTGTGTATCTATCTCTAAATGTATCTGGAGAAACCATGGTTTCTGTGAAAGGTATTGGGATGTTCCTTCCAATTATTTCTATCGTGTTTTTGGTATTAGCCAACAAGGCCATTAAAAGGGATGAAGATCTTGTAAAATCTGTAGATCGATTGCGATAAACCTAACATCTTAGTAGTATTAGTGCGTTAAAACCCAAAGTGAAAGCTTTGGGTTTTTTAATGCCTTTTATGAAACTCAATCACTTCTAAATTATCAATCTTGCTTCCATCAATGGTAAACCTTAACATGGTTCTTACCTTATGAAAGCCATGTGTTCCTGCAGCACCAGGATTCATATGTAATAACCCAAGATGTTTATCGGGCATCACCTTTAAGATATGCGAATGGCCACAGATAAATAATGTTGGTGGATTTGCTCTAATCGCTTCTCTAACCCGAACATCGTAAGCTTTTGGGTAACCACCAATATGGGTTATCCAAACATCCACATCTTCACACATAAACCGGTTATGCTCAGGAAACTCAGACCTAATCATGGTATTATCTATGTTGCCGTAAACCGCTTTTAAGGGTTTTAAGTTTTTTATGGCGTCGGTCACAGTAATATCGCCAATATCACCGGCATGCCAAACCTCATCGGCTTCTTTTACATATTTTAATATAGAATCATCTATATAACTATGGGTATCAGAAAGCAATACTATTTTTGTCATTATAAAGTGTTAATGGTAAATCTAAACTGATAAATCTATTTATCTTTGTTGTTCAAACAAAAGTATCAAAATAGATTGAGGTATTTTATTCAACTTTCTTATAACGGAAAACAGTATCATGGTTGGCAAAATCAGCCCAAAGCTATTTCTGTACAAGAAGTTATTGAAAAAGCATTGTCCACTATTTTAAAAGATACTATAGCTATTGTTGGTGCAGGAAGAACCGATACCGGTGTACATGCGTTGCAAATGTTTGCACATTTTGATACAGAACTTACTTTTGATGAAGAAGATTTGGTATTTAAGCTCAATTCATTTTTACCAAAAGACATAGCCATTCATACTATTTTTAAAGTGAAACCCGAAGCGCATGCCCGGTTTGATGCCATAAGCAGAACATATACGTACAGAATTGCCTTAAAAAAAAATGTTTTCAACTTTGAAAGTGCTTACTTTTTATCAAAAGCATTGGATGTTGACAAAATGATTGAAGCTTCAAAAATCTTATTTCAGTATCAAGATTTTCAATGCTTTTCAAAAACAAATACCGATGTAAAAACGTATCATTGCAAGCTCATGAAAGCCCATTGGTTTTTTGAAAATGATGAGCTTCATTTTGTAATCCAGGCCGATAGGTTTTTAAGAAACATGGTTAGGGCTATTGTAGGCACTATGATTGAAATTGGAATGGAAACCCTACAAGTTAATGATTTACATGCCATTATACAATCTAAAAACAGGAGTAAAGCCGGATATTCTGTGCCTGCGCATGCCCTTTATTTAAAAGCCGTAGAATATCCCCAAAACATCTATTATCAATGAGGTAATGAATTAATAAATGAATAAAACAAAAGAACAAGTTTTTGATATTAGCTTATTTAAACGGCTTTTAATTTATATTAAACCTTATAAATTAGTCTTTTATGGGGTATTGATGTCGGTTATATTAATAGCGGTCTCAGGTGCCTTGCGTCCAAAAATTTTGCAATTGGCCATAGACGAGAATATTGCAACCAAAACCGTAGAAGGCTTTTTGCCTTATGTGGTTATCATGGCTGTCATGCTTATGTTAGAGGTTATTTTTCAATGGTTTTTTATTTATTACGCAGGTTGGCTGGGTCAAAATGTGGTAAAAGATGTTAGAGTAAAGTTGTTTAATCACCTGCTTAAATTTAAAATGCAGTATTATGATAATTCTTCGGTGGGCGTTCTTATAACCCGGGCCGTGACGGATATGGAACGTATTGCAGATATTTTTGGACAAGGATTATTTACCATATTCAGGGATTTATTGACCATGTTGGTGGTTTCCGGTTTTATGCTGTATATGAACTGGAAGTTGAGTTTGTTGGTGTTTTCCATGTTGCCTTTGGTATTGATAGCGACCAGAATTTTTCAAAAGTATATGAAAAAAGCCTTTGAAGAAGTGCGTACCGAAGTGTCTAACCTAAATTCTTTTGTACAGGAACGTATTACAGGCATGAAAATATTGCAATTATTTACCAGAGAAGATACGGAGTACGAAAAATTTAAAGACATTAATGAACGTCATAAAAAAGGTTGGCTAAAAACGGTTTGGTACAACTCTATTTTCTTTCCCATTGCGGAATTATCAACCTCAATAACCATAGGTTTGGTTGCTTGGTATGGCGGTTTAAATGTGGTTTTAGGACAAACTTCGTCGGTTGGTGATTTGGTGGCCTTTATCATGTTTATTCCTATGTTATTCAGACCTTTAAGGCAGATTGCCGATAATTTTAACACCTTACAAATGGGTATGGTTGCAGCTACTAGGGTTTTTAAGGTTTTAGAAACGACTTCTCAAATTGACGATCACGGAACCATTGAAGCAACGTCTTTTAAAGGTGTTATTAATTTTAAAAACGTTTCTTTTAGCTATGTTGAAGATGAACTTGTTTTAAAAGGCATTTCGTTTGACGTTAAAGCCGGAGAAACCGTTGCCATTGTTGGTGCAACCGGCGCTGGAAAATCCACCATTATTAATTTATTAAATAGATTTTACGAAATCAAGGATGGCGTTATTGAGGTAGATGGAACGGACATCAAAAAAATTACCTTATCATCCTTACGAACTCAAATTGCTGTAGTTTTACAAGATGTTTTTTTATTTGCTGATACTATTTTAAGTAATATCACGCTTAATAATCCAAAAGTTACCGAAGCACAAGTCGTTCAAGCTGCTAAAGCCATTGGGATTCATGAGTTTATTTCCAGTTTGCCAGAAGGATATCATTACAATGTAAAAGAACGTGGCGTTATGCTCTCGTCTGGGCAGCGGCAACTCATTTCGTTTTTAAGAGCTTATGTTACCAATCCAAGTATTTTAGTATTGGATGAAGCCACCTCATCGGTAGATTCGTATTCTGAGCAACTCATTCAAACGGCTACCGATAACATTACCAAAGGAAGAACCTCCATTATTATTGCCCACCGATTGGCAACCATTAAAAAGGCCGATAAAATAATGGTGATGGATTCTGGCCATATCGTGGAGCAAGGCACGCATAACGAACTTTTAAAGAAAGAAAACGGCTATTACAAAAATCTTTATGAAGTTCAGTTTTTAAAGGAAGAAATTGTTTAAAATTAAAATTTGTTTTAAAATTTAATAGCAATTACGGTTTTACCGTAATTTTTTTATATAAGTAATCGTACATTTGATTCATTAAATTTCTAATAAACTTATAATTGTTATTTTTATGAAAAACTTAAAACTACTTACTTACTTACTTACTTACTTACTTACTTACTTACTTACTTTAAGTGTTATAATATCTTGTCAACATGATGAAAATATTATTTCTACATCTTCTGAATCTATTATTGAAAGCAAAAGCATTTCACTAATAAATAATCGTCTTTATTTTAGTGATAAAGAACTTTTTACTGAAATTTATAATAAATATGCTGATGCTACCGAAGAAGAACTATACAGTTTTTTAGAATCTTATTATAAAGAAGGATTTTTGTCATTAAGGCCTCTTGTGACAGAAGAAAATGAAGATTTTATATTTAATAGAATAAGCACAATATATAAATCTAATATACTCTATAAACAATCTAACAAAACTTCTTCACAGAAAGCTGTTTTGAATAATATTATAGACGACATAGATGAATTAGAAGATATAGTTGGAGATGAAACATTTGCAGCTTTTTTAAATTATGATGCAGAGGTTCAAATAGAAAATAGTATTTATAAATATACCGATACAGGATTATTTGTTATACCTACAGAGAATTATGAAAATTTAGGTGTTTATCTTGATAATCAAAATATTTCTAAAACGTTGTTACAACCTACAGATGAAATTGTTTCAAAAACTTACATTACAAAAAATGGAATAAATGATTTATATACAGTAGATTCTGTGAACAAAATTCAGTATTTTGCTAGTACATGTAATATAGCAGATGAAGTTATCCAAGATTGTGGATCAACCAGTACAGGTGGCGGAACTTCTGGCGATGGTGGGACTTCAGGAGGTACGACAACAACAGTTGATCCCTTAGATGGTCTTCAGAACTTTGTTGATGGATTAAAAACATGTAGTCCAAGTAGTGGAATTTTTGGAGATTTATTTGGCACAAATAAAGTTTGTAAAGACACCTACGAAAGTGGAAGAAGAGTTAAAACAAAAGCTTTTAATTATAATTATTTTATAGCATATCATGCAGGCGTGAAAGTAAAACATCAAAAAAAGGGCTGGACTGGGCTTTGGAGAAAGGAAAATACTGATATTGTTGCAATGGGAGCATCTCGCATAAGCTATGATTATGATATTAATCCTGTTTTAAATAGTGCATTGAGTGGTTTGAATTTATTTGAAACCAAAATTTCATCTAAAAAATATGGGAAACAGTGGGTTTTTAATACAACAGCCTATACCGGTTCATATAATTTTTACGGGATAATATCCCAAACAAATTATTCAGCAAATCTTTATCCAAGAGCTTTTCAAGATGATTTTATTATTGAAACATTTGGGGGTACATTATTAGATAAAAAAGAACTGAATCTTTTCTTTTGGAAGGGAGCACAACAAGCTACAGAATGGCTTGTGAAAAACAAATTGACATTTGATAGTGGTTTTGTAATGCCAAAAGAAAGAACTTTAGCATATAAAAGCCCTCAGTATGGTAGAATATTAGTCCAAAAATCAGTTTTTAAAAACTGCTCAAATTGTGATATACAAGATAAAACAATAGATTTTGGATTTTCTTTAAAAACAAATATAGGTCCTGATAATAATTGGTCTATTAGTACTCCTTCACCTGGTAATTTAAGTTTGCAACCAAAAAGATATAGTACTTCATTATATGGAGTTGTTAAAAGAGGTGGACAATGGCATGGCAGCCTAATTGATTTTTAATTAAGAATTATTATTAGTTTATGAAAAATCTTTTTGAAGAATCATGTAAGTATTTTAAACGATTTATAATATTGGTAGCGATTTATGTTCTTTTTTCATGCCAATCTGCATATTACACTCACGATTTAGAATCCACACCATATGGTGTAGATTATAGCAAAGGTAAATGGCTGTTAAATGAAATCGATGCGCCATACACCATAAAAGACAAACTAGCAAAAATAGCTAAAGAAAAATTTTCCAAAAACATAGGTAGTGCTTTTAAATATTTGGGTGATGACAAATCTATGGCACTTTCTTACGTGCCAATAAACCCAGACACCTTATTGCTAAAACGTTTAAAAAAAGAGTCTCAATTTGATTATTTAATCAATATAAAAGGAGTTAATGTAAAAAACGAAATAGGATTTATCCAAGACGGCTATTTAGATGTTTATAAAAAAAATGTTTCTGAAACCATTTTGCAAATTTATGACCTTAATACTTTAGAAATTATCTACAATAGAAAAGTAATTGGTAAAGTAACCCCTTTTAATGAAGAAGACAACGATTTGCATTTAGTAAAAAGCCCTAATGGAATGATTGTTAAGAGTTTAAATAAAATTTTAAAAAAGCTTAATAAATAACAATAGTATATGAAACAAATATTATTTCTATCAATCTTTATGTTGCTAACTACCGCATATTCTCAAAAAATTGACCAAAACCCTTCTGTTGAAGCTAAGGTTATAGGTGTACAAACCGGGCTTTTCGGTTTATGGGGATATTATGAAACAAAACTTTCGCCTAAAATATCTTTAAGAACCGAATTAGGTTTAGATGTAGGGTTGAGACAAGGCCTTTTTACTAATAATGAGTTGGTATTTGCCTTAATTCCAAACTTAGCTTTAGAACCTCGTTGGTATTACAGTTTGGAAAGACGAGTTAGGAAAAATCGGGATGTTAGCAATAATACAGGATTCTTTTTAGGCTTAAAAGCAAGATATTATCCCGATTGGTTTGTTATTTCTAATGAGAAAAATATATCAGTCATTGAAAGTTTAGATTTCATTCCAAAAATTGGTTACAGAAAAGTATGGAATAATCATTTAAGTTTTGAATCTGGTTTTGGAATAGGGAAATCTTTGAGTATAGCTAGTAGTTTTTGGGATACTACAGCAGAGTTAACATTTAGAATTGGTTATAATTTTTAAAGGAAGAATTGATTTGATGTTTACATCAAATCTTTTTTAATGAGTTTTGTTAGTTCATCAGTATCTTTAAAAACAACAAACTCACCATCAACAAAATAAGAGATATGGCCCGTTTCTTCACTGACCACGAGCGCTAAAGCATCGGTTTTTTCTGTAACCCCAATGGCGGCTCTATGCCGTAATCCAAAGCGTTGCGGAATATTTTTTTCATTGTTAACCGGAAGAATCACTCGGGTAGCCTTTATGATATTATTTTTTATAATAATGGCACCATCATGCAGCGGACTGTTTTTAAAAAAAATACTTTCTAAAATGGGCTGTGTTAATTTAATATTCATGTCATCGCCTGTAGTAATCAAAAAATCCAGATTATTATTGCGCTCTAACACCATTAAAGCTCCTGTTTTTGAAGAAGCCAGTTTATTGCAGGCAGAGATGATGGTGTCAACTTCGGTGGCATCGCCGGTTTCAGCTTTTAAAAAATTGAGATGTTTTAAAAAGTTTCGTCGTCTACTAAAATTAGTGGAACCAACCATTAAAAGAAATTTTCTAATCTCTGGTTGAAATACGACAATTAAGGCAATGATACCCACTTTCATAAAACCACCAAAAATACCGGTTAGCAATTCCATGTTAAGAAAATCGGTCAGTCTCCAAGCCAAATAAATAATGATAATGCCAATAAAGATGTTGATGGCAACCGTACCTTTAACAAGTTTGTGAACGTAGTAGAGTAAAAGTGCCACTAAAATGACATCAATCACATCAACAACGGTAAATTTTAAAAGGTCTTTAAAAATATCCAAAGGCATGTGGGTTTTGGTAAATTTAGTAAAATATAGCTAATTAAAAACAAATTCGTCGTTAGCAACCGTAACATTTTTATAATCTATTTGAGACAGCATGGATTTATAAGTCATATAATCTTGAAACGATAAGGATTCCTTAATTTCAGAAACTATAAGGGCATTTTCTTGATGGGTTAAATGTGTGTTTAAATGCTTTAAAAGCTCTTTTTGGTTTGAAGTGTGTGTAAAAGAAGTATCATTGGAAATGATTGAAATATAAGTAGAATCTAACGAATGTACTTTAATATTTACCAATTGTTGCACCTCTGTTTTTTTGCTGTTTAAAAAAGTTTGAGCGTTTTCTTGATGGTACATAATCTCTGTAAAGTCAATAAAACCGAGATTTTTTCTACTCAAATCATGACAGGTAAAGTAGTTTTTAGCGTTTTCATTTTTATGTACTTCAGCTTGTCTCTTTTTGTCTTGTAAAAAAATGATTTTTGGAAGCGCTTGTTTTAAGGTTAAGCGCTTATCAATATTAACCAGCCAATTGGTGGTGCCAATTAAATTTTTTCTATTGAGTTCTACAC
>Ga0210044_10001382_pt1 | contig 36829 bp, 34 predicted proteins | sample CryGey13umfilter_2_FD_183959 | JGI IMG/M metagenome (GOLD analysis project Ga0210044, IMG submission 183959) | Groundwater microbial communities from aquifer in Utah, USA - Crystal Geyser 4/9/14 3 um filter (SPAdes) (version 2) | ecosystem: Environmental > Aquatic > Deep subsurface >...
AAAGACAAAGGCTTCGGGGTGGAAAAAGGAAAACCGTCAAGGCCGCCATCCACTTTCGCAGCCGTGCACACCCTCAAGATCCTCGGGGCGTTGAATGACGAAGTAAAAGCCGGCGCGGTGAAATACCTGAAGGAGACACGCTACGCCGGACTCCATCTCGAAGAAACGTACACCACGCAACCTACCATTCAGGACATGGCCTATGTACTGGAGGCCTTTGCGGATCTCTCCGCAGGCGGAGAAGTCAACCGGGACAGCATCTATGAGTTTATCGCGTCCCTCTACATTCCTGAGAACGGCGGTTTCGGGCCCCAACCCGGATACGGCGCATCTCCTCCGAGCACCTATTACGGCGTTTTATGTCTAAAACAACTGGGCAAATTAAATTGAAAGGGTCCGTGCCTAATTTCTTTGCACGTCCATCCAGTCCCTGAGCCCGTCTCCGAGAAAATTGAATCCCATGACCACCAGCATAATGGCGATCCCAGGAAAGATCGTGAGGTGCGGCGCCACGAGCATGAAGTGGCTCCCCTCGTTGAGCATGGAGCCCCAGGAGGGGGTGGGCGGCTGGGTACCGAGCCCCAGGAAAGAGAGGCCCGCTTCGGCCAGGATCGCGGATGCACAGCCGAATGTGGCTTCAACAATGATCGGGGCCAGGGTATTGGGGAGGATATGGCGCATCAGGATTCTCAATGGGCCCGCGCCCAGGGCACGTGCCGCCTGTACATATTCCCGCTCCCGGACCGTGAGGATCTGCCCCCGGATCAGCCGGGCATACCCCACCCATCCGGTGAGGCAGAGGGCGAAGATCACGTGATTCAGCGAAGGCCCCAGGACAGCGGTCATGGCGATGGCCAGAAGGATTCCCGGGAAGGCCTGGAGGATATCGATGATCCGCATGATGATTTCATCTATCCAGCCTCCGGCATAACCCGACAGAGAGCCGATCAGCAGTCCCACCGAGAGTGAAATGCCGACAACCACGGTCCCCACCTTCACCGAGACCTGGGCGCCGTACAGGATTCTGCTCAGGATGTCTCGGCCCAGCTTGTCCTGTCCCAGGGGATGGGAGAGCGTGGGCCCGCTCAGGTTTCCAGCCAGGTCAAGCTCTGACGGATCATAGGGCGCGACATAAGGCGAGAGCGCCGCAACCGTGGTCATCACGAGGACGATGATCAAGCCGATCAGGGCCAGCCGGTGTTTACGCATCTGCCCCCCTTCCCCCAACCCGGATCCTGGGGTCCGCCGCCCCATAGAGCAGGTCGGTCAGCAGGTTGACCAGCACATAGCAAAGCGAGATAAAGAGTACCGTCCCCTGCACCACCGGATAGTCCCGCTGGTTGATGGCCTGGATCAGGAGGCGTCCGATGCCCGGCCAGGAAAAGATGGTCTCGGTGATGATGGACCCCGAAAGGAGCGCGCCGAACTGAAGGCCTATAATGGTGATCACCGGGATGAGCGCATTCTTCAGGGCATGTTTGAAGAGGACCACCCTCTCGGCAAGCCCCTTGGCCCGGGCCGTGACGATGTATTGCTCACGGATCACTTCGAGGATGCTGGATCGGGTCATCCGGGTCAGGATTGCGGACATGCCCATGCCCAGGGTCACGGCCGGAAGGATCAGGTGTTGAACGCCTCCGATGCCTGAGACCGGAAGCCAGCCGAGCCGGATGGAAAAAAAGAGGATCAATAGAGGGCCCAGCCAGAAGTTGGGCATGGAGATCCCGATCAGGGCGAAGAGCATGGAGGCATTGTCCATCAGCGAATACTGCTTGGTTGCGGAGAGGATCCCGATGGGGATGGCGATGAGCAGGGCAACCATCATGGCGGCGAGGGTCAGGATGAATGTGGCGGGGAACCGTTTCAGGATAATCTCCGTGACCGCTTCCCGGGAATGGATGGAACGGCCCAGTTCCCCTCGGACGAGGCCTGAGAGGAAGACTCTGTACTGCTCGGCCACGGGCCGGTCCAGCCTGAGTTCATGGCGCAGGGCCTCCTTGTCCGCTGCCTGCGCCTGTTCCCCCATCATGATCTCCACCGGGTCCCCGGGGATCATGTGGACCAGGAAGAAGACCAGGGTGACGACACCGAGGATGATGGGGATCAGCAGGAGTATCCGTTTTGCGATATAATGGGACAAATGTGTGACCCTTTAAGATATTAGGTTCTTCTCCCATTTAGTGGGTAAATAGGGTTCGAGGGTTCAAGGGGTCAAGGATTCAAGTGAAATACTAAAACGCAAGCAAAATCTTCAGAGAAAAACACTTGGCCCCTGGAATCCTTGACCCCTTGGCTCCTTATGTTTCCACCCACTCTTTTGGAAATGATCTATTTCTAATTCTAATTTTTATCCACCCAGACATCCTTCAACGAATAAAGGTCTCCCCTCGGGTCCAGCACGAAACCCTCAACATTTTTCCTCATCACGGCCACGTTGTCGTAATGCCAGAGAGACACATACGGCAGGTCACGGGCCAGGATCTCCTGGACCCTTCTATAATATTCTTTCCTCCGGGTGAGATCAAGGGTTCTTCTTGCATGCTCGAGCAGGGCGTTGACTTCGGGATTTGCGTACCTCCCCCGGTTGGCGCCGGCCGGGGGAAAGTTCTTTGAATGGAAGATGTAATCATAGATGTCCGGGTCCGTGACCCCCACCCAGGAAAGAGAATAGAGCTGGAAGTTCCCGGACTTGATGTCTCCGTAGAAGGTTCCCCACTCGTAGGATCGGATGGTGAGCCCGATCCCCACTTGTTTGAACTGCTGCTGCAGCGCCGCGGCGATCCGCTTTCCCTGTTCGTCCTGGGACGTCTTGTAGCTCAGGGTGAACCGCATGCCGGTGCCGTCGCCGTCCGGATCGGGGAAGCCCGCCTGGTCCAGCAGTGTACGGCTTATTCCCGGGTTGTATTCATATTCTTTTACCCCGCCGGAATACGCCCAGTTGAGCGGGGAGAGGAGTCCGGTTGCAGGGCGGGCCATCCCCTTGAGCAGGTAACGGATAATGGCCTTCCGGTCCACGGCGTATGCGACGGCCTCACGGACCTTCTGTTTTATCAGAATCGGGTCCGTCAGGTTGAATCCGATATAGGAGTAATTCAGGCCGGGTCCGGTCATCAGCTTGAGGCGGGGGTCCTTTTGTATGAGGGGGATATAATCCAGTTCGATCCCGTTGATGACCAGGTTCAACGTCCCCTTTTGCAGTTCAAGGAAGCGGACCGTGTTGTCCGGCACGACCCGGAAGATCACGCGGGAGAGCTTCGGGGCTCCTCCAAAATAGTCCGGGTTGGCCGAGAGGTCATAGGATTCACCTTGATCCCTTTTTGCGAGCCTGAACGGTCCGGTCCCCACCGGCGCCTTTGCGAAGTCCACGCCTTTCGCTGATGCGTTTTGCGCAGGGACGATTCCCATGGCCATGCTGAGAAGAAATGGGGCAAAGGGTTCCTTGAGCACAAACCGAATGGTCTTCTCATCCGGTGTTTCGATCCGCTCAATCTGTTCATAGGTGCTCTTGTGCGGAGAGCCCACGGCCGGGTCAAGGATCGAATCAAAGGTATATTTCACATCCGAGGAGGTGAGCGCCGTCCCGTCGTGGAACCGGATGCCTTCCCGGAGATGAAAGAGATAAGTCCTGGGGTCAGGGGTTTCCCAATTCAAAGCAAGGTCGGGTTGGATCAGGCCTTTTTCATCCTGACGCAGAAGGCCGCTATAGATCAGGCCGTTGATCCGGGAGGAATTCGCATCCGTGGCGAGCCGAGGGTCCAGGGATGTCGGCTCGGATTCGATCCCGATCACCACCGTATCCGGAGGGATGCCGCCCGAATTGCAGGCGGAGATCAAGAGGGTCAGCATCATCGTGAGAAATGCAGTAAATTTCATAGGGTGGGTGTATATTAACGGGATGTAAAGGCCTTGTCAAACAGTGTTTAAATTTCTCCGGCCTTGACTTTCTGATAGAAATCACACTTGGTGCAGTCGCCGAGCTTTTTTGCAGAGGTGCCCTGGACACATCCCTCGCACATGGTTCCGGCCACCTTCCAGCAGATCCGGCCCGCGCTCTGTGTATAGGCCGGACATGCCATGGTCTTCTCCTGACCGCACTTCATGTACTCCCAACATTGGATTTTTCCCATAGCAGCGCTCCTTTCACATTTACTATATATCTATTTTATCTGATTCCGCAGATACAAACAACATTATTTTTCCATACATCTCTTTCTTGCCTTTTGGGTTTCCGGGTGATAAATTTCAGATATTCGGAGGGTGTTCATGTTCGGCCTTTATATCCATATTCCCTTCTGCATCAGGAAATGCCGTTACTGCGATTTCAACTCCAGGGCCGCCGTTTCCGGGGAGACGGATGATTATCTCTCCGCTTTGATAGAGGAAGTGAAGCTTTTCTCCAGATCGAACCGGAGGATCGTTGAGACCCTCTATATCGGAGGCGGCACGCCCACCCTCCTCTCGAACGAGCAGATCTCAAGGTTATTCGGCGCCGTCCGGGAGAGCATGACCCTGTTTGAGGATGCCGAGATCACGGTCGAGGCCAACCCCGGGACCCTGGACCGTGCCAAGGCCGTGCATCTTCTCGGCCTCGGAGTCAACCGGATCTCTCTGGGGGTGCAGTCCCTGAAAGACAGCCTCCTTTCCCGCCTTGGGCGGGTCCATACGGGGACCGAGGCACTGAATACACTGGAGATGCTCCGGTCTTCAGGTTTTAGCAATATCGGCGTGGACCTGATCTTCGGCCTTCCGGGCCAGACACACAATGACTGGGAGGAGGATCTCACAAGGATCGTGTCGTTTCAGCCTCAACACCTCTCCCTTTACGGGCTGAGCATTGAGAAGGGGACCCCGTTCGATATGGAGCGAAAGCAGGGGACCCTGAAACTACCATCCGAGCAGGAGGAGATCGGGATGTATGAGGCGGCGAAGGACCTGACCGCAAAGGCGGGGTATGAGCGCTACGAGATCTCAAACTATGCGCAGCCTGATTATCGCTCCCGCCACAATACCATCTACTGGACCATGGAGGAGTACTATGGGGCAGGGGCCGGGGCCCATTCGTATCTGAAGATGGACGGCCCGCTCAGATTTTCAAATGTGTCGGATCCGGCGGCGTACATTCAGAGGATGAGCCGGACCCGGGACCCGGTCGCAAAAAGGGAGTTCCTTTCAAAAGAGACGCTTTTGTCCGAGGCCATGATGCTCGGGCTCCGCATGGCCGAGGGGGTGGACATCCGGAGATTCCAACAGACTTACGGAGAAGACCCGGTTCACTTGTTTTCAGAGTCTATGCAAAAGGGGATTCAGAGCCATTGGGTCGAGGTCACGGCAGAGCGGATCCGGCTCACGGCATCCGGCGTTCTCTTTTCCAATGAGGTTTTTGTTGATCTGTTCGGGTGAAATGCGCTATGATTTTCAAATTGGATCAGGGAGGAATAAAGATGAACACAAAAATCGCTCTTCTCATCTGTTCAGGATTCTTGTTCGGCGCATCAATGGTCCAGGGCGGCCAGGCGGGCAAAGAGGATTATTCCACCTGGCATAAGGGGCATGAGAAGGTCACGCCGGTCTGGACGCTCCCCAAGGCCACGGCCCCTTCAAACATGGTCTGGGATGTTCCATCCATGCCTGGCCGGTTCCGGCCGGATCAATTCTTTTCGCCCGATGTCTGCGGCGGATGCCATCAGGAGATCTACAACCAGTGGAAAGGCTCCATGATGGCCAATGCATGGAAAGATCCGGTCTTTATTGCGGTCTACAAGTCCTACATTGAGAAATCCCGTACCGGCCATGAAAAAGAGGAGACGGCCATGTGTTCCCGCTGCCATACGCCGGTGGGCTACCTCGCTAATGAGCAGGCACGGTACCTGACAGGTGACCTTTCCGCAACCGGCAGGGCAGGGGTATTCTGCGATGTCTGCCATTCCGTGTCCAAGAGCGCCGGCGTGGGAAACGGGGCTTTCATCCTGCAGCCCGGCGAGGCATATGAAAATGAAGCCGGAACCAAATACGGCCCGTTCAATGACGCCGAATCCCCTTTCCATGGGACACAATACTCCGAGCTTCACACCCGGTCCGAGTTCTGCGGCATGTGCCATGATGTGGCCCATGCCCACAATATCATGCCGGTCGAAAATACCTACACCGAATGGAGGACCGGGCCTTACAATACCGGCGATCCCAAGACCTCCACGCATTGCCAGGACTGCCACATGCGGCAGACTCCTGATGTCGCGGCCACGGGCATCACGGCGCTTCCGGACAGCCCGGGTTTTGCCGCGCCTGAAGGCATGGGGGCAAAACGCCGCCCGCACATCTGGCAGCACTGGTTCGTGGGCGGGAACGCCGCTACTACAGAGATTCTCGGAAATCATCAATGGGCCAGGATGGCCGAAGACCGGTTGTCCAAGGCCGTGACGGTTGCCATCCAGCCGATCAAAGGGCCTGTCAAGCAGGGAGAGCTTCTCCGCTTTGAAGTGCGTGTGGAGAATGTGGGGGCGGGCCATTATCTCCCCACGGGCCTGACCCATGTGCGCCAGATGTGGCTCCATGTGACCGTCAAAGACAAAGCGGGAAATCTCCTCTATGAGTCCGGCGCACTGGACAAGGACGGGGAGATTGATCCCGATGCGGTGATCTACAGGACCGTCCTGGGCGAGGGGGGCAAGGAAAAAAAGCCGACCTACTTCCTACCGGCCGCTGTGCAGGTCCTGTCCGACAAGCGGATCCGGCCCAGGGGATACTCGGTGGAGTCCTATGCCTTTGTGCCGCCCAAGGATTTCAAAGGCGAGATCGAGATCCAGGCCACGGTCCGCTACAGGAGCGCGCCGCAATTCCTGATCCGCGAAGTGCTCGGCAAAGATGCGCCGGTCCTTCCGATCTTTGACATGGCGGCCGCCAGAGAGAATGCAAGCATTTTATAGGGAGAATGATCATGAAACTTTTTGAACCCGTGACCATCGGGGGTATGCATCTTCCAAACCGCGCCGTGCGGTCGGCCACGTATGAGAACCGATGTAAGCCGGACGGCAAGGTCACCGATGAGCTCATCCGCTTTTATACGGCCTTGGCCGGCGGAGGGATCGGGCTGGTCATCACCGGCAACGCCATGATCCACCCCTGGGGGCTGACCGCGCCCAATGCCCTGGGGATCTACAGTGACGATCATCTCCCGGGTCTGACCCGGCTCGCTCAGCTTTTCCGTGACCACGGGGCGCATGCCGTGGTTCAGCTTTCCCATGGCGGGAGGCAGACCATGCCGAACCTGATCGGAGGCCGGGACGTCCTCGCTCCCTCGGCGGTCTATTCCAGATCCATGAAACTGACTCCGAAAGAGATGAGCGTGAAGGAGATCAAAGAGGTCATGGAGGCCTTTGTGTCCGCGGCCGAGAGGGCAAAGAAGGCCGGCTTCCACGGCGTGCAGCTTCACGCGGCGCATGGTTATCTGCTCAGCAATTTCCTCTCTCCATTTTCCAACGTCCGGACCGATGATTATGGCGGTTCCACCCAAGGGCGTGTTAGAATCTTGGTAGAGATCTTCGACCGCATCCGGGCCCGATGCGGCAAGGATTTCCCGGTGCTCCTCAAGCTGAACTCCGAAGAGGGGCTGCGGGGCGGGCTTGACGTGGAAGAGGCGGGCCGAATCGTTCATATTCTCGATCAAAAGGGGTTTGCGGCCATTGAAGTGAGCGGCGGGGTCTATGAGACGGGATTGTCCAGCCGGACCAAGATCAAATTCAGGAAAGATGAGGCGTATTTCCTCACCAACGCAGTGCGCCTGCGAAGAGAGACCAAGATCCCCCTGATCCTGGTCGGGGGCATCCGGTCCCTCGAACGATTGAATGAGATCCTGAATGTCGGGCACGTGGACATGGTCTCCATGTGCAGGCCGTTTATCCGGGAACCCCTCCTGGTCAAGCGGTGGAAGGAGGGAGACAGGCTTCCGGCCCGGTGCATCTCCTGCAATGAATGCATGACCAGAATCTTTGAAGGGCCCGTGCACTGCTACCAGGAAGAGAAGATGAAAGGGAAATAATGACTCTCGAAAGTGAAAAGATTGAGGAGTTAAACCGGTTTGTGGTCAAGATCGCCTACTTCAGCATGGAGGTAGGGCTCGAACAGGAGGTCCCGACCTACAGCGGGGGCCTCGGGATCCTTGCCGGGGACACCCTGAAGTCCTGCGCGGACCTCCAGCTTCCCGTGGTCGGCGTGACCCTGCTGGAGGAGAACGGATATTTCATCCAGAAGCTCGACGATCGGGGCAACCAGACCGAAGAGCCCGTGGATTGGGACCCGTCTTCCTGCATGAAGCTCCTCCCCTACCTGGTCAAGATCAAGATCTGCGGCAGAGACGTCTCCATCCGGGCTTGGCGTTACCTGATCCAGGGAGCTTCCGGCTCAAGTGTTCCGGTCTATTTTCTGGATACCAACATTGAAGACAATGATCCGGCGGACCGGGGGATCACCTCCTGCCTCTACGGCGGGGATGAAGAGTATCGGTTAAAACAGGAGGCCGTGCTGGGGATCGGCGGTGTCCGCATGCTTCGGGCCATGGGATACAACCATCTGACCACCTACCATATGAACGAAGGTCACGCGAGCCTCCTCACCCTGGAACTCCTCCGCATGTATGAAAAGGCCCCGGAATCGGTCTGGTTTGAGGAGGCTCGGTGGGATCCCGACAAGGTCAAGGACCTTTGTGTCTTCACCACCCATACCCCGGTTTCTGCCGGGCACGACCGGTTTTCCTTTGACCTGGTCAAGAAGGTTTTGGGCCGGAGAAAGGAGAACATTAGGGCAGGGGAGGACCCCTATCTCATTCATGACATCCCCTTTGAGGTCGTGGACCGGCTGAGCGGCGAGCAGGATTTTCACATGACCCTTCTGGCCCTGAACCTGAGCCGTTATGCCAACGGTGTGGCCAAGAAGCACGGCCAGGTCTCCAAGGCCATGTTCCCGGAATACGAGATCGACTCCATCACCAACGGGGTTCATGTCGGGACCTGGATGTCAAAGGAATTTCAGTCCCTGATGAACCGGTATGTCCCGGGCTGGGAGGGGGATTCTTTTCTCCTCCGGCAGGCCATGGGCATTCCGCCGGATCAGGTCTGGACGGCGCACCAGGCATGCAAGAAAGAACTGCTAAGCTATGTCCGGGAAAAGGCCGGTCTGGAAATGGATCCGGAGGCGCTGACCATCGGTTTTGCGAGGAGGGCCGCGGCCTACAAGAGGGCGGATCTCCTGTTCAGGGACATAGAGCGGCTGAAAAGAATCGCCCGTGACTCGGGAAGGATTCAGATCATCTACGCCGGCAAGGCGCATCCCAAGGATCAGCCGGGCAAGGACCTGATCAGACGGATCGTGACCCTGAGCAAGGACCTTGGCAGAACCATTCCGATCGTCTATCTGGAGAACTACGACTTTTCCCTGGGGAAACTCCTAACCTCGGGTGTGGATATCTGGCTGAACAATCCGCTGAGGCCTCAGGAGGCCTCGGGCACAAGCGGCATGAAGGCAACCCTGAACGGCGTGATCAACTTCAGTGTGCTCGACGGCTGGTGGATCGAAGGGCACCGTGAAGGGATCACGGGATGGTCCATCGGGCCGAGGCCGACGGATGTATCGCCGAACATGAACACGGACGAGGCCGACGTGCATGATCTTTACGAAAAGCTGGAGAAGATCATTATCCCCCTCTATTATAAAGACCGGGAAAGGTGGATCGAAATCATGCTGAACGGTCTCAGCCTCAACGGATCGTTTTTCAACACCAACCGGATGATGCTCCAGTATGTGTCGAGCGCATACTTAAGGAAACTGGAGTAGATGGGAAAAAACACGAATCAATTCGGCGGCTAAGTGGTCCTGTTCGTAAATATGGTAACGTACCGACTTGTACTCGGCTTACCGGTAGAGCGCCGTAGGGCGGACTCATCAAGGCGCGCGACTGAGGCGTACCCCCTGCGGTACGTCGCAAGGAGCGGAACGCCGAGGAGTCCGTCCTACGGCACCTGTCTGCCATGGCACAGGCAGGCTCGAATACGACCGTATTTACGAATAGGACCACTAAGGAAGCATCCCCCTTTGCGAAAGGGGGGAGACTGTTTGGAAAGGATTCCCCAATGAGTTTTCGAGGCAGCTTCCTGAGCACAGGCATCGGGAGCCTTCCCATGGCCGATCCGGAAAAGGCCATGGACGAGGTTTTGAAATACCTGCAAGAGATCCCCTTCTGGCCCCAGCTTCCCCAGAGAGGGTTCCGGGAGCAGATGGTCCCCCAGTACACCCAGGGATTCCCCGGGATCGTGGAGGATGCGGCAAAAGAGCGGGTCTTTGTGGAGACCGCTCGATCCATGGATGAGATGGAAAGGTTTTACGAAAAGGAGATGGCAGGAGACATCGAGCATTTCGCCATTACGCCCGACTACGCGGCCGGGCTGGATGCCATGATCCGCGGCCTGCGCCGTCACCGGCCGGAGAACCTCTGCTTCACCAAAGGGCACGTGACCGGTCCCATCACCTTCGGCTTCACAGTCAAGGATGAAAAGGGGGCCGCCATTTTTTATGACCCCAACCTCGCGGATGTGGTCTGCCGTCTCGCGGCCATGAAGGCCCTGTATCAGATCCGGTTGCTTCGGGAGTTTAAGGTGCCTACGATCATTTTCATGGATGAGCCCTATATGGCCGCTTTCGGCACCACGGGTATGAACATCAGCCGGGAAGATGGGATCCGCTCCCTCAACATGGTGGTGGATAAGATCCATGAGGCGGGCGGGATCGCCGGGGTCCACTGCTGCGGCAATACCGACTGGTCCCTGCTCTTTGAGACGAATGTGAAAATCGTCAATTTCGATGCCTTTCACTTCATGGAACGGATGGCCCTCTATCCCGAACAGATTCAATCCTTCCTCGCTCGAGGCGGGGTCCTGGCCTGGGGGATTGTTCCCACATCCGCCTCGGTCCGCAAGGAGAGCACGGAGAGCCTGGCCAAACGTCTTGAACAGGGGGTGGAAAGCCTCGCCCGGCTCGGCGTGGACAGGGAGAGGCTCCTGACGCAAGGCCTGATCACGCCCGCCTGCGGCATGGGAAGCCTGCCCGAAGAAGATGCCCTGCGGGCGCTTTCCCTGGTCCGTGAAGTCTCTTTGTTCCTGCGGCAGAAGCATCTTGTATCATGAAGGATCAAAAGACTCGAATCCTGATCACCGGGGCGAGCGGCTTTCTGGGCAGTCATCTCATACGCGGTCTTGACAGGGACTATACCGTATCAGGGAGCTATCTGCGCCATCCGGAAACTCTTCCTCACTGTGATACGCTGCGTCTTGATGTGACGGACCCGGACTCAGTCAGGGACGCCCTCAGCGGCAGGGAACTCCATGTGATTGTGCACACCGCTGCGGTCTCCAATCCGGACCAGTGTGAAAAGGACCGGGATGCCGCATATCAAATCAATGTGCAGGGGACCGGGAACCTCGCGGCTTATGCCCTTGAACACGGGATCCTTTTCATCTACATCTCCACGGACCTCGTATTTGACGGGGAACGAGGCTCCTACACCGAGACCGATACGCCTCGTCCCTGCAACTATTACGCGGAAACCAAGTTGAAGGGTGAAAATCTGGTTCGAAGCCTCTGCGACAGGTGGATCATCCTGCGTACCGCACTGATGTACGGATGGGGAACCGGCGCCAGTGATTCTTTCGTGGACTGGCTCTCCGGGAACCTTGAGGCGGGCAGGGTCTGCGGGCTTTTCCGGGACCAGTTCCGAAGCTTCCTCTATGCAGGGGATGCGGGCCCCGCGGTCCGGGCCCTCCTGAAGAAAGGGGTGAAGAACCGGATCATGCATCTTGGGGGGCCTGATCGTCTCAGCCGGTATGAGTTCGGCCTGAAGTTTGCAGAGGCCTTCGGCTATTCACGGGACCTGATCAGGCCGATCCTGATGGCCGACCTCCCCGGGAACGTCCCCCGGGGCCGGGACTGCTCCCTGCGTGCCGAAGAATTCAACAAACTCGGTTTCCAACCCAGGACCGTCGGGGAGGGATTGGCCGAGATGCATTCCGGAAGGGTGCTTCCCTGATGAATAAAAAAACTATAAGGAAGAAATTATGAGAAAGTCATTTCGTATCTGGGTTGCCGCAGCGGCTGCAGGGCTTCTCCTTCAGGGATGCTTCATCCTGGCCGGTTATGCACTGATCCGGACAGCGAGTGATATCATCAGCATACTCAACAGGGTCAATGACACCATGGAAAGGATCCGCGTGATTCTTGACGAGGGCAAAGAGATCAAGCGGGCACAGGAAGAAGGACGGCTGATTGCAACACTCTGCGAGAGGATCCCGAGCCTCATCCGGGACCAGGTTGAGAAGCCGGTCCGGCGGGAGATAGAGAAATTCTCTGGAGACTTGAGGGCAGCGGCTCTTGACCTTGCCGGGGAGTCCCTTGCAGAGGATTTGATCGGCGCCAACAAGGCCTATGACAATATGGTGAATGTCTATAATGAGTTTGCGGCCTATATGAATGATCTCACGGCAGTGAAGTGATTCTTTCTGTTCCGCCTGCCCCGTTAGAAACTGAGTTTTTAATGGGGTCGTCCGTCCTCTTCTTCTGTCCGTCCTCTATCTCTTGCCGTCTTCCGTTTTCTGACCTCTGTCTTTACGCTCTCCTCTGATCTTACTGCCCACTGGTCTTAATCTGTCCTCCTATTTTTTCCTTGCCTCCATCCCCATTTCTTCGTATAATCCCCGCATTCCGGCAGACTGGGCCGAATTCTGCATGATGATCCCGGCTGGAGAATTTGCTGTCAGGTCATAGCTGAGATCTGACCGCTGATCGCTGTTGGCTGAATTAATAGAGGGGGACTGCTTCTATGGAACCGTCGGATATCTAATGGGTGAGGCCATTGGGTAAGAGACGGTTTTTTGTTTTTGAGTAAAGTTCCTGATTCATGATTCAAGGTTCGACACGGGTGAGGCACAATCGACAAAACTCAAATGAATGTCACAGCAATAACCGATTACCATGCCAAATACTATGCCCATCAGTTGATCAAGCGCTGTCCTTCCAACAGTGTGGAGAAGCTGGCCTCAACACTTATGGATGCCCAGGTTGATCTAAACCCACATCAGATCGAAGCGGCCCTCTTTGCATTTAGATCACCTTTGTCGAGAGGTGCGATCCTTGCGGATGAAGTTGGATTGGGGAAAACTATTGAAGCAGGCATTGTTCTTTCCCAGAAGTGGGCGGAGCGGAAGCGCAAAATTCTGATTATTGTCCCATCGAGTCTTCGAAAGCAGTGGCACCAGGAGCTTCAGGACAAGTTCTTCCTGCCTTCTCACATTCTCGAAGCCCGCACATTTAACATGGCCCAGAAGAAAGGCGCCCGCAACCCATTCGACCGAAAAGACATCGTTATTTGCTCATACCATTTTGCCCGAAGCAAAGCGGAATTCCTCACCAGGGTTAAATGGGATCTCGTGGTTATTGACGAAGCCCATCGGCTCAGAAATGTTTATAAGCCATCCAACAAGATTGCACGTCAACTCAAAGAAGTGCTTCAAGGAGTTCCAAAGATCCTCCTTACGGCAACTCCCTTGCAGAACTCATTACTGGAATTATATGGTCTGGTCAGCTTTGTTGACGATTATGCTTTCGGAGATCTTAAGAGTTTTCGTTCTCAATATGCACGTTTGGCGGATTCCGATACCTATGGAGAGCTCAAGGCCCGTTTGACCCCGGTCTGTAAACGCACGCTTCGACGGCAAGTTCTCGAATATATTCGTTTCACCAACCGAATTCCCATTACGCAGGAGTTTGTTCCTACCAAGGATGAAGAGGTCCTTTACGAAATGGTTTCCGAATATCTCCGCCGCGAGAACCTCCAGGCGCTTCCTGCGAGTCAGCGAAGCCTCATGACTCTTGTCCTCCGCAAGCTTTTGGCCTCTTCAACCTTTGCCATTGCCGGGGCACTCGATTCCTTGATTCGGAAACTCAGGGCCAGACTTCAAAAAAACGAAAAGGCCATGAAAGAGGCGGAAGACAAACTCTCCGAGGACTTCGAGTCATTCGAGGATCTTCAAGACGAATGGAGTGAATCTGAGCCCGAGCAGGATCCATTATCTCAAGAAGATATCCAAGCCATTGAGCATGAGATTCAGGATCTGGAAGCTTTTCGGGACCTTGCCGTTTCTATAACAGAGAATGCCAAAGGCCGGAGCCTGCTCAAAGCTCTGGAAATCGGGCTCGATAAAGCGGCCGGCCTGGGTGCGGCCAAAAAAGCCATCATCTTTACAGAATCCCGGAGAACCCAGGACTATCTCTTACGTATCCTTGGAAAGACTGAATATGCAGACAGGATCGTGTTGTTTAATGGTTCGAATAATGATCCCAAATCAAAGGAAATTTATACAGATTGGAAACAAGCCCATGCGGACACGGATCAGATTACAGGATCTCGGACGGCAGATATTCGCTCTGCCCTTGTGGACTACTTCAGGAATGACGCCAAGATCATGATTGCCACCGAGGCGGCTGCAGAGGGGATCAACCTTCAGTTTTGTTCGTTGGTGGTTAATTACGATCTCCCCTGGAATCCTCAGCGGATTGAGCAGCGGATCGGCCGGTGTCACCGTTACGGACAGAAACATGACGTGGTCGTGGTGAACTTTCTCAACAAAAAGAATGCCGCAGACCAGCGTGTTTATCAACTACTTTCTGAAAAGTTTCGGCTTTTCAGCGGAGTATTCGGAGCAAGCGACGAAGTCCTTGGGAGCATCGAATCCGGCATTGATTTCGAAAAACGCATTGTGACCATCTATCAGAAGTGCCGCACCCCTGATGAAATACAGGCCTCCTTCGACGAGTTGCAGGCCGAAATGTCTCAAGAGATAGACGAGAGTATGCAGATGACCCGCCAGAACCTTCTTGAACACTTCGACGAGGAGGTCCACGAGAAGCTTCGCGTCAACCTCAAAGAGAGCGCCGAATACTTAAACAAGCATGAAAAGTTACTTTGGGAACTGACGCGCTACCTCCTTAACGGCAATGCCGATTTTAAGCCGGACCGATATGAGTTTATGCTCAGAAAAATCCCCTTCGAAAATCTCCAGGTACCCCTCGGCCCTTATGAGATGGGGCGACACGTGGAGGAGGCACATATCTACCGCCCGAGCAACCCCCTGGCTCAGCGTGTAATCAAGACCGCTATCGGTAAAGCACTGAAACCGTGCCGGATCCATTTTCATTATACCGATCATCCCGTGAAAATCTCCATTCTCGAACCCATGGTTGGCAAGAGTGGCCTGCTCGCATTGGACCGCTTTACCGTCGAGGCGCTTGAGGTCGAAGACTACCTGATTTTTACAGCTGAAACCGATGACGGTCACCCTCTGGATGAAGAGCGCTGCAAACGACTCTTCTCTTTACCCGCACACATACAAGATGCTAATATCGGCGATGGAGACGAATGGGAAAAACTCCAAACATCTCGACAAAATCAGGAAGAACGGATTCTACAGGAAATAACCGAGAAGAATAGTAACCACTTTGATTCAGAGATGGAGAAGCTCGATCGTTGGGCCGAAGATCTGAAACAGAGCCTCGAGATCCGGTTGAAGCAGCTTGATGTGGATATCAAAACCCGAAAGACAGAAGCGAAGAAGCTCCTGCGCCTTGAGGAGAAAATTCAAGCCCAACGGGAAATCAAGAAACTGGAACGGATGCGAAACGAGATGCGAATGAATCTTTACAAATCCCAGGACGACGTTGATGCAAGAAAGGAAGCCTTGCTAAATGAAATTGAGGCTCGTCTCCGCCAGCGTGTCCAGCGGGAAACGCTTTTTTCGATTCAATGGAAGATCACTTAGGGGATCTGTGTTCACGGAAGATAAATGGGCGCTGATGCACGGCAACTAATTTGGGGACGTGGGATTAGCTTACTTGCACGGGCCTTAGCTTACTTTCTTAGCTTAATATTATTTCAATACCTTGATTTCACGTTATTTTTGCTTAAACGGCTTGAGTATCGTATGGTCATATTAGTTTACTGGAGTTCTGTTTTGGGTACGCAAATCAAACAAGCAGATAGGGTGACTTCTTGACCACGATCAGGTTGGAAGTGATATGAAGATCCAAACATTGCATATACAGAACTTCCGCGGTCACAAGAAGCTAAATTTTGAATTGCATGATTACCATTCTCTTGTTGGCGAAAACGGAACCGGGAAAACGGCCATTCTTGAAGCAATTAACCTGGCATGTTCACCCTACTATCTGCAATCGCGGATTAACGAACAGGATTTTCATTACGAAGATGAAGGAAATATATCAATTACAGTCACCTTCGATAAGTATTTCGTTATTAAGGTACCCGATGGTTTTGTCTCTCAAAGCCTCCCCTGCCGATCTGTTCAGGTAACAATTAAACGTCGGATACAGGCGTCTCCAGGGAGAGCCCTGTCTGAGCCGTTTGTTGCCGAGGCATCGTGCATCCCAGTTGAATTCGTGAATCCAAATGATTTGGTTGCTGAACTACTTCCTGAGGGGCTGTCTCTAACTGACCTTCCGAAAAGTGTAAAAATTGTGGAGGAAGGCGAGCAATCAGGCATTCTAATCACTCGCAAGAATGACAATGAGAAAAAAGTTCGAAGCAACCTTCTTACCCTTAACAACAACGAATTGGTAGGGTTCCCAAATGTTTTCTATTTCGACGGGCAACGTCAAAAGGAGTCCAAGGTTGGTTTTAACTCGCTTTTTTCAAAACTTACAAAAGAATTGAACTGGCGTTTCAGAAAATCACTGGATGCATCTACTGTCACTCCTATTTGGGAAGACTATTATTCCACTGTGGTTAAAGGCGTTGATAAGAGGCTCAACAAGGAATTAGTCGGACCTGTATTCAAACGGATGTTCAAAGTGATAGGATCCAAGGTCGATAATCTTGAAATCTCCATTCTCAATCTCGAAGAACCGTTTACCAAAAGCTTTATGTCGACACGAAATGGCCTGAACCAAATTGACCTTGGCGGACTTGGCTCAGGTGTATCCATGCTATTCACATATTTCTTACTGGAACATCTTAGCCAATTGGCTAAAGGAACTGTCATCTTCTTGATCGATGAGCCGGAGCTCCATTTGCATCCACAGCTGCAACAATATCTCGCACGGCACTTAAAACAGACAGAGTCACAAACGATCATCTCCACTCATTCACCCTTATTCATCGATCTTGGAAAATGGAGAAGCATCAGCCGATTCGACTATGCATTCTCCGTTACGCCAAGACGGGAGAAGTTGGATGTCAAGCTGGGACCTCAGACAATACGCGAACATCTGGACGATATTCCTAAATGGAAACAGCATGAAACTGTTTTCATGGACAGTGATCCGGAAATGTTGTTTGCTCGGCGTGTATTGCTTGTAGAAGGTCCAGCAGAAAAATATGGTCTGCCTCGGTTAGCGAGAGTGCTGAATCAATCTTTTGTCGACACCACAATTATAAGCAGCAACGGAAAAAACAAAATAATCCATTATGCCACGATATGCCATGCTTTTGAGATCCCAACTTTTGTATTTTACGACCTTGACGGAAAGAGCTGCAATGACGAAGAAAACAAAAAAGTAAGTGAAGCAATAGGCGGCCTGAAAAATTATGTACTTCCTACAAGTTTTGAATCTCTTTTGGGTATAGGAAAGAACGCCGAACATAAAGCGAGCAAAGTCTTGGAAAAGATAGATAGCATCGATTGCGCCGAAAAGGTCCCGGAGGAAATCAAAGATGCTATCAACCAAATTGCAAATTGGTCAAAAGAAGAAAAGGTAATTTGATGGCGAAACAGAATACAAAACTCGAACTTACCTGGATCGGCAAGGACAATCGGCCGCAACTCGAGCCCCGTATTTTAGTTGAGGATCCTGAAAAATCCTATGGCGACCCGCACACTGAGAACATGCTCATACATGGTGACAACCTGCTTGCCCTTAAGGCACTGGAACAGAAATTTGCGGGTAGGATTAAGTGTGTTTATATTGACCCACCCTATAATACCGGCAACGCATTTCAGCATTATGATGATGGATTGGAGCATTCATTATGGCTGAGCTTAATGAAACCGAGAATTGAGATATTGCACACTCTGTTGTCCCATGATGGAACACTCTGGATATCTATTGACGATGATGAAAGCCATTATTTGAAAGTCTTATGTGATGAAATTTTCGGGCGGAAGAACTTTGTGAACAATGTGATATGGGAGAAAAAATATTCACCACAGAACGATGCAAAGTGGCTTTCAGACAGCCATGATCATATTCTTGTCTATGCTAAAAACAAAGATATTTGGAGACCTAACCTTTTGCCGAGAACGGCTGAAATGGATTCGAGGTATAAGAATCCTGACAACGATCCAAGAGGCCCATGGAAACCAAGCGGGCTGGATGTTAAAACATATAGCGCTGTTTATGATTATCCTATTACAACCCCTTCTGGGCGTGTAGTTAATCCCCCTGGAAGTTCTTGTTGGCGGTTATCAAAAGAGCGATTTAAGGAATATGTAGATGACAACAGAATATGGTTTGGTGCAAACGGCAATAGCGTGCCTGCAATTAAAAGGTTCCTTTCTGAAGTTAAACAAGGGTCTGTTGCAAAAACAATATGGTTTAGAGGGGAAGTAGGAGATAATCAGGAAGCAAAAAAGGAGACACTATCATTCAACGCTGATGATGTCTTTGCCACTCCGAAACCCGAACGTCTTTTGCAGCGCATTCTCGCCTTGGCCACCAATGAAGGCGACTGGCTTCTCGACTCCTTTCTTGGCTCAGGCACGACTGCGGCAGTAGCACAAAAAATGAATCGCACATGGATAGGCATTGAGCTTGGCGACCATTGCGATACGCATTGTCTGCCGCGCCTGCAGAAGGTCTGTGATGGCACGGATCAAGGCGGCATCTCAGAGGCTGCTGCTTGGAAGGGCGGCGGTGGCTTCAAATATTATGAATTGGCGCCAAGCCTTTTGAATCAGGATGAACACGGGAACTGGGTCATCAGCAAGGAATATAATGCCGATATGCTGGCTGCAGCTATGGCCAAGCAAGAAGGTTTTACTTATTCTCCAAGTCAGGGAGTCTACTGGAAGCAAGGATATTCCACGGAAAAGGATTTTATCTTCACGACCACGAATTTTCTCACCGTAAAACAGCTCGACCGCATTCATGAGGAGATGGGCGAGGATGAACACCTACTTGTCTGCTGCCGAAAGTTTTCTGCTCCCTGCCGCAACCGGTATCCCAATATTCAAGTGAAGAAGATTCCCCAGATGCTCATGGGCCGCTGCGAGTTTGGACGGGAGGACTACAGTCTGAATATCGTGAACCTGACCGATCTGCAGACGGCGCCGGAGTTCATTCCGCCCGGCCCTGAAGAGAAGCCGGTGAAACCAAAGGTAAAGGTAAATCCCGGTCAGGGGGCTCTGTTCTGAGAGGAGAAACAGATGAATCAGAATGCTTCCTATATCCGTAGCCGCCTCAGTTTGAGGAGGCCCCAGTCGGAAAGTCTTGACATCCTCTCGAAGCTTGTTGATCTGCTTGAGCTCAAGAAGTCGCCTGATCTATCTTCCGAACTCGAAAAAGTAAAGTCTCTCTATCCTATCTGTCAGGATTTCGAGCGGGAATTCCCGTCCGTTTGTTTTGCCCTGGCTACGGGTGTAGGTAAGACCCGGCTGATGGGTGCATTCATTGCGTACCTGTTTCTCGAAAAAGGGATACGGAACTTCTTTGTGATGGCCCCGAACCTGACGGTATATCAGAAGCTGATTACGGATCTTTCCGAGTCCTCCCACCCCAAATATGTGTTCAAAGGTATCGGAGATTTTGCAGCACATGCCCCTCGTATCGTAACCGGGGACACCTATGAGCGGTCGCAGGAAGGCTATCTGTTTTCGGATGTCACCATCAATGTTTTCAACATCTCAAAACTCAACTCCGAAACTCGCGGCGGAAAGGAACCCAGGATTAAGCGGCTTCACGAATGTCTTGGGGATTCCTATTTTAATCACCTGGCAAGTCTTGATGATCTTGTACTTCTCATGGACGAATCGCACCATTACCGGGCCGACCGGGGCATGGCCGTGATTAACGAGCTGAATCCGATACTCGGATTGGAACTGACAGCCACACCTCAGGTGGAGCGGGGCGGCCGGACAATCAAGTTCAAAAACGTTGTCTATGAATATTCTCTGGCCCAGGCCATTGAGGATGGTTTTGTGAAGGAACCGGCTGTGGCCACGAGAAAGAATTTCGATCCCTCTAATTATGGGGATGAAGATCTGGATCGGGTCAAGCTGGAAGACGGCCTCAGGATTCATGAGGACACTAAGGTGGCGCTCGATATTTATGCTCGCGACAGTGGTGAATCTCTGGTTAAGCCTTTTGTCCTGGTCGTGGCAAAGGATACGGACCATGCAGCCCGGCTCAGAGAGCTTATTCAGTCAACGGCTTTTTTTGAGGGTCGGTATGCAGACAAGGTTATGGAAATACACTCGGCTCAAACCGGTTCGGAAAAAGAGGAGAACATCGCACAGCTACTGACGCTGGAAAAGCCGGACAATAGGATTGAAATTGTGATCCATGTGAACATGCTGAAGGAAGGGTGGGATGTTACGAATCTTTATACCATCATTCCTTTACGTGCGGCAGCTTCCATGACGCTTCGTGAACAGACCATCGGGCGCGGCTTACGCCTTCCCTATGGGAAGATTACCGGGGCACCCAAGGTGGACAAGCTTACGATTATAGCCCATGACCGTTTTCAGGAGATTGTAGATCTGGCCAATCAGCCCGATTCCATTATTAAGCAGAAGCATATCATCACGATCGATGAGATGGATCTTGAAGGAGCAAAGGAGGTCGTTACAGCCCATTCCATTGCCGAACAGGAACTGCATGAAGAGGCAGAGAAGATTGCCAATATCGAGGAACCGGAAGAGAAGAAACAGGCCCAACTTGGACATGAGGCCAAGAAGAACATCCTGAGCATACTGCCCGCTCTTTCTCGGTCCGTGAGACACGCGGGGGATCTCTCCCGGCCTGAAATCCGAGATATGGCAATAAAGAAAATAGAGGAGAAACTCCAATCCGAACCGCAGAAAGATCTTTTCGCCGGCGACATCATAGCAGAAGCCAAGAATCGCTATAATGCAGTGGTTGCGGATTTTGTGGCAAGAATCATAGAAATTCCACGTATCGTCATTCAGCAGACCGGAGAAGTCCGTTCCGGCTTCAGAGATTTTGATCTGGATGTCGGCAACCTGAATTATCAACCGGTGTCCGAAGAGATCATACGTCGGGCCTTGCAGAGCAATGAAATAGATAGCGTGACCGGGGATGGTCGAATTCGGCCGGATAGGATTGACAATATCATTGTGAATGAGCTGATCAATTACTCGGAAATCGATTACGATGAGCAAGTTTTCCTTTTGATGAAGCTGGCTGGAGAGGCAGTGGCCCATTTCAGAACCTATTTAAAGGAGGATGATTTGATCAATGTGGTTCAGTATCACAAGAAGGCGATTGCCGAATATATTTATGCACAGATGATGCAGGATGATCATTTTTATGTGGAGGAACCGGAGTTTGAAAAACCGGAGGTTTATCCTTTCACAAAAATAGAAGAGCCCAGTTGCGCCAAGAGCCGTCACGACGGCGTTCATGATTTCAGAGAGACCGTTACACCCACCTCGGCCATTCCGTCCAAAGTGTTCAGCGGGTTTCAAAAGGCTTGCCACATACTCTACAAGTTTGACTCCAAGACAGAAAAAGATTTCGCCGTGATTCTTGAAGATGACTCGGCTGTTCTCAAATGGCTTCGGCCTGCCATGAGGCAGTTCAATATTTGGTACAACCACAATTCACAGCAATACGTGCCGGATTTCGTGGTCGAGACGGCGGATGCAGTTTACATGGTAGAAACAAAAATGGAAACGGATATGTCTTCCCCGGATGTTGCCAAGAAGACGCAAGCTGCCCTGGAATACTGCCGCCATGCGACTGACTATACGACCAAGAACGGCGGTAAGCCGTGGAAATACGTCTTGATTCCTCATAACGCCGTAATGCTGAATATGAGTTTTGAAGGGTTGGCCATGAGGTATGAAGTTGATACAATACCGCAGAAACCGTAGGGACAGTAAAATATGCTGTACATAAGATTCTTGAACTTGTTCGGGAAGTAGCCTCTCCAGTATTGAGGTCAAAATAATTGAATGATATTCATAAAAAATATTTCGATTTTAATCTCGCACTAGAGCGTGTTTTCTGGAATTCGGGGGACACAATACTCAATTCACTCAATAAGGAAAGAAAGCAATGCAAATCTGGATCGACGCCGATGCGTGCCCTAAAGACATCAAGGAAATTCTATTTCGTGCCGCTGAGAGGGTCGGCGTTTCCCTTATTCTTGTTGCCAATAAACCTCTTAGAACCCCGCCATCAAATTATATTAAGGCCCTCCAGGTGCCTGCCGGCTTTGATGTCGCAGATAACAATATCGTCCAGCAAATACAACAGGGCGACCTGGTCATAACTGCGGATATTCCCCTTGCCGCTCTGGTCATTGAAAAAGGGGGCCACGCGCTGAATCCCAGAGGAGAGTTTTATACGGAAGATAATATTCAGAAGCGCCTGGCCATGCGTAATTTTATGAGTGAGATGCGAGGCGGCGGCGTGATTACCGGCGGCCCATCTACGTTGAACCTGAGTGATCGACAGGCCTTTGCAAATGAGTTGGATCGCTTTTTAACCAGGTACAGACCATGAAAATGGGAGAGCGGCCATCAGCACACATTGGGGACAAACGTTTCTCCTCCCCTTTGTAAGGGGAGGTCAGGTTGGGTAGAAAGAATGCAGATCTACCTCCCCTTTCCCCTCCGTACAAAGGAGGGGAACCAGAAGGAATAAAAAGGGACCCTATTTGCATGAGTAACATCAGGAAGGGGACAGAGGTATGACCCATAAACCGGCCCCCGGCAGGTTCAGGCTCACCCTGGAATATGACGGCACACGGTACAGCGGCTGGCAGAAACAGCACGAGGTTAAGACCCTGCAGGGGTCCCTGTTGCAGGCCGCGGAAACTCTCTTCGGCAGCGATGAGCTGGACATCCAGGGGAGCGGCCGGACCGATGCCGGGGTGCACGCCCTCAATTACACAGCCCATCTGGAGGTGAGGACTGATCTTTCCCCTGAGGCCATCCTCCGCGGCATGAATGACGCCCTGCCCAGGGATATGGCGCTTCTCCGGGTGGAAAAGGCCCATCCGCGTTTCCACGCCCGGCACAACTGCATTGCCAGAAGCTACATCTACCGGCTCTCCAAAAGGAAATCGGCCTTTGACAGGAAATATGTCTGGTGGGTGCGCGACCCGCTCGATTTGGAGGCCATGCGCCGCGCCGCAGGACTCCTGGTCGGCATGCATGATTTCGTTTCTTTTGCCGAGAAACAGGAGCTGAAAAAATCGACTATGGCGCTGGTGCACCTTACGGAACTGACCGAGAATGACGGCTTGATCCTTTTCAGGATCATCGGGTCTCATTTCTTATGGAAGATGGTGCGCCGGATTGTCGGTCTTCTGGTGGAGGTGGGACGGCACGGCCTGGCGGTGGAGGACGTCGGAAGCCTCTTGACGGAGAAATCGGACCGGCCGGTCCGCTACATTGCCCCGGCGGCGGGGTTGTTCTTTGAACGGGCCTTCTATCACGAACAGGAACTGCAGGAATTTCTGCATCTGAGAGATGAGGCGTAATTAAATAAGGGCACCCCCCGGCTCTGCCGGGGGACTCCCAGCTTTTAACCATACCCCCCACCCTTACCCTCTCCCACAAGGGGAGAGGGAACTGATAGTGGGCCTCCCCTCCCTTGATGGCCTATGGCTCGGAGCCAACGGCTCATAGAGGAGGGGATCGAGGAGAGGGTGATGACTTTCTCTTCATGCTGCTGCTGTTCGGGAAATGGGGCAGTGTTTCCGGCTCCTGAAAAACAGATACTTGTCATTTCATTTTGCATGATCGCGGAAACGGTGCTATGATGCAATCCAATGCGCCTGTACCATCATGGGTAAATCTTATCGGGAGGAGGGACTAATTTATGAGCAGGAAATTTGTTGTTCTCGTGGTCATTTTATTCGTTATTGTGAGCGCGCTCTTTCTCTATATCTCACAGGTCGCCTTTAAAGATCCGAAGAGCTGCACTTCGTGTCATTATATTGCTCCTTATTACAAAAAATGGGAAACATCAACGCACAACATGGTGCCTTGCCTCAAGTGCCACGAGTACAGCTCCCAGCAGGCGCTCGTCGGGCAATTCATGTTTCTTGCCGGCGTATATAATCCTCGGCCCCTTACGAACGTTCCTGACAAGAACTGTCTCCAGTCCGGATGCCACGAGAAGCGGCTGGTTGAATCAAAAGTGGCGTTCACGAAGCGGGGCATTACCTTTGATCATAAGACGCACTTCAACGAAATGAAACGCGGGATCAAACTGCACTGCAGGAGCTGCCATTCGGATATTGTCCAGGGGGAGCATATGAAGGTTTCGACGAATGTCTGCTTTCTCTGCCACTTTAAAGGCGTGTCCCACGACCAGGCTTTTACGGGATGTCCCTCATGCCATTCGGCGCCCGCAAAGCCCATCATGTACAAAGGGAAATCCTTTTCCCACGAGGCGGCGTTACAGGCAGGTTACAAATGCAATATATGCCACGTTGAGATCACGCGAGGGGATGGCGTCACGCCTGTAGATAAATGCTACTTCTGCCATGTGGACAAGACGGAAAGATATTCCGATACCCAGTTCATTCACGAAAAGCATGTGACACAGAAGCAGGTTGACTGTCTCTGGTGTCATCCGAAGATCGAACATGGCGAGATAAAGATGGCGGAAGAAATACCGTTGATGTGATTGAAAAAAAATAGTTGTTATGAAACGGAAATCACTGCCGCAGGTTCCATGCCCGATATGCAGGAAGATGACGGACTGGTATGATAATCCGTACCGGCCTTTCTGTTCCGAGCGGTGCAAGCTCCTGGATCTTGGCGCGTGGGCCAGTGAAGGATACCGGGTCCCCGGGGAGCCTGTGTCTTATGAGCCTTCGGGCGGCAAGGATGAGGAGGAGAAGCCGGGACCGGAAGAGGGGGAAGACGATGAAGGCGCTTCGCTTTGAGGGGAACCTCAGATATGTGCCGGACTGTCCCGATCCGGCGCCGGCACGGGGCGAGGCCCTGGTCCGGGTGAAGATGGCCGGGATCTGCAGCACGGATCTTGAGATCCTCAAGGGTTACATGGGGTTCAAAGGGATACTTGGGCATGAATTCACGGGTGTGGTGGAGGCGTGCGATGACCCCGAACTCATGGGTAAGAGGGTCGTTGGGGAGATCAACTGCCCGTGCGGGGCCTGCGACATGTGCATAAGAGGTCTCGGCAACCACTGCGCTTCCCGCACCGTTCTCGGGATCCAGGGGAGGGACGGGGCCTTTGCCGAGTACCTGACCCTCCCGCAGGAGAATCTTCACCCCCTTCCGGACAGCCTCAGCGATGAACAGGGGGTTTTTGTGGAACCTGTTGCCGCGGCCTTTGAGATTCTGGAACAGGCGGAGATCGCCCCGGAGGAACGCATTCTGGTGGTTGGGGACGGGAGGCTGGGGTCGCTCGTGGCGCAGGTCCTGCGCGGTTCCGGTGCGGCGCTGACCGTGATCGGGCGCCATGAAGAGAACCTGGCCATCCTGCACAGGCTCGGGATCCATGCCGTCCTGGAGAAGGATCTTGCCGGTCTTCAGGGAGCGGATATCGTGGTGGACTGTTCCGGATCGCCCGCAGGCTTTGATCTCAGCAGGCGGCTTGTCAGGCCGGGAGGGAGGATCGTCCTGAAGAGCACGCTTACCTCTCCGGTGCAGGTCAATCTTTCATCCATAGTTGTGGACGAGATCACCCTGATCGGCTCCCGGTGCGGCCCTTTCGAACCCGCCATGTGGGCTCTGGCAGGAAGAAAGGTTGATGTTGATTCCATGATCTCGGCCGTCTACCCGTTGGATCAGGGCATTGAGGCCTTGAAAAGGGCCTCTCTCCCCGGCGTTTTGAAGGTTCTGCTGAAGATGGATTGAACCGCCAAGCGGTTTTCCCGGCCGTAAAGAAAAAATCCCCGGCCATTTCATGCACCGAAGAAGGGGACAGGTTATTTTCCATCCCCTTCGAATCCAGGTTAACACTTGACATCTAACGTTAAACGTTATACCTTTCCATTTATGATCAAGTCTTTCAGTGACAGAGAGACGGGAAAGGTCTATAGCCGTGAGGGTTCAAGAAGATTGCCGGGAGATATCCAGCAGGTGGCCCTGAGAAAATTGCGCATGATACACAATGCAAAAAACATCAATGACTTACGTGTCCCTCCTGCGAACAGGCTGGAAAAGCTTGGCGGAGATAGAGAGGGGCAATACAGCATCAGGATCAATGATCAATGGCGTATCTGTTTTTTCTGGAAGGCAGGGGACGCTCATGAGGTTGAAATCATAGATTACCATTAGGGGTGAAAATCATGAAAAAGAAGAAACTGCAACCCGTACATCCAGGCGAGGTACTCCTGGAGGAATTCCTCAATCCCATGGGACTGAGCCAGAGCAAGCTCGCGCTGAACATCGGTGTGCATCCTCGCAGGATAAATGAAATTGTACTGCAGAAGAGACGGATTACGGCAGACACGGCCCTGAGACTGGCCAAGTTTTTCGGGACCTCTGCCGAGTTCTGGCTCGGCCTGCAATCGCAGTATGATTTGGATATAGCGATTGATGAACTGTCTGACCGAATTGACCGGGAGGTCAAAGAGTATTCAGAAGTGGTTTAGCGGTTCAGATAGATTTGACAGCGGAGCAGGATTCTGTTATCTTCTCCAGACTGTCAGGGTCGTTGCATACACATCCTGCATATTTAGGAGCCCCTGCAAAGAAACTGAAGGGCGCTCTAACAAAAAAAGGGGATTCAGAAATGGCTGAAAAGAAACAGAAGGGCGGGAAAGTGGTTTCCATCAAGGAAAAGATTCAGGAAAAGATTCAGGTTCTGAAAAAAGAAGTGATGGAAAAGAAAAAGGCCTCGGAAAAGCCCATCGGGGACAAGGACCTCCGCGACGTGCACAAGACACTCAAGAGGCTTCAGAGAAAACTCAGCCGGATGACGGCGCTGGAGAAGCGGGCTGAAGCCAGGGCATCGAGCGCCCCAGAGGAGAAAACCTCCGATGCCGCCGGGGCCGAGCCCGCAGAGGCCGGAACTGAGAAGGCGGCCGGGTAAAGAAAAAGGGATACTCTCCAAAAGAGTGGGTGAAAACATAAGGGTTCAAGGGGTCAAGGATTCCAGGGGTCAAGTGAAGTGCTCAAACACTACAAGGAGTTAAAGGAAGGGCCCCAGTCTTATCAATGATGTTTGGAGATTTACAAATTGCGAATTGGAGACACAAGTATTACTCGCTGGAGATCTTGGTTATATCAGGGATGAGAAGTTAAAGAGACTTAAGAGTGATATCGAGGAGGTTGAGCGGATGCTCAAGGCACTGATCAAATCACTGGAAAACAAACACTTGACCCCTTGAACCCTGGAATCCTCGAACCCTTTTTACCCACTAATTTGGAGATGAACCAGAAAAAGAGATGGGCTTTAAGTTCTCCCCTCCGATCCAGCGAAGGGGGGAAACTGCAGGCAGGATGAGAAACCCTTTCTTGAAACGAGTGACACGAATATGGCTGTTATTCGATTCGGCATATCGCTTGAAAAACCGCTGCTTGAACGGTTCGACAGGCAGATCAGAAAAAAAGGCTATGCGAGCCGAAGCGAGGCCATCAGGGACCTGATCAGGGACAGCCTTGTGACGGAGGAATGGGAGTCGGCCACTGCCGAGACCGTCGGAACGATCACCATCGTCTATTCGCATGAGACCCATGAGCTTACAGACACCCTTACGGATCTTCAGCACCGGTATTTTTATTCGATCATTTCTTCCATGCACATCCACCTCGACGAGCACAACTGCCTTGAAGTCATCGTGGTCAAAGGCAAGGCAAAGGATATAAGAGCCATTGCCGACAAATTGATCGGGACCAAGGGGGTGAAGCATGGGAAACTCTCGGTGACCACAACCGGAAAACACCTCAAGTAAATTTTTTTCTTGACAAGGTAACACGAATAATATAATGGTAACACTTGATCGGAATCCTGATCCATCATCCCATACGGATCCGGCATTTATCATCGGGGGATTGATTTACTCTGTTTCGGAGAATCTTGAGATCAATTTCGGGATTAAGCGCGGACTCAACAAACCCGAAACTGACGATTCGGTTCTCGCGGGCATAACCTGGAGGTTCTAATGCATATCCCCGACGGTTACTTGAGCCCTCAGACCTATGTCCCACTCTACGGGGCGTCGTTTGTGTTCTGGTCCGTTGCCCTGAGGAAGATCAAGCAGGACCTTTCCACAAAGCAGATTCCGTACCTTGCGATGGCTGCTGCTTTTTCTTTCCTCATCATGATGTTTAATGTCCCCATCCCCGGAGGAACCACGGGCCATGCGGTCGGGGCGGGCATGATCGCCATCCTCCTCGGACCGTGGACGGCGGTCATCGCCGTGTCCGTTGTCCTGATCATTCAGGCCGTGGTCTTCGGTGATGGAGGAATCACCACGATCGGCGCAAACTGCTTCAACATGGCGGTGGTGATGCCGTTTATCTCCTACTGGGTGTTCAAGGCCGTCAGTGGGAAGTCAAAGAATCCATCTCGGTTATTCCCTGCCGCCTTTCTATCCGGGTATGCCGGACTTTCCGGCGCAGCGATTGTGACGGCGATCGAGTTCGGCATCCAACCTTTAATTGCCCACGGCGCCGACGGGAGGCCTCTCTACGCCCCCTATCCGCTGTCGGTTGCCCTTCCTGCTATGGCATTGGAACATCTGCTTTTGTTCAGTGTGATCGAAGGCGTCGTAACCTTTTTGCTGTTCCGGTATTTTCTTAAGTACGAGCCGGATTTGGTTTATGCATTATCGGAGACGAAAGTTTGAGATGACACGGTTTCAGAGAAATCTCTGGATAGGACTCATCCTCATGGCGCTTCTCTCCCCGCTGGGTATCCTTCTGCCCGGAAGATTCCATGCAGAAGATGCATGGGGTGAATGGGGGATGAATACCATGGAGAAACTTCTGGGGTATGTCCCGCAAGGCTTGAAGAAATATTCCGAACTCTGGAAGGCTCCCATACCCGATTACAACTTCTGCAGTGAGAACGCCTCCATGACTTTCCAAATAGTCTCCTATATGATTTCGGGTTTTCTGGGCATTCTTGCAACAGCGCTGATTGTATTCTTGATTTCGAGGTTTCTAATCAAACATGAAAAGTAATATACCCTCATTCTTGCTGGAAAAACCGCGCCTGAGGTTCCCGGAAAAGACGGGAAAGGTTTCAAGACCCTCCTTTCTTGAAAAAGGGGTGCGGCAGTTCTCCAAATTGATCAGGACCACCTATGTCCAGTGGGAGACCGCTAAGCAGGAAGGCTTTTCCCAGAGACTTGATGCAAGGGTAAAGGTTTTGTTTCTGATATTTTTTCTGGTCATCGTCAGCGTAAAGAAGGATATCCTTCCGGAAGTGCTCATCGGCGCTTTTGTCTTTTTGCTTGCCGCCGCGTCAAAACTGAACCTTGCCGGTTTCTATCGAAGGGCGCTTTTCTTTGGCTTTGTGTTCGGATTCCTGATTGCCCTTCCTTCGTCCCTGAATATCATAACCCAGGGAGAGGTGATGATTCCGCTGTGTAAGCTTTCAAGGCCGTATGACTTCTGGATTTATCATGTCCCCGCAAGCATAGGCATGACACGGGAGGGACTGCTCAGCGTTGCCCTTTTGACGCTGCGGGTTGTGAATTCCATCTCTCTTTCTTTTCTCGTGATCTATACGACCTCGTTTCCCGAGATCATCAGGGCTTTAAAGATCTTCAAGGCGCCGGATGCCTTTCTGATGGTGCTCACACTGACTTACAAGTCTATCTTCATCTTTGCGCAAGGTGTCGAAGAGATGCATCTTGCGAAGAAAGGGAGGACGGTGGGCGCGGCTGCTTCGGATGCAAGGACCTGGGCCGCAGGCAGGATGGCCATCCTGTTCAGGAAAACCCGGATCCGGTGTGAAGAGGTATTCATGGCCATGCAAGGCAGGGGATTTTCGGGTGAGATCGTGATCTATGCCCCTGCGAAGTTCACGGTCCCGGACTTATTCGCGGGCCTCTTTTTTTTCGTGATCGGTCTTGGGTTTCTCTTATGGTGAGGTCTATGAACGATATCATCCATGCCGAGGAAATTCGTTACAGCTACCACCGGCAATTTGAGGCGCTGGCGGACGTGAGCGTGAAGATTAAACAAGGAGGAAAACTCGCTGTCATCGGCGCGAATGGATGCGGGAAAACAACCCTTTTGCAGATTTTGGGCGGGCTGAGACATCCCTCCTCCGGACGCGTCTTCTACAGGGGACGGGAGGTCACCGAGGCTTCATTGAAGGAGAGGGAATTTCTGCGGGTCTTCAGGCAAGGGGTGGGCTATATATTTCAAGACGCGGATGTTCAGTTGTTCTCCCCGACGGTGTTTGATGAACTGCTCTTTGGGCCCGTGCAACTGGGCATTGAGGAAGATGAGGCTATAGAAAGAGTGCATGGCGTCATGAGAATGCTGGAAATAGAAAACCTCAAGGAGAGGCCTTCCTACATGCTTTCCGGAGGCGAGAAGAAGCGGGTGGCGATCGGTTCGGTGCTCACCATGAATCCCGAAGTCCTCCTCCTTGACGAGCCGACCAACGGCCTCGATCCGAGGACGGAGTGCTTTCTCGTGGAACTCATGCTTGCGCTGAACGCGGCCGGGAAAACCATTGTCGTGGCCACGCACGATCTCTCGCTCGTTGACGAATTACAGGCCGACGTGGCGGTCCTCTCCGAGGAGCACAGGATGGAGAGGATCGGCGCCGCAGGCGAGATCCTCAAGGACCAGGAACTGCTTCTCAAGGTCAATCTCATCCATGAGCATGTTCACCTTCATGGCGCCCATGCGCACAAGCATATCCATTCACATTTTCTCTTTCACCGCCACGACGGCGGGAATGAACCCTAGGACAGAGTGACGGACATGGATTCATATGCAGTCGTGTAAGAGAGAATGATCAGATCAGAACTGCCTATGGTATTCCCTGACCTTCCTGGCAAAGTCCTTTCCGAATTCATAGCATCTCGATTCGTCTTCAGCGCCGGGCCTGTAGCGCACCTCAACTCCAGGCTCCACCATCTGAAGGCCCATTCTCTTTAACTCGGCATAGGCCTCTTTGACGCCGCCTCCGCCCCATCCGAAGCTCCCGAAGGCCCCGACGATCCTGTTTTTGGGCCTCAACCCACGAAGGTGAGCGAGGAACTCGGCCACCGAAGGGAACATGATGTTGTTTAACGTGGGGGTTCCGAACAGAGATCCTCTCGCCTTCCAGAACTCCTTGATGGCGATACTCATGGGAGTGGCCCTGAGCTTGATTACCTTGACCTCCATGTTTTCATCCTGGATCCCCTGCATCAAAGGCTGGGTCATGAGCGCTGTGCTCTTCCACATGGTGTCATAGATGATGACCACCCGTTCGTCCGCTCGGCCGCCGGCCATGTCCAGATACATGTTGATGATTTTTCCGGGGTCCGCCCTCCAGATGATTCCATGATCCGGGGCGATCATCTCGATCTTGAGCCCGAGCTTTTGGATCTCGGCGATCTTGGCCTTGATCAGGGAGCCGAAGGGCATGAGGATGTTCGCATAGTAGTCCTTGACCGAATCTTCGAGTTCATAGACCGAGTAACAGGTTAAGAATTCGTCGTCGAACCGGCCGGACGTGGCGTAATGCTGCCCGAAGGCGTCCTGGCTGATGAGAAGGCCGTCTTCCCTGACATAGGTCATCATGGAATCGGGCCAGTGGAGCATGGGTGTCTCCAGAAACATGAGGGTTTTCCTGCCGGTGTTCAGGGTATCCCCGCTCTTGACGATTTTGAAGGTCCAGCGCGATGTATCATAGCATCGGTCCAGCCCCTGCTTCCCTTTGGATGTAATAAAGATGACGGCCTTGGGCGCAAGCTCCATGACCTTGTCCAGGCTGCCGGCATGGTCCGGTTCGATATGATTGATGATGACATACTCGATCTTGCCCGGATCAACCATATTGCGGATATTCTCCAGCATCGTCTTTGAAAAGTTTTCCTTGACCGTGTCAATGAGCGTGACTTTTTCATCCAGGATAAGGTAGTTGTTGTAGGTGGTTCCGTTGGGGGTCACATAGCCGTGGAAATCCCTGACCCCCCAGTCAATGACGCCTACCCAGAAGATCCCCGGTTTGATTTCAGTTGATTTCATGAATACCTCCCTTAGTTATTTTATATCAAAACTTAACCACAGAGAACACAGAGTCTTTCTCTCGGCACTCTGTGGTTTCATCTCTCATGGAATGTAATATAAAGTTCCGGGACGTTCAAGAACTTTTTGTGCCTATCGCTGTTTCGGGGCCGGCCCTGAAGTTGACAGACGTCGGAAACATTATTAATATGTTAAAAATACCGTGACTTTTTGGGCCGCATGGGTGCGGGAAGCCGCTGATCAGGCTATAAATGATAATAATATCAGCGAGTTGTAAGTGTTTATTTATTTTTTTGATTTTTTTTGCAAAAATAAATATCAGTGGTATACTTTAAATCCTTTTCATTCGTACCACGGATTCAACGACTATTCACAGAACGGGGATAGAGAATGCTCATCATAGGTCGTTCTGAATGACGGGGTTTCAAAAGAAAATCGAACTGCTGAAGAAGATGGTCGTTCCTTCCAGACGGGTACTGATTCTGACTCATGATAACCCGGACCCTGATGCCATTGCCGCCGCCTTCGGGTTTAAATATTTTCTCAAGGAGCAGTTCGGCCAGGAAAGCATCATCTCTTACGGCGGGATCGTGGGCCGCGCCGAGAATCAGTCGATGATCCAGCACCTCAAGATTCCCATGACCCCTGTAGATCAGATCCGTTTCCAGGATGATCTTTTCATGGTCCTGATGGATACTCAGCCCAGGACCGGGAACAACTCCCTCCCCGATACGGTCGTGCCGGACGTCGTGATCGACCACCACCCTCTTCGTGAGGAAACCAAGAAGGTCCCGTTTTCCGACGTGCGGGAAGAGGCCGGGTCGTGCTCCAGTATCATCACCTCTTATCTGAGGGAGGCCGGGATCGGGATCCAGCCGAGGCTGGCCACGGCGCTCTATTACGGGATCAAATCCGACACGAATGACTTTGGAAGGAACGCGGATGCCCTGGATCAGGAAAGTTATCTTTTTCTGTTTCCCAAGGTGCAGAGGGACATCCTGAACCGGATCATCCATCCCAAGGTCTCGGCGGAGTATTTCAGGATATTAAACCGGGCGTTCAAGAAGGCCCGCATACACGGTTCGTCGTTGGTCACCTCCATCGGGCGGACCAGGAATCCGGACATGGTGGCCGAGGTCGCCGACATGCTCCTCCGTCATGAGGGTGTGGAATGGGTGCTGGTCATGGGGATCTTCCGGAAGGCCATGATCCTTTCCGTGCGGACGAGCGACATGCGGGGCGGCGCGGGAGACCTGGTGCAGGGCATGGTACGGGGCATGGGCAAGGCCGGAGGCCATGGGATGATGGCCGGCGGCAAGATAGACATGAAGGATGGACTGAAGCAGGAACTGGAAGAGATGCTTCAGGAAAGGTTTCTGAAAAAGGTCGGGGATATCAACCAGCCCGCCGAGGCGCTGGTATAGATTCAATCGGGATCCGGAATGGACAAGGAATCGTTGGTTCAGATCATTCAGAGGGCCGTTCAGACCGAGAAGGACGGGAACCTCTTTTACAGCCGTGCGGCCGGCGCCATCCGTGATCCCAAGGCAAAAAAGATGTTCGAGCTGTTGGCCAGGGACGAACTTTACCACGTGAAAATCATCGAGGATCTCTACCGGGACCTATTGACGGGCGGTAACATAGAGGCTGTAAAGGGCTATCCGATCTTTGAAAAAAGAGATGAGAACTTCAGGGAGGAGATCTCGAATTCCGGGAGCGAAGCAGATGTTCTTGAGCAGGCCATCGGAGATGAGATGGCGTCGAAAGATTTTTATCGGGAGGCGGCGGAGGTCCTGGAACCGGGGGAGGAGAAAGAAATCTTTCTGGATCTGATGGAGATGGAGGAAGGGCATATCCGGCTGCTGAAAGCGGAACTCGACTTCCTGAAAAAAACCGGAATCTATTTTGATCCTACGGAATTCCCTGTAGAGGGTGAAAAGGAGTGATGCCCCAATAAACAAAGTGCTCCTCGGTCTTTTACGGCACAGCCTCGTTTCGAGGGGCGTGAAGGACGAGGTTCTCTGAGGTGGGATATTTCTTAAGTTACAGCCTGAGGTTTTTGGATTTTGAATCTATCCGGGTCAACAAAGCCATGAGGAGAAGGGTATGAATTGTCCAAAATGCGGTGCGGCGAAGATGTCCATGGACAAGCCCGTCTATTTTAACGGGGACAATCATGAAGGGGATTTTCTTTATGCCGAAGAGATCCGCCGGTGCCGGATCTGCGGCAAGGTCGTCTTCGCCAAGAAAAATCTTAAGAAATCCAGAAAGAAGTTCATTAAAGGGCAGGTGATTACGGGAGGTTATGAAAACCTGTAATATCAAGATAAGGAGGGCAAAATGAGAAAATGGAAGTGCACGGTCTGCGGCTATATCTACGATCCTGATGCAGGCGATCCTGACAGCGGAATCGCGGCTGGGACGGCCTTTGAAGATCTTCCGGATGATTGGCGCTGCCCGGTCTGCGGCGCCGCCAAGAGCGAGTTCGAACTGGAGGAATAAGGCCTGGGGTAGTCTTAAAAGCTGACCACAGAGTGCACAGAGAAAGACTCTGTGTTCTCTGTGATTAGGTTTTAATAATGCGGGTCCGGGAAGAGGGGGAACGGGAATGAGAAGCTATCGATGCAGGATGTGTGATTACGTGTATGATCCGGATGAAGGGGACATGGACAGCGGGATTGAGCCCGGCACCTTGTTCGATGAACTTCCCACAGCATGGGTCTGCCCCGCCTGCGGCGCCGGCCGGGAGGAATTCGAGAGGCTTTAGGAAAATATGAAGTCATCAGAACTTTTTGTGAAGTGCCTGGAAAATGAAGGGGTCCGCTATATCTTCGGTCTGCCCGGCGAAGAGAATATGGATATCCTGGACGCCCTGTTTGACTCCCCGATTGAGTTTGTCTGCACCCGCCAGGAACAGGGCGCGGCCTTCATGGCCGATGTTTACGGGAGGCTGACCGGCAAGGCGGGGGTATGTCTCGCGACCCTCGGGCCCGGCGCCACCAACCTGATGACCGGCGTGGCGGATGCCTTCCTGGACCGGTCTCCCCTGGTGGCCATTACCGGGCAGACCGGCCGCGAACTCCTGCACAAGGAATCCCACCAGAATATCGATATTGTCCAGACGTTCAAGCAGTTCACCAAATGGAACGCCAGGGTGGGAATCTCCCGGACCATTCCGGAAGTCGTCCGCAAGGCCTTCAAGGTCTCGGAAACCGAGAAACCCGGTCCCTGCCATATCGAGATCCCCGAAGATGTCGCCGCTGAAGAGGTCGAGGGCGAACCCCTTCCGGTCACCGGTTTCAAGCGGCCCCATACCGATCACATCGTTTGCAGGAAGGCGGCAGAGATTATCCAGCAGGCCAGGAGGCCTATTCTCCTTGCAGGGAACGGGGTCATCCGGGGGCGGGCCTCGGATGCGCTCCGGAAGTTTGTGGAGAAGACGAGGATTCCCGTGGCCAACACCTTCATGAGCAAAGGGGTGCTCCCGTCGGAAAGCGAGCTTTCCCTCTCGACCATCGGGCTTCAGTCCAGGGACTTCATTTCCTGCGGTTTCGACCGGGCCGACCTGATCATCTCCGTGGGATACGATTTCGTGGAATACGCCCCTTCCTTCTGGAACAGGGGGAAGAAGCCCGTGGTTCATATTGACTTTACGCCGAGTGAAATCGATGAGTATTATATCCCCCAGGTCGAGGTGATAGGAGACATCGCCGCGAACCTGGCCAACATGATGAATGAAATCGAACCGATTGAGCAGGATGACTTCCCGAGGCTGCTCAAGACCATGGTGGAGGATGAACTCAAAGAGTACGCAGACGACGCATCCTTCCCCCTCAAGCCCCAGAAGATCCTTTACGACATCCGAAGGATCATGGGGAGAGAGGATATCCTGATCTCGGATGTGGGGGCGCACAAGATGTGGATTGCGAGGATCTATCCTGCTGAAGAACCCAATACCACGTTGATCTCCAATGGATTCGCCGCCATGGGATTCGCCCTCCCCGGCGCCGTCTGCGCCAAGCTGATTCACCCGGAAAGGAAGGTCCTCGCCGTCTGCGGAGACGGCGGTTTCCTGATGAGCAGCCATGAGTTGGAGACTGCGGTCCGGATGAAGCTCCCTTTTGTCATTCTGATCTTCAATGACGGGAAGTACGGCCTCATCGAATGGAAACAGATCAACCGATTCGGCCGAACCTACGGCGTCTCTTTCGGGAATCCCGACTTCGTACAGTTGGCGAGATCCTTCGGCGCGGCAGGATACCGCGTCCAGACGGCACAGGAACTCCATCCGGCGCTGAAAGAGGCGTTTGCGGCCAAGGTTCCCGCGGTCGTGGATGTCCCGGTGGACTATCGGGAGAATATCAATCTCACGGAGAAGCTGGGGAGGTTGATCTGTTATATATGAT
>Ga0210044_10001388_pt1 | contig 36735 bp, 46 predicted proteins | sample CryGey13umfilter_2_FD_183959 | JGI IMG/M metagenome (GOLD analysis project Ga0210044, IMG submission 183959) | Groundwater microbial communities from aquifer in Utah, USA - Crystal Geyser 4/9/14 3 um filter (SPAdes) (version 2) | ecosystem: Environmental > Aquatic > Deep subsurface >...
CGCCGCAAGAGCACTTGAATTTAATGTCATCTATGTATGGCTTGTGTGCATCTTCTAGTTTTTGGCCTGATAGTTCTTCTAATTCTTTTATTGATTCAATTACTTTCGACTCACCACACTTTACGCATTCCCAAATGGGCAGCGGCGTGCCCCAATATCGTTCCCGGGAAATCGCCCAATCCTTAACTCCTTTCAGCCATTCGCCGAATCGGCCTTCCTTTATGTTTTCCGGAATCCAGTTGATGTTTTCATTGTTTTTGACGAGATCTTCGGCCAGTTCGCTCATCCGGATGAACCAAGAAGGTTTGGCATAATAGATCAGTGGCGTATCGCAGCGCCAGCAGAAAGGGTAATCGTGTTCATAGAGTTCGTCTTTGAAAAACAACTCGCGCTTTTTCAAATCTTCGATTATCAGCTCGTCCACGGCGTATTTTCCCTTGGAATCCTTTTTCTTAACCAGCATTCCTTTCCCGGGCACATCGGCATTTATTTTTCCCTCTTGATCTACCGTAAGAAGCGTAGGCAAATTATTTTCTCTTCCAACTTGCGCATCATCTTCTCCGAAAGCAGGGGCGATATGGACAATCCCCGTCCCGTCTTCCGTGGAAACAAAATCGCCCGCTATTATATAGTGTGCTTTTCTTTCTTTTTCATCTTCTACTTTATATAGAAAATTATATTCTGAACCCACTAATTCCCTGCCTTCAAATTTTTTGTCTACTACATAGGCTCCGATTGCTATATTATCAAGTTTTTTTTCTGCAAGAATATAATAAGTGTCTTTTTTTATTACCGGAAAATCTGAGCCTTCTGCAACGGTTAAGTCCCCCGTAAAATGAATTTTTACATAAGCGACATTCTTATTAATCGCCAATGCCACATTTCCCGGCAAAGTCCAGGGGGTTGTCGTCCAAACTAAAAAGAAGGTATTTTCGTCGATTCCCCTTTCTGGATTCGGCTTAGCCTTGAACTTCACGTACACCGAATTGTCTTTTATTTTCTGATATCCTTGCGCCACTTCATGCGAAGAAAGCGCCGTACCGCAACGATAGCAATACGGCACCACCTTATGGCCTTTATAAACCAAGCTCTCGCCTTTTTTATTCTTACTTTTAAAAATTTGCGCAACCACCCACCAGACCGATTCGATGTATTTATTTTCGTAAGTTATGTAAGGATTTTTCATGTCCACCCAATAAGCCATTCTTCGCGTCATTTTTTCCCACGCGTCTTTGTAGAGCCAAACTGATTCTTTGCATTTTTTGTTAAATTCAATAATACTTTCGCGCGGATTGTCTGGAACAATATTTTCAATTTCTTGCTTACTTCGAAGTCCCAAAGCTTTTTCCACCTGAATCTCTACCGGCAAGCCATGCGTATCCCAACCGGCTTTCCGCTCCACCCGGTAACCTTTCATGGTTTTGTAGCGCGGAATGATGTCTTTGAATGCCCTCGCCAAAACATGATGAAGTCCAGGCACTCCATTGGCAGTCGGAGGGCCTTCAAAAAAAACAAAGGATTTGTCTTCCGGGTTCTTCTCCACCGACTTTTCGAATATTCTATTCTCTTCCCAGAACTTGAGAATTTCTTCTTCCATTTTCGGAAAGCTCTGCTTTGGATCGACTTTTTTGAACATTTTTTTGTAAATAAAAAATCCTTAAAACTGGTTTAAGGACGATTTATCCCCCACCACTTTTTCACTATTTTTTCGCATAACAAGTGAAGAGTGTGAAAGTGGTGAGGGACGAGCCGTGGTACCACCTTAATTCTCATGAAACTTGAAACATGTAGCATGAAACAAAAAATTTGTTACATGTTTTATGTTGTATGTTTCATGACTTAAAGCAGCTATTACGGGCTTACCCGGCGGAGTCTATTTTGAATGTCATTCCGAGCGCATCCGAGGAATCTAATTTAAAAATGAAGTAGATCCTTCGACTTCGCTCAGGATGACAATACCATTTCTTTCCGCAGCCTGCCCCGTGATCCGCCTCGGATTTTACGGGGCTAGGAAGTGATAGCTTCCTCAACGCTTTTATATCCAAATTCTAGCTTTTTTTAAAGCCTTTGTAAACCCCCAGTGTCTCGCGCGCGCACTTTTCCCAATTGAATTTTTCCAGCTGTTTTTTACCTTTTTCCCGATACTCGTTCTTCAAATTTTCGTTATACGCAAACTGGGCCATAGCATCCGCAATATTTTGAACATCCAAAGGATTCACAAAAAGAGCCGCGTCCCCCGCAATTTCTGGAAGGGATGAAACATTAGAAACAATTGCCGGCGTCCCGGTGGCGAAGGCCTCGAGAACCGTCGTACCGAATCCTTCATAGAGCGAAGGCAGAACAAAAAAGTCAGCGTTTTTGAAAAGTGGCACCAGATCGTCACCAATGACATAACCGGTGAAGATGACATCCTTGCCGATTCCCATATCCTTGGCAATCTGTTTATATTCTTTCGCCAGCCAGCCCTTCTTGCCGGCCATCACCAGCTTCCAATCGCATTTTATATTCTCTTTGTTATTTTTACAGCTGCTACGGAAAAGTTTGTAGGCCTCGAACAAGCGGACTACGTTTTTGATCGGCTCCAAGGTTCCCAAAAAAAGAATATAGCGGTCTTTTATGCCATACTTTTCCAAAACTCTTTCGCGAGTGATGCCAGAATCCTCAAAAAGACGCTTGTCAAAACCGCTGTAGATGACCTTTATTTTGTCTTCCGGGCTTTTAAAAATTTCGTGCACATCTTTTTTTGTCGATTCGGAAACAGCGATAATTTTGTCGGCCTTGCTCGTCATCAGATTCAAAACCGCTCGGGTTTTGGTAGCCGCGAGACTTGGAAAAACATCAGGCACTTTATAAACCGCCAGATCGTGCACTGTGACTATGGTTTTTCCCCGATAGCTCACCGGGATCCGGCTCATTGGAGAAGTAGTATGCAAAATGTCCAGTTTTTCCTTAACCAAAGTAGCTGTTCCCAAAATTTCATTGTAGGCTCCCGGCAGATATTTCTTGTAATCCGAAAATGGATAGAATTTTATCTTCACGTTCGGTCGCGCAAATTTTTTCACGTCCTTTTCCCGCACGCGAAAATCAAAAAACAAAACGTATTCGTTTTCTTGGTCGATTTCCAAAAGATGGCGAATGAGCTGGTAAGTATAATGACCGGCACCGATCGCATCGCCTTTTTCCGGATTAAGGATAATTCTAGCGTCTATGCCTATTCTCATATGTTTACATTTTGTTTGGCGCTGCCACGCCAATTAGTTTCAATGTTTCTGCCAGCACTATTCTAACAGCATTTACCAGGTTTAGTCTAGCCTCGGTCATCTCTAAATTGCTTTCATCAATGACTTTCAAATCATTATAAAAAGAATGGAATTTGTCGGCTAATTTAATGGAATAATGGGACAATTTATGCACCTCATAACTTTCCGCTATTTCTTCTACTAATTCCGGAAATCTATTCATTTCTTTCATAAGACTAAGTTCTTTGGGATGAATTAGTAAATCAAGTTTCAGGTTTTGGGTTTCAGGTTTTGGGTTTTTTGCCTTGCGCAATATACTACAAATTCGGGCATGCGCATATTGCACATAGTAAACCGGGTTTTTCTCGGAACTCTCTTTCGCCAGTTCAATATCAAAATTAATATGGCTGGTTGAGGCATAAGAAGAAAAAATGAAACGCACCGCATCCTTGCCGACTTCTTCTATCAGATCATCCAACGCGAAATAAACACCTTTACGTTTGGACATTTTAACTTCCTCCCCGTTTTTCATGACACGCACAAATTGAGTAAGTAGTGAATGGAGACTGGTCTTGCTCGATACTATTTTTTCCACAAAATACCTAATGACCTCGGCCTCTTTATGATGATCAGCACCCTGGATATTTATCAGCTTGTCATACCCTCTTTCAATTTTATTTTTGTGATAGGCCAGATCCACCGCTATATAGGTTTTCTTGCCGTCGGTTTTTATCAGAACTCGATCCTTATCGTCCCCAAACTGCGTCGATCTGAGCCAGACAGCTCCGTCTTTTTTATAAGTCAGTTTTTTATTTTTCAAAAATTCTATTATTTCGTCAACTGCACCTGAATCATGCAAGCTTTTTTCTGAAAACCAGCTGTTGAATATTATTCCGAATTTTTCGCAGACCGGTTTTATGAATTCTTCAACGATTATCCCAGCCGCCCAGTTGCCAACCGCCATCGGATTTTTCGTCTTTTTATCCATCCTTTCGGCCAACTCTTCCACATAATCGCCTTTGTATTGCGCCTCGGAATCCTTAAGAATAGAATGTCCAAGAATTTCAACTTGATTGCCAAAATCATTCACGTAGTATTCTCTTTCGACTGAGCAGCCTACTTTCTCAAAGATATTGCCCAAAGCGTCCCCAATGGGACCTCCACGTGCGTTGCCTAGATGAATGGGTCCGGTTGGGTTAGAAGAGATGAATTCAATATTTATTTTTTTACCTTTGCCAGAATCTGAATCGCCGAATTTTTCTCCGAGTTTATTTATTTCCGCGACCTGATTCTGCAGATATTTTTTAGACAAATAAAAATTGATGTATCCCGGCGCGACAACTTCCACCCGCTCAAAGCTCGGCTTTAAGGATTTAAAAAAGCCGAGTTTTAGAGAATTAGCTATCTCCATCGGACTTTTTTTCAACTCTTTCGCTAAAACCAAAGCCGCATTGGTCGAATAATCGCCGAATTTTTCGTCTTTCGGAAAACCGATCATGATTTCCGGCATGGTAAAATCGCCCCATTTTTCTGCTTGCTGAAGGCTCAAAATCGCTTTTTTTACCAATTTTTGCAGATCCCTTTTCATGAATACATTGTATATCAGAAAAAGCGCTTTATCAATCAAGGGGCCCAAAAAATCCTTTTATTTTCCTTTTCCTGTGCTAAACTTGAACTATGACTACCCTCGCCTTCAATAAGCGCGCTAATTATGACTACAAAATTTCGGATAAATACGAAGCTGGTTTGGTTTTGCGAGGTTTTGAGGTAAAGGCCGTAAAGTCAGGCCAAATTAGCCTCAAGGGGAGCTTTGTCACCGTTCATGGAACAGAATTATATCTAACCAACGCGCACATTTCCCTTTGGAAACAGGCCGGCGAGATCAAAAACTACGATCCAACCGGACCCAGAAAGCTGCTTCTCCGCCGCCGAGAAATCAAGCATTTGATTGGTCTTAGGAGGATAGAAGGCTTGACATTGGTGCCAATCCGCGTGTATACTAAAAAGCGACTATTGAAACTGGAATTTGGCGTAGGGAAAGGCAAGAAAGAATACGACAAGCGTAAGACTATTGCTAAAAAAGAGGCGGCAAGAAGAATTGATAGGGCTTTGAAAAATTATTAGTATGTTTTATGTTTATGTCATAAAAAGCCTGAAGGATGGTAATATTTATATCGGTCACACTGGCAATCTTAGAAAACGAATAGCACTACATAATGCAGGAAAAATAAATTCGACAGAAAAAAGAAGGCCCTTCAGTCTGTTATATTATGAAGCATGCAATTTATTAAAGGACGCGGTACAAAGAGAGCATGCCTTAAAAACTGGATTTGGAAGAGCTTATTTAAAAAGAAGGTTGAGCAATATATAAATATCGTTACTCCCCGTCTTTAACGGTTTTAGCATAGCAGAATGTGGCCCGCCCGCATCGCTACGCGAAGCGTTGCGGGCGGGGGATGAACGGTTTCGACAGGTTGTACGTTTAAAATAGGCAAGCCGAGAATGATAATAGCTCGTAAACTTTTTATCAAATGTTATAAGTGCAAACTTCATAACTAAAGCAAAGACCGCGATTGCGCAAGCTTTTGCTCCGTCTTTTGCTCTTGCTCGAGCCTAAATCCGCCTTCGGCGGATTGCTTGAGCCATCGGACTATCGATTCCTAATAGATAGTATCCGGTGTCAAATATTAGGATAGAAAATATAATTTTGTTTAAGTTATATTTTTGAAACTAATTTAAACATAGATTAAAAAGATTTTGCCTGTTCACTACTTTTTATTCGATCCCCGCCTTGGCGGGGAACAAAACAGACTACGCTTGTAGATTATTTTAGACAAACAATTTTGGACGCGAGTTCGACTCTCGCCATCTCCACCACGTAAAATGAAATTCATCTAGGATGAATTTCATCACGTGGTAGCCGCGTGATGAAAAAATTTGAAATAATTTTTTCATTTTACGCGGCACCGCGGATTAAAACAAATATGCATTATGTATATTTATTAGAAAGCTTGCTTGATTTCAGTTGGTATATTGGATATAGTAGTGATCTGAGGAAGCGTTTTTTAAGCCACCGTAACGGAGAAAATAAGGCAACTAAACATAAGAGGCCCTGGAAACTAATCTACTACGAAACATACTGCAACAGACTGGATGCGAAAAAACGAGAGATATTTCTGAAATCAGGATCTGGAAGAAAATTTCTAAAACGACAACTGACAAATTATTTAGCTAACCATTAAATGCAAATCCATAAGACGAGGACCTATTAAAAGATTCATTCCCAAAAAAGCGCCGCTCGCCCGAATCAACGAGTTTATTCGCGTTCCCGAGGCCCGAATCATCGACGAGGATGGAACCCAGCTCGGCATCATGAGCGTCACTGAAGCGATTCAAATCGCCCGCTCCCGGGAATTGGATCTGGTGGAAATCGCGCCGATTGCCAAGCCACCGGTCTGCAAGATAATGGATTATGGAAAATATCAATATCAGCAATCCAAGCAGGATCGTCTCAATAAAGCTAAGCAAAAAAAAGTTGAGGTGAAAGGAATCCGCATCGGCATCCGCACTGACACGCACGACTTAGATTTTAAAAAAAACCAAGCGGAAAAATTTTTGAAAAAGGGGGACAAAGTCAAAACAGAAATTGTCCTGCGGGGTCGGGAGAAAGCCCATCAGGACTTGGCGCGAAAAACCTTAAGCGATTTTCTCAGAACCATCACCATTCCTTACAAAATGGAACAGGAGATCAAAAGATTCCCCGCCGGGTTCAATGTTATAATCACACCTGAGTAATAAATTTTAAATTATAAATTTCAAATTTTAAATCAATTTTAAATTACTAAGTGTTTAAATTGTTAAAAATTTATTCATTTGGGTAGATTTTCCGCCAAAGGCGGATCAGCCTAGGGCTGACAATTAAAATTTAAAATTAAAAATTGAAAATTGCCTCATTATGCCTAAATTAAAGACCAACAAATCAGTTACCAAAAAGGTGAAGGTGACCGGAAAAAGAAAAGTACTGCGCCGAAAAACTAATCAGAATCATTTCAATTCCAAGGATTCCGGTAAAGTTGGACAGAGAAAGAGAATGGATGTGACTCTTTTTAAAACGGACGCCCAAAATGTCCTGAAGTCCTTGCCATACGCTAAATAAATTTTAAATTATAAATTTCAAATTTTAAATCAATTTTAAATTACTAAGTGTTTAAATTGTTAAAAATTTATTCATTTGGGTTTAAATTAAAATTTAAAATTAAAAATTGAAAATTGCCTAATTATGACTAGAGTCAAGCGCGGAGTATCGCACGTAAAACGAAGAAAAAATTTATTGGAAGACGCCAAAGGATATCGCTGGAATCGGAAAAACCTTTTTCGCGAAGCTAAACAAGCCGTTATTAAGGCCGGATCTTATGCTTATCGCGATCGGCGCACCAAAAAAAGAACGGCGAGAGCCTTATGGATCACGCGAATCAATATCGCTAGCCGAGATTTGGGAATAAAATACAGCTAGCTCATAAAAAATCTGGCTGAGAAAAAAATTGAAATTGACCGTAAAGTTTTGTCCCAGATGGCAGTGGAAAATCCGGAAATTTTTGCCAAGTTTATTGAAAAAGTGAAATAATTTACCTCACCCCGCCCTCTCCTCAATTAAGGAGAGGGACTAAGGGAGAGGTTTTAAAAAATCCCGCCGTCTGCGGGGTTTTTTATTTACTTTTTAATATAACTTCTTTCGTCAGCCGCCAGAGCGCGTAAAAAGGCAGCCAGATCCAGAGCGCTTTTTTCAGCCAGTTATCAATAAAGGTGTTGATGTTTCCTGTCTGAAAAAGATCTATCAAGAGATAAATCAGAAATATTATAATAACTAAATAAAGTATAAGCAGGGCTGTCATAAAAATATCTTGGATTATTATTTAACCATCAGGAGTTTATTTCATAAATTACGTCTTTTTTCTCCACCACTATCCGCCAGTTTTTTTCCGCGGCGATCTTTTTGAGATTATAGTTCGGATTAAAGGCAATTGGATTTTCCACCATTTCTAAAACTTTTGCATCCGATTCCGTGTCGCCAACCCCATAAGAACCCGCTAAGGTCAGATTATTTTCCGCTATATATTGACGAGCTACTTGACCTTTGTCCTTGGGCGGCTCAAACAAGGCCTCTCCAGTATAAATTCCGTTTTTGTCTATTTCATAAACCGCCCCGAAAACCGCGTCGAACTTCAAATACTTATTATACTCCTCAACTATCTCCTGCGGAGAACCGGATATAGCAATTATATTGTAGTTGCTTTTTTTGAGTTTTTCAATCAGCTGGTTGGCAAAAATATAGGTGCGATCTTTGAAAAAAGGCACCACAATTTGGCTAGCTTTCAACACATCTTCCTGCTTGCAACCCCGGATATTATCCGCATAAAGCCCGACTATCGCTTTGCGATAATCTTCATACACGCCTTTGTGGTCCAGCCAGCTTGTATAGTGATTGACTAATTCATTTCTGACTTTTTTGTCAAAAACTTTGAGCCAGACCAATTCATTAATGAGTTCAAAAGCCAAATTTTTACGGAAAATAGTTCCGTCAATGTCAAAAATAGCTATTTTGGTTTTTTTTCCGGCCATAATGAAACTTTAGAATCTTACATATTTATCCCAATATCCATGAAGCTCCTTGGTGGTCACCAGATCCCGAAAGCAATAGCGAGCGATTTCCATAAATTTTCCTTTTTTATACAGATCTCCAACCATCGAACCGTCAATGCCCTCGTCTTTCGAACTTTTTATGCCAAAGCTTTTGGCATAAAAATCCAGACTGAATTTACGCACAGCACCGTAAAATGTCAACTGCTCCATCAGATCGCAATGCTCTTTATAATCAAACCGGTAGCCCATCAGATTCTTAGTAGCGCGGATTTTATGGACGGCGCTTCGGAGCATAAGATACGGTGCGTCAAATCCCCGCCCATTGAAAGTGATGACCTGATCGTAGGTCTTGACGATATCCCAGAATTTTTCCAGAATCTCGGCTTCACTCCCCGATTCATAAACGATGCCTTCTTCTTCCAGCCGGGAAGTTTTAGAATTTTTGTCTTGAAACAGCACCGTGCCTTTCAATGTTTCCGGATTAAGCATGCCGATGGCCACAACTTCTCCGGTCAGCGGATAAAGCGACAGCCTCTTTTTCATGTCATCTTTTTCTTCTTCCGTCTCGCTATACTTTAAAAGATATTCCTGACTTTTTTTTTCGAAGGAATCAAAATCAAATCCGACAGTTTCGATATCAACAATTATTTTAGACATGATCTTGTCTTAAGAATATCCGACATCCAAGTATTATCTTCTTTAATTTTAACACAAAAATCTAATACACCACCACTGGCGTGCCGATTTCCGCCCAGTCATAGACTCTTTTAGCCGGACCGATGCCGAGCCTGACGCAGCCGTGGGAGACCGGAATACCCAGATGCGCCGCCCCTTCTTTGTAACCGCCCGGCCATTCCGGAAGCTCATGGATCCCATAGGATCCGCTCGGAGTGATGGCCATCCAATAAGGCATATATAGTCCGTATTTCTTGGACCAGGCGCGGGGAAATTTGTTGGCTATGGCATGCGTTCCGCTTGGCGTTTCCATGCCTCTTTTTCCGCTGGAGATAATATAAGAATCCAGCAGTATTCCGTTTTCAAAAATGGACATGATTTGCGCGGATAGGTTTATATCGATATACTTTCCTTCAAGTATTTTGGCCCGCGTATAAGTTTTGGCCTGTTCGATCCGCACGGAAAAATTTTTGTCCCAGGTCAAGGGTTTGGGTGGTAGCGTTTCAAAGCCAGACGAATAAATTTCCTGATAATTGTCCTCCTTGTCACCTGCGTATTTGGTCGAGATTTTTACTTCATATTTCTGACCATCCTTGAACTGTCCTTGAGGTAACAAACGGAATTGGGTTTTTTCCGGATTATTTTCATAGGCTACTTCCACCGTCGGATTCACATCAAACTTAATGAAAAAATCTTTGGCTGATTTATCCAGATCAACTACGATAGGGTCCTCAATATCCAAGAGCACGTCATGGCTTCCGTCGGCGGGAGAAAAATTGGCAACTCGCGGATAGTCAACAGTTGAAAAATCAAAAGATATCGAATCATTGTCCAAAAAAAATCGGCTTTGCCCGCTACCCAAGTCAATGCTATAGTCGTTCTCCGGTTTCCAAAATCGGTCAGGAGTGATGATCAACTTTTTTCCGGATTCTTTCCAATCCAGTTTGGCACTGGTGCTCGGGATTATTTTTATTTTTCCATCATAGCTTTTGGGTCGAACTGCGCTGGAGAACTTAATGATTATCGGATCTTCGGGATGGATCTCGCTGTTCTTTTCAAGTGAAATGCCCACTTGAAAGTTGTCAGAAAAAGTTTGCATTCCATATGCATAAAAAAAGCCTCCAGAAATAGCTAAAATAAAAACTATGATAACCCGATAAACCCAAGTAAGGTGCACTATTCTTCTCATTTTGGTTATTTTAATTTCCAATATTTTCACTGAACAATTTCCTAGCCGTTTCCCAAAGCTCCGGATGGTTCTGATTCACCTTGAGCCAATACCACCACTCTGCGCCCCAAAGATATATTTCGGGGTAGTCGACTTTTCTGGCAAATTCCACGTTATCTACGAGCTTCGCTGAATTCATTGATTTAAACTGTTCATCGAGCGGTCCGCTGGTGGTCCAGCCTTTGATCCAGGGCTCGGCTTGGAGTTCCACTACAATCGCATTATCTTGATGGGCAAAATTCTTTATCAGCCAGTGTTTGAAGCGGAAAAAGCGCGGTCCGATTGGATAATCATAATAGCCGATGCTTTCCTTCCAGATTGTGCGATACATCGTGGTGCCAAAAACATCGGCTCTTTTGGCAGCTTGGATCCAAAGACTTAACTCCCCACTATCAGTCACAATCACCGGACGCGTTGGATCAATCAACCTGACCAGTGCGATTTCACTATCCAACAGATTTGTGTCCAGCGGCGGACAAACTCCAAAAGGCAAAAACGGTTCGTTTTCTACCTGCCAGTATTTTATTTCCGGATGATTATCTTTATACCGCTTTACCACGGCGGTTATTTCCTTTAGCAAGGCACTTTTCCTTTTTTGGTCGCTCTGCTTAGCCCACTCCGGAATGGCGCATTCCGGCCAGCGAGGAACTTTTTGCCCCACAACTAATATGATTTCAGCGTTTCTTTTTCGCGCTTCCGCTAGCTGCCAGTCAACATCGGAAAAGTCATATTTCCCCTCCTCTTTTTCCACCAGATCCCAATAAACCGGAATTCTAATTTTTCTGATTTTCAAATCATCCAGAATAGCTATAAAAGTTTTTTTCCAGTCCAGTTGGATGTCTTCCGCATAACGCTTAGAGAAAGTAATGCCAAGCCTGGCCGAGTTATCTTTCTTTTGGACGGGAATGTTAAAATAGAGGAGAAAAAGCAAAGCGATTCCTAATATCCCTAGAAGTGTTTTTCCGACAATTTTTAGTGTTTTTTTTACCCCGTTAGAATATTTACCCATTTTTTATATCTGCCAAAAATTAATCTAGAATTAACAATTGATTACACCCAGTATAAATAAATACGAAATTCTAACTGGGTGAGCCACAATAAAATTTTAAAAATAAAGTAACGACAGGCCTATGCCGATAATGATTATGGCTAATATTTTTTGCGCTATGATGGAACGCGTCATTTTCTCTTCCAAAATATTTGGGTATTTTTTATCAAAGAAAAGCACCAGGCAAAAAAGGAAAGCATATTGCACGCCTTGAATCGCGTTAACTAGAGCTGCATCTCCGAGCTTAATTGAATAGTTCAAAAGGATGAAGGCCAGTGCTGCCACAACTTTGTTGGTTAAAAATAACGCTCCTCCACGGGTGCCGGCTGTTTTGCGAGCGCCAAAAATTTTGACCCGCCAAGAAGGAATCAGCAAAATTGCCAGCGCTGCCAAAAAACTGCCCATACGCGACCAAAAAAAAGTTGAAATAAATGTCTGGTCATCGGAAAAAATAAACTTTGCCGAAACATAATAGAGCGCGAAAAAAAAAGCTGTTAAAACAGATATGCTGATTCCGCTAGGCGCCAGCCTATTTTTTATTTCACCGACCCCTGACCGTTTCAGCGAGATAAGAACGCCACCCAGAACCAACAGGCCAAATGCGGCAAAATGAAGATTTCTAAGTCTTTCGTGAAAAATAAAAAAACTTAAACCGAGGGTAAAAATAGGCGCAAAGCCGCCAATCATGGTAACGACCCGCGAGACCTCGTTTTTTTTGACAGCCGTCACAAAAAAGAAAACCAACCAGAAAAAAATGATTCCCGGAATCAGATCCTTTATCACTGACAAAAGACCGGGCCACACCACGCCGAAAGGTAAAAAGACCACTGCAAAAATACTGAGCAATCCTACATAAAAAGCATAGGCTTTGGGACTCGGCACTGATTTATTCAGCAAAAATTTATCGATGATTGCCGTGACCGCATTGAGGAAATAGGAAATGATCGCAAAAAGAATCCAGGACATAGTTGAAATTCCTAATTCCTAATTTCTAAATAATTTCTAATTCCCAAATTTATTTATAAATTATTGGGTATTATCTAGATCAATTAGAATAATTAGGTTGCTTAGAATAATTTTTTAATTTCTTTCTCAATTCCCTATAAGCCGGCACGGTTTCCTCGACTAGCTTCCAAAAGTTCCGACTGTGGTTTAGCTCTTTGAGATGGCAGAGTTCGTGAACCGTTATATAATCCTGCAGCTCCTCTGGGAGGTTGGCGATCTTGTAATTAAAATTGAGATTCCCCTTCCGGCTAGCACTACCCCAACAAGTTTTTTGGTTTTTTACACTGACCCGATTATAGGAAAAATTGTAATGTTGGTTGAAAAATTCTAATTTGCTCTGAATCAGCTCTTTCGCACTTTTTTTGCCGGCTTTATATCTGCTATCTTCTTCCTGTCTTACCGCCCGGACCGCTTCAAAATTAATTTTTCCCAGCTTTTCCCAGATCCACTCCGACTTATCCTCCAGGAACTTACGGATTACATATAAAGGATACCATCTGGGCGCCGATACCACAAAATTTCCATCGGAGTAGATGGCCAAGCGGACACATCGCGTTCCGCGCCTTCTCTGAAGCTCATATTCAAATTTTTTTTTGTTTATTTCTATTCTTCTTTTCATGCATCAATCCAAAATGATCTCTTTTGCCTTATTAGGCAATATAGTAAAGGTTATTCCAGACCATTGTTTTCTATTATTTTTTTGTAAGCATAAAAGCTTTTTCTGGGTTTTCGCTCCAGGGTTTGGTAATCAATTTCCACCAGACCGAAACGCGGACGAAATCCTTCCAGCCATTCATAGTTATCCAGGAGCGACCAGTGCAGGTATCCCCGGACGTCCGCTCCTTCCTGGATGGCCTTACCCACATAAGCTAGATGACTATTTAGAAACTCCGTTCTTTCTGCATCTTCTAGGCCTGCATTTGTCGGCCGTCCGTTTTCCATAATATAAATTGGCAGCTTGCTCTCTTTGGAAACTTCCATTAGCACCCTGTAAATCCCTTCCGGATAGCTTATCCAGCCCATTACATTGTTCTTATCTTCCTCGATCCTGAACCCGAAATAATTGGAATTTTTGGGATCAAATTTCATTCTTACCAAACGGTAATAATCAATGCCGACATAATCCTCAAACCCTTTTATCTTCCGGCTGAAAAAATTCACGCGAAACCACTTGGCAGCGCTATTGGCTATTTTTTCTAAAATATTATTACCCGCAGAAAAATAATAATTATAGAGATATGTGATGCCGACCGGAATATTTCTCTTGGCGTGTATGCTCTTATACAGTCCTTTGTGGATTTGAGCTAGGTTTTTGGCAGCGCGAAAAAATCGGTATGGATTTTTGAATCCTGGGGGAAATTTTCCGGTCAAAAATCCCATACCCAGCGGAACCATCGGTTCATTTATTGTTACTACTATGTCAATCAGGTCTCCCAGTTCATCCATAATTTTCTCGCCATATCGCAAAAATTTTTCCACAGACTCTTTTTTGTGCAATCCGTATTTTTCCGCAAACCAAATCGGGCTTGTCCAGTGCCAAAAAGTCACGATTGTTTTGATATTCCGTTTTTTCAAATCCTGTAGGATTTCCCGATAATCACGTATCGCTGCCGCTGAAAATTGTCCTTCGGACGGTTCGATGCGTGACCATTCTAAAGAAAGACGAAAAGAGTTCGCTCCCAATTCGGATAATAGTTCATGATCTTTTTTCCAAAAATCCCAATAAGCGCAAGCGTTTCCGGAGCTTTCTCGCGTTTTTCCTTGTTGCTCCCAAGACCACCAATCCGCATTGGAATTTTTGCCCTCGATTTGATAGGCAGATGTGGCAACGCCCCACAAAAACCCCGCAGGAAAAAGCAGCTTACTTGATTTTTTGTTTCCACTATTTTCCGGTGCGTCAATTGGCATAACGACTTTGGTTTAAATTATTCGCTTTTCCGACTGGCAAGCCTTTTGGAAACCTGCCTGCCGGCAGACAGGTTTCTTTTCCATGAGCTAATTTTACACTAAAAAAGGCAACAAAAAAAGCGCCCCGATCGATATCGGAGCGCTTTCGTATTTCAGAAAAAATTAAGATTGCAATTTCGTATAAATATGAGCTACGTCCATAATCCACTTATTGGCCGCGGCTTGTCCGCCAGCCGCCTCACAATCACGACCACATTTCCAAACCACCATCTTGGTTGGTGTATCTATTTTTTTATTTAAAAGATTTTCAATCCTGTCACCGACAACTTGAACAGCATGTTCCGGATTGTCGAAACAAGAATAACCGGATTCGGTCGTATTTTCTTTGCCGCGATAGCCCCAATAATTGTAGCATTCTCGGCCGGATTTCTGGGGAGAGTGGATGCCCCAATCGCTTTCTTTTTTAGCAATCGCCACCAAAAATGATGCCACTTCCCGATCGCGCTTTTCGATAAAAGGAATCATTTTTTCGATCGGATGGCCAGCCACCAGATTGAAAACTGATCCCTTCTTTATTTCCACGACTGAAACATTTTTTTCCGGAAGGGAACAATGCGCGGGATCAATCGCCTGCTCACCTTTGGATTTTTTGTAAACAAAAGTCCCCAATTTTTTTTCCGGTGTTAATTCGTCCAAAGATATTTCAGCTTTCTGTTTTACCTCTTCAGTTGGAATTTTTTTGCCAGAATCAGACATTGCTTCACACCAAAAACTTTTTTCGAATTGGCACGGAAAATTTTTGCCGACATTGGCCGAAACAAGCTCTGATTTTATTTCGGTATTTATCCCGCACCAGAATTCATTTTTATCCTGACACAAAAAATTATTGCGGCTTTCAGCGAACACAAACTGCGATTTTGGTGCGGGATAAAAAAATACTCCCATGCTCAGTATGAGAATAGCTATGGCTCTAAATATATTCTTTTCTTCCTTCTTCAGCCCTCCTAATCTGGCTTCCCCGTCGCGCAGATACTTCCGAAAATCGTCACCCATAAAGGATTAGATTCGTTTAGAATTACCCCCGCCTGCAGCGCTATTGCGTAGCATTGCGGGCAGGTCCCTTTTTTATTTTTCAGTTTTTCAACGTTTTCTTATGGTAGCAAAAACAACTCTCGATGTCAATTATAAATGACTGGAAAAACCTAAAAAAGGCTTATGTTAGCCATTTTTTAGTAAAAATTTTCCTTTACTTCCTTCTTTTTATTCAGTTAGGCCGGCATAAACTTTTTGAATACTGAAAAGAAAAATCAGCGACAGAAAAGCCGTCAATGCCATCAGCGGAATTGTCACGTAGCCGAATTCCAGGACATAGGGTGTGGTGCAAGGAGCGGCGACGCTACAAAAAGCGGTTTTTTGCGCCAAGTAATAAATATAGTTATGGTAAAGCGAAATCAGAGTCCCAACAACTGCCAGAGACAAGGCGTAATCAATAATCTTATTATTCTTTCTGATCCAGGCCAAGCCAAGCAGAATGACTTCGGGATACATGAATGTTCTTTGGAACCAACAAAGCCGACAGGGTTCGAAGCCGGCCACTTCGGAGAAGAAAAGACTGCCGGCTGTGGCAATAAGCGCTACCATAAATCCAAGCTTAAGAACGTTTTTGGAAATAAATTCTATCCAAAAAGTTTCTTTAGATTTCCGAAAAAATAAAAAATAGATAAAACCCAGTGCCAAAAAAATCTGCGCTCCGACAGTTAACACGGAAAGGGCTTGCTTAACGATTACAATCAGCATAATACTTAAGTGATTATTTTTTTATTTTCCCCAATGGATACCGTTCCAGACTCTTTCGTGACCATAATAGATGAGTGTGCTCAAAAAATTGGTCGCCAGCATTACACCGAAAGCTATGTCATAGCGGCGGGTGATGGCAAAAACTACAACAAAATCAGCCACCATGATTGTGGCGCGGAACGTGATGGCTTTGACGAAAGAGCGCGTATTTTTTTCCTGAAAAAACATGCTTTTTTTTTTGAATATTTTGTTTATACTTTAAACTGCAGAAATTTCCTAGCGACCTTCATTAGTTCTTTTCAGATAAAATCCGATCCGGTCCGGATCGGTTACCGTTTTCCAAACAGCCGCAATCAGGCCGATTGGATCTTTGAATCCAGGAACGAGGTTGGCTCGGATTTCTCGTCCTATCCAGCCGCCCCAAGTTGCCTTATCTTGCAGATGATAAAGTTCATGCGCTTTCACAAATTTTTTTACCCGCGGCGGCAAGTCCTCTCGGATGATCGCCCGACCCGATCCGTTATAGCCAAAGGCTGGATAAATCGCTTCTTTGGGGACGTATTCCACGAAATATTGCTGGCCGTTGATCGTGACAGTTTCAATCGAATTTTGGAACAACGGCGGCAGAGCTTGAGCTTTTTTTACCGGCGTTGCTAGAATAAACAGGCTAAAAATAAAGAATCTCACAATCACTGTGATTAATAATGAATGTCCGCTATTTTTTGGAGAGCTTGGCATAAATCGTTATTTAAAATGGAACAGCTATTTTATGATCTTGTCTCCCGGCGCGGGTTTTAGCGGATCATATCCGTTGGCAATCTCTTCTCCATCCTTAAACCCGTCTCCGTCCGTATCTTGCTTAGTGGGATCGGTGCCATAAACTTTTTCCTGCTCGTCAGTCAGGCCATCGTTATCCATATCCGTTATGACAACTGTTTTAGTGTTTTCTATCTTAGGAGACGCAGTTTCAACTGCCGGGCTATCTCCCTGGCGTGATTTGAAAAAAAACACTGCCGCAGTGGCAATGGCGGACAACAGAATAAAAATGATGATGCTTATTAGGATGATTCTTTTTTTATCCATTTTTGTTTTTTATATTTCTATTTTATCACCGAAAGATTTTTTTATCCAATTTTTCGGGAAGAAAAGTTCGCACATTAAAAAAACCGTCCTAGTGTCTAGGGCGGCTGGTTCTTGGCGCGGTTGGCCTTCAATTTTTTCAGGCGGTGCGGATTGAACAAAGATTTTTGCTGGTCTTCCCTGTCGAGACCGCTCTCGCCGGGAGCGCACACTCTCACCTTTTTGGCATCCCTAATTTCGGCAGTCAACTGGCTGTTTTTCGCCTGACAGGAAGGACAGATCCTGGGGACGGGTACAACGCGATTCAATGAATCGGGATTGCTGGGCCGCGGAGGCAACTCTTGGCACAGCGGGCAATACGCTACCCGTGTATACGGGTCAATATGCGTTTCCATGTTTACCTCCCATCTCTTTTTTGACCCTTTTCCTGTCCCGACCGATAAAATCCCGGAGGGTAGTTTGTCGATCTTCCGCATTCTGGCCGCTCATGCCGAACGGAATTTTTTTGACCTTGCCTTCCTTTTTCAGGTTCGCAATTTTTTGCTCGAAGATGGGCTGGCACTTTTTGCACCGCCTTATTTTTATTCTCCGTTTCACCGGTCCACTATTTTCTGAGTCTAGAAATAGCTCCTCGACTTCGTAGGCAACTTCCTGGATAAACCCGTGGCAATCTCCGCATCTTTCCTCATCGATGATCACGATTCTGCCCATGCGCTGCCTCCTTTTTTAGCCTTCGAAATTTTCCAAGTCTTCGTCAGTCAGCGGCTGGATTTCTTTTTGCTTATATAAAAGGTACAGATACACTAAATATATAATCACTCCAAGTTTCAAAATATACAGCGGAAACCAGATATTCTGGTGGCAAGTGTCCCAAATATACCAACCCCAAAGAGCCAACAGCGTGTAGAGACTTTCCCAAAACCAATGTAAACTGTCTGATTTTTCGAAATCATAAAACAGATTAAAAAACAGGAGAAACAGATAGGCCGCCAAAAGAAAGATCCACAGCTCGCCGGGAAGCGTGGTGCAAAACGGAATGATATTGTCACCATCTCTCACTACTATGGCCGCTTCCGAGTCGATCCGCGGAGAAAAATCATCGGAAATTTTCATATCGCTCGGTCCGATAAGTTTGAGCATGCTGGAGCTGGACGACGGCACGAAAAAAATGTCCATCACAAAAAGCCCAAAAAAAACCACGAGAGCCAGCGGCAGAGCTATTCTTTTGATAAATTTTTGTCTGGGGGTAAGCATATCTATAGCTCAAGTATAACAGAGCATTATAGCCAGCTATTTATAAAATGTCAATGCGCTTATGCATATTTACTGATCAATCCTGGCGTAGTTTTTTAGCAAACAAAAAAACTCCTTTTTGTAATCGGAGTTTTCTGCCTGGCTGCCAGCTCAGTCTTTCAAGACCCTGCCTCTTTCCCATTTCCAATAAACCAGATAGTGCGCGAGGGTGATGAGCGCAATGAGCGCTAGCCACCAATAATACCTTTCTTCATCGCGAAAAGCCCACCAAAAAACAACCGCGGTTACCGACGCTAAAATAGGAATGAGATAAATTCTAACTATTTTACGTTTCTTCTCCATCCAATTTAAATTCAATTATTTTTATTGTCTCCTTTTCGGAAAAATTGACCAGTTGAGCGTCAGATAATAAGCGGCCGCGGCCAGCATCCAGATCCAGATCGGCAAGGTCAAGAGGCGCATAGTTTCATCTCCCAAAACTTTCCCCGGCTCCACCGTTTCCGCGGCACTGGCAGTTGGAACAATTTCTTCACCGACTCCGTTCCAAATAGCCGCCAGAAACACTTCGATGCCGGCCGTTACTTTCCGGCTTTCCACTTTGTCCCCGGCCGCGTCCAACGCTTCCGCTGAAGCGGTGTGTTCATAGAGACCCGGCTGAATGCTCTCATTGACTGCGACTTGATATTCAATCAGCGCCCCTTGTCCTTTTTTAAGTTTGTCTATCGTCCAGACATATTCCACCATTTTTGCTCCGTTCGGATCTTGGATTTTTTCCTTAACTTCAATATTGTAAAGGGTGTGCTTGCTGGGATTTTTTACCGTGATGGCATGATTTATAATGCTGCCGGATGAAACTGGTCCGGCGTCGTCAGTCCTTTTTATTTTTAATTCTGAATTAAGGGAATTGGATTCCCCGTCAAAAATGGTTATTTGCGGTTCCTCCGGGAAAACGACTCCGGTGCTAACGCTGGCTGAATTATTGCCCGTCTCCGGTTCCTTGGTGCTGGTTCTGGTCCCGACCACGCTTTGCAAGCTCTCCACGGTCTCGGGAATATTCGGATCTACCGCCACCACGACTCGCACCGCCTTTTCTTCACCCGGATTGAGACCGGAAAAACTCCAGGCTAAATCCTGTCCATTTACGGCCGCGCCTGAACTATCTGACTGATAGGCAACTTGATCCGGTAAAGAAAGCATCAGGCCAGCATCGTCCGCTTTGGCTTTTCCGTTATTTTTATACCTGATTGTGTAAGTCAGTTCGTCGCCGGGCATTACCGTGTTTTTGTCGCCGGAGAGGGAAACGGCCAGGTCCGGATAGGCAAATTCCACATCCCCTTTCCAGGACCCAAAAATATTGACGATACCGAACATCCAATTATTGCCGACGATGTTGGTGTTGATGAAATTGACCACTCGGGAAACCGCGCTGGCGTTGCCGGTCTGGATTGTCGCTTCTCCCCCCTCTCCGTTAATGTTGTTCCCGCCGGTATTGGCCGAGGTTTCCACATTATTAACAATCGTAGCGCTGTTGCGATTTTCTACGGTTAGTGTTCCGCTCGATGTCAGATTGTTTCCATCCGTTCCAAAATCGTAACTATAGACATTTTCCATTTCACCGGTCTCGGCATTCCAGTTGAGCACGCTGCCCATCCAGGAACCCATATTATTGACTACCAGAAAAAACCAATTGTTGTCGACAATATTGGTGTTGACGATATTTTTCACGTTAGTGCCGGCATAAGCGTCACCGGTCTCTATGGTGGCATCCCCGCTGCTACTGATGGAGTTTTCTCCGGTTGAAGCAACTGCGCCCACATTGTTTTGAATGTCAGCGCTGTTGCTGTTGGAAACTTCAGTGGGATTACCAAGACACCCGTTTCCGCAGACCGATCCGGGCAGAGTCAGAAGTCCCGCTCCCGGCACAACCAGGTTGCCCACCCAGTTGCCGAAAACATTAACGACCGCAAACAGCCAGTTATTGCCGACGATGTTGAGATTAGCCAGATTGACCACGTTGGCAATGGCGGTCGCGTCGCCGGTCTGAATTTCGGCGCCGGACTGATCGCTTTCGTATCCATCAGAACCGGTTTCAATCGTATTGTTCCCGCTGTTAGCGTCCACGACCACATTATTAGTGATCACCGCCGAATTATCATTTATAATATTGAGCGCGCCGAGCGCCGATTGGTTGCCTTCATTCAAGGTTTGGGCGCTGTCCAGTAAAGTATAAAAAGTATCCAAAAGATTGACGTCGCCCGTGTAATCGCCGGTGATGTTCTGGGTGGAATTGGCGCCGTTGTCCGTAATTATGTTGATATTGACTTCATTGACCACATCCGCCACCGCCAGAGCTTCGCCGGTCTCTATGACAGCGGCCGGATCGGCGGGAGTTTCCGAATTTGACTCATCCGCCGGAGTGTCGGCTGGACTGGTGTTTGTTTCAGTGGAATTATCCCTCCCCCCAGGCGCTGGATTTTCTTCCGTCAGAGAGGCGTTTTCCGGATTGATACTTTCCGGCTCAGTGGCTACTGTCTCAGTTTGAAGAGTCGGATCCGCAACGGGTTCACCAATCGCGTTGTTGCCGGTATCAGCCGTGGCAGTGACATCATTTTGGGCTGTCGCGTCATTGGTGTTTTCTACCGTGACTTCCGGGCAAGTTTCTGGACAAGGACTGCTCGGAGCTTCCGGATCGGTATTTTCGGTTCCGCTGGTATCGGCCGGACAGGCGCAAGAAACAGGGTCCTCTGAACCGGCCGGAGAAGATGTTTGGGTGAGTGAATCTTCCGGCGCGGCTAAAGTTTCTGTTGAAGCTGCTTCAGCCGGTATGCCGGTATCGGCGGCTGTGTCAGCTGCAGTGCCGGCCGTTGTATCATCCGTTGCGCCAGTTGCTCCAGTTGCTCCATCGTCTGAAGAAGTGCCTGCGGAAGAAGAATCTCCGGTAGAGGAAGCGTCATCCTCAGAAGTGTCGTCCGCAGAAGTGTCATCAGACGTATCTTCGGCCGCTGGAGTAATAGTTACCACTTCCGTCGCTGGTTCAGTGGAAACTTCCTGGGCTACGGCGACCGAAAACGGCAGCAACTGGTAAAAGACCATCGTGCCGATCAAAAGCCAAGCGATCAAAGACGAAAACCAATCTTTTTTCCTGCCGGCTATTCTGTTGTGGTCGGATGCTTTCATGAATTACTTTATCGTTTATAATTTTGCTTTTTGTCATCTCGAGCCCCGCTATTCAGCGGGGTAAACTCCGCGAGAGATCTAATTCTGTTAGATTCCTCCACTCCGGTCGGAATGACAATTTTTTTAGCTAAACAGAAAAAATATTTTTTTGAAAAAATTTTCCAGCGCGTCATCGATGGCGTTGGTCACTCGTGCGACGACGCCCGTTGGTTTTGTCACCACATCTTCCATGCCGACCAGATCATCTCCTTCCGATGTCTGGTTAGTCTCAACATCCACGCTGGCGCTGGCACCGTCTTCGGAAACTTCTTTTTGAATGTTAATGTCTTCCTCGCCGAAACTTTCCGTATTAATTTCCACTTTTTTTCCGTTCACCTCGGCGCTGACATCTGTCTGGATGCTGGTTTCACCGGCCGTACCGTTCGTTTCGGTTTTAACGCTCGCTTTGGCGCTGGCGCTTCCGGTTTCAATATTTTCGCCGGAATTCCCGCCGCTCGTGTTGGCACTGGAACGGATATTATTATTGATGGTAGTGTTAGTATTTTTGGCTTGAACGGAAATTGCTCCGGCCAAAAACACTATGGCGACCACCAAACTGGCTTGAAATATTCTGTTGGAAAGAATTTTTTTCATCCCGGTAGTAGAATTTCGACAATTTATGCATAAATTGCGAAGTTTCTGTTTTTTGTTTTTTAGCCAGTTAGTGACTATTGAATATTTCTTCGTCCTTAGAGTCCCATGGGGACTCGGTCGAAATTTCACTACCGGGCATATTTATTTTTTACGGTGGATTTGGGAGGGCGGCACGTTCCCGCCCCCGCCAAATTCCGATCCGTAAACTAGTCACTAAAACCACCGCCGATTTTGGTAACATTGGAATTTACCATTGTCACCACAGTGTTTCCTGAACCAGCATCACCGGTTTTAACTACGCCTACGCCCACAAATCCTGCCCCTCCGGCAAGATTTTTTCCCGTATTTGAGACTGCGTTGACATTATTATTAACTTCTGCACCATTCCAGTTTTTTACAATAGTGAATCCATTGCACCCGCAATCTATTTTAGTCTTATTGCTGTTTGCGACGGTAGTTACTTCATTCACTGATGTAGCATCGCCCGTCTTCACAACACCGACTCCGATGTGTCCCACTCCAAAAGCGGCATTTTTGCCCGTGTTTGAAACCGCATTTACATTGTTATTAACTTCAGTCCAATTTGAGCTTTTGACTACGGTAAACGCAAATGCCGGAGTAATGGCCAATGCAAAAGCAAAAACGAACACAGCTACGAGTAATAATTTTTTCATTTTGTTTTCACCTCCCGATCTAGTCGGCTTTCTTGAATTCTAATTTTGTCATAAGCAGAATTTGTTTAAACCCCGAGCGGGGTTGCCCCCTATCGGCAAAGCACTTTTCGAACAGTGCGGATATGCCGCTTGAAGGGGCTTAAATTTTTTCTGCCTATTTATTCCGTTAAATTCTCCTCGCGGAAACATTTAATGGAATTAAAAAAGCCAACCGGTATTAGCTAAATAAAATTAGCTCTCACCGATCGGCTTTCTGAAAAACTAAATCGCGCTGTATTGACGAAAAATAGTCCTGCGTTCATTTTGTTGTTTCCGTTTTTAAAAAAATAAAAAACAAGGCCGTAATTTTTTTCCTTGAATTTTTTATTTTTATTGTTTTTGTTTTTTGCTTTACGCGAGTATCTCGCGTCTGTTCTTTTATTATCTGTTTTTCTGAATTCGTTGTCAATGGAAGTTATCCACAGTTTTAGGCTTGACAAAGCCATAAATTAGTGTTTTTATATAAATTTCTTTGACATATTCCTGTTGGCATGCAAGTAATATAGAGCAGTACATTCCAAAGGAAAGGAGGTGAATTGGCGCTTTTCATAGCCATCCGTCAACCCCAAAACCAACCCTCCACTGCCCTCGGGCAAACAAAGGAGAGTGTGATGAGTAAGAACAGAACGGTCGTCGGCACCAATCGCAGTGGCGAGAAGATCTTCACCTCCAAGAAGGATGGCGATCGGAGTCCCGCCACACGACAGACCACCTACACCCAGCACCGGGGAGGATTCCTCTCCGGCGGCGCCAGCAAGAACAAGAGCACCTACAACCCATCCAAGGGCAGGTTCAACCGGTAACAGCCCGGCTGCAAAAAATGGGAAGGCGGATGTCAACACAAAAAAACAGCCTTTGGTCTGAATGGACTAGGGTAAATTTTAGCCCGAATGGGCTAGCAAGACCCCCTTTTGACGAATGTCGAGGGGGTTTTAAATTTATAAAAAAAGCTCCCGGGAAATTGTTCACCGGAAGCTCAGTGCGCTTGGCTCTTGACCAGGGCCAATTTTTCTTTTTGTTTTTGACGGTAGTAAATTTTTTTCAGCTTTCGATGGAGCCCTACTTTGGCATTTTTCAAAATTTCCTGGAGAGGGAAGGTGGCGACGAGACATCTGTCGCAGAGGCCTCCCCGAATGATCCAGATCCGCAAAGCGGGCCTGCAACATTTAGGGCAATCGATCCTTCCATTAATCCTTTTCATGGCCCACCCCTTTCATTTATTTTCAAAAAGGATTTCTACTTAGGATAGAACGAGAGGCGGGGTTTGTCAATTACCATTCAAACTTTTCTTTACCGAAAGAAAAGTTACAAAAGAACTCTCAGCCGGGCTCATGTCTCGGGAAATTTCCGACTCGGGTTCTAAATTTTCAAGGCTCTGTCTGCTGACAGAGCCGGGCAAAAATTTTTCACGAACCCTTCGCCGCGAATTTCCACCGATCCATTTCGCAAGGCTGAATAATTTTAATCTTTTTAAAATAAAACATCCGCGCATAGCGCGGTGCGTAAACAAATTTGAGCTTTTGAGGGTTAAGAAATTTCTTATGGAGTCCGCATCAGCGGGCGGAACAGAAATTTTAGTGAAAAAGCGAAAAATTTGTCTCAGCGCAAGCCGGCGCGGTGATTTCTTTGTAACTTTCTTTGTCAACAAAGAAAGTGAAGAAAAGATTGTTGCCAAAAAAAGTGGCAACCAGGTTTACTGACAAAAAAAGCAGATGAAGAATAAAAAGTAAAAAGCCTCTGCCAAAAGTAAAGAGGCCCGCAATATTTTATTTATTCGCCGCTGCCCTCAGTTTCTTTCTCCCAATAATATGTCTTGGCGCATTCCGGACAAAGACCGTGCGATTCTTTCCCGCCCACGGCCGCGACTTCCCCCAGTTCTTTCTGGCACTTGGCGCAGATCCGCTTGACCATCTTTTTTTCGGACTGGGCGGGTTTTTTTGTTTTCTCGGGTTCTTCGTCCCACGGATGCTCGGGCGGCCGGGGAAAATACTTTTTTCTGATTTTCATTTTTTCCTCCTCTGATAGCGAGAGCACTCCCGGTTTTTCTGGATTCATGTTTTTCCTTTAATTTTTTACATTTTTATTCTATCATTGAAGACTTTTTTTGCCCACTTTCTTTGCCCGGAAAACTCACCGCGGCGAGGGAGCTTTTTTTATTTAACTAGTTTAAATTTTATTTTGCTTATTTCTTCCAGCAGTCTAAGTGTTGCTTGGACGGAAGAGTTAGAAGTATTTTTCAAAATCAATCGCTCTTGGTATTTTTCCTGAAGTGGAGTTATAAATTCATCTCCCCAGGAGGGAGAGAACGTAATTACGCCAGCAAAATCAAGAGTCACATCCTCCGCAACCGATACTGATCCCAAAACAGGCTGAAAAGCCGCCCAAGCTTCTTTGCCCGACTGCCGAGACACGAGAGTCGTGCCGAATTTTTTTAATTCAATAATCATAAAATTTTTTTAAATTAAAATTTTATCCAAGCCAGACAGCCTTGAATCCGGCTATCCGTTCTCTGGATATTTAGAGGCGTGTCTCCTTTTTTCAAATTCAACTCTGCCTGGCCGGTTTGGAAAAAAAGGTCGATGTCGTTTTGCATGACGATATTTTTGACGAATTTCAATCCGTTGCCCCGCGCTTCCGGCGCGCGGCCGCTCAAGACTTCTGTAAAAGCGACTTTCAATGCTTCTTCATCTGAAGAAAGTTCTTTTTTTACCCTTTTCAAGGTCTTCAAAATTCCTTGACCGCGGTCAGAGAGCACGATTTCTCTCCGGTTGGTATCATACCCAAAAAATATTCCAGAAATATCCGGCCAGCTGCCGAGATTATGGTCAAAAGAATTATTGCCGATTTCACCAGTAATGGCGACAATGAGTGGGAAAATATTCTCAAGTCCAGAAACGGTACCGAGGGTTTTTTCCAGTTTTATTAGTCTAGACTGAAAAACAGCGCTATTTTGGCAATAAAACAGGCTATCCGGTTCAGTAGCTCCCGCACTGGAAGCCCATTTCTTGGCCAAAAGAAAAAGATCAGCCTCTTCCAAAGTCAAATTAGCCAGATATTTATCGATATCGCTCAACCGATAGAACCGTTTGCCGCTCCTTCTGATGGCCAAGAAGCGCCCTACCTTGTCCCAGCGCCTCAAGGTGTCTAGAGAAACATGCATCTTCTTAGCTGCTTCTCCGATTGATATTAGCTTTGTGTCCATAATTAAGCCTTTGGTAGCTTGGTTTAATTATAGCATACTATGCAGATATATGCAAACCTATGCATACCTATTCACTTACCAAAGAAAGTAGGTAAAAAAATATAAAAAAACAGAAAACCCACCGAGGCAGATTTTCTGCTGGTGGGTTTGATTTCAGTTATAGAGCTGCCAGTCCGGATGTTTCGCGTCATCCTCCTTGCTTTGCGATTCAAAATCAACAAAGTTGGTCGAGTTTAATTTGACACCCGGAACTTCCTTCAAGTGCACATCGGTGTGGCAATTGTGAACCTTGGTCTTCGCTACCGTGTAGATCTTGCCGATCTTGAGATATTTCTTGACCTGCTTCTTGTCTGCCTCGGTGCCGCCGACAACAGATCCCGCCTCGGCTTTCACGATGATTCGAAAACCTTCCAGCGCATAGATGTTCATGCTCGCCTCCTTTTTTTCTGCTCCGTTTTTTTAACCGAGCTTTTTTTTCTTTAATTCCCGCAAAACCCTATCGGCTGCCTGGTGATACCCGAATTTATCTAGTTCCCAGACCATGACTTCCGGATGGCGCGCCATATGCTCGATCTGAGTCCGGAAGTCGTCGGCCGGAAGTTCCGCGAAACATTCCGGACAATAAATGATCTTTGGTTTTTCTGGCTCTGGCATAATCCAAATCCCCCTTTTCCCCTCATGGGCCTTTATTCAGAAAGCCGCTCCCTGATCTCTTCCAGCCGCCGGCCAGAGACCGGATCCAGTTTCTTGAGCTTCTCAAAAGCTTGGGCGGTTTCTTGATCCGCCTCAAGGTCTGCGTAAAACTCAGCGATCCACTTCCGCTGAAATTTTTCCGTGATCAGTTTCCGAATCAGCAAGCCGATGATCGCGTAAAGCATCACCAGACTGCCAAAAGATATGAAAAAATAGGCCGTGCCCAGTGAAACATTGAAAAAATCGATGGGACCGGGATCAGCGATTCGGTAGGCCAGGGCAAACGGCACCAGTGCCCAAATAAAGGGCAAAAGTTCGATCTGTTCCAGATTGAGGACCAGGCCGTAAACATGAAGAGTGACGTTCCGCTCTTTTTCATTCCAGCTGTCGATTTCCTGCCATTTCGCGAGGCTCTGCCAAAGCGCCTCTTTCAGTCTTTTCATTTTCCTCCCCTTTCGAAATATATTTTTAAGGAAATTCGGACAAACTCAAACAGCAACTTTGAAGTATAGCAAAAAATCGGGTCCTGTCAAGAGAGTGGCTATCCACTTTCTTTTACAGTAAAGTTTTTTCCACTTTTTTGGCAGAAGGTACCATTCTAACTTTTTCTCTCCGCGAGATTTATTTATCCACTTTCTTTGGCAGCAAAGAAAGTGGACAGAAAGAAATCACCGCACCGCCTCGTGCTGGGACAAATTCTTGACGCGGACTCGCTAAAATCACTAAAAACGACATCGCTCCAAAAAGGCATGAGTGATTTTTCATCCCCCACCAAAATTTTGGTGGGGGACAAGCGCTCGTCCGCTGGAATTTACCTACGCACATTCGCTATGCGTGGAAAAACTAAGGTCTGACCTTAAGACCGACCAAGGTCGGACTTGAGAGTTTAGAAAATCAGCCTTGCGAGATGAATCGGTGGAAATTCGCGGCGAAGGGTTCGTTAAAAATTTTTGCCCGGCTCTGTCAGCAGACAGAGCCTTGAAAATTTAGAACCCGAGTCGGGAATTTCCCGGGACATGAGCCTAGGCTGAGAGGTTCTTTTGTAACTTTTCTTCCCGGCGAAGAAAAGTTAAAATAAAATATTTTTCACAAAAAGAAAGTGGAAATAAAAAAAACTCCCCGCCTTGGCGGGGGTTTTTGAATCTCGCTTATATTCTGTGCCTTGTATTTTATGTTTTCAGCTTTAATTGGGGAACATTGAGCACGCTGACTTTGACCGGAACAGAAACTTCTTCCTCGCCATCTTCCAGATTTTCCACCAGAATTTTTTGTTCTCCCGCATCAGCTTCTCCTTTTTTTCCGCTTTGTATAATTTTACGCGCGAATGAATAGGCCAGAAAAACCACATTCCCCATGGCGATGGCCAAAAGGACATTGAGAGCCAGTGGAGCCAACCAGCCTGGGCGATTTTCTCCGCCCACTTTCTCTTTGAGGGCAGACCACCAGGAACCGCTGACCGCCGCCGGAGCGGTTTTTTCCAGCACGTCCTTGGGAACAAAATCATTGACCAAAATATCCTCCGACAAAAGTTCCTGGCTTTCCGCCAGCAAAGGGACGTTGTTTTCTTCTCCCAAAACCACTATTTTATTTTCCTCCGGAATTTTGTCAGTAACTTTAGGAGCAACTGGAACAAAATTCGGACGCGACCCGAACATCTGCACCGCCACGATAGTGGATTCTCCATCGATTTTTCCTTCCGCGACTGCCACGCCAATTTCTTGATAATTGGCGTTCAAAATATTTTTGCGGTGGCTGGCGCTTTTCATCCAGGCCTTTTGTTCTTCTTCTGCCGAAGTGAAATTCATCGCCAGATTTTCCCCAGCGTATTTATAGTCATAACCGCTTTTTTCCATCCAATACCAGGGGGTTTTGCCGGAAGGCGAATTGTGGGCGAAATAATCGTTTTTCAGCATATCCTGGGCTTTGGCTTGGGCTGCGGCGGAAAGCTTCGGGTTTTCCTGAAGCGCCTCCAAGCCTTTTTTAGCCCGCGCTTCGTTGACCAGTTTTATGACATTGCTGTCCGTAATTGAGCTGGCAATGACCGGAATAAGCCCTACCAAAGCAAAAACACCGATAAATACGGCTAAAATGGCTAATTTTAAGCTTTTTTGTGTTTGTTTACCCATATTAGAACGAAAAAAGCGGGCAATCACCCGCTTCGACTCGGACTTTCCTCATCAAATCGAGGCGAGCCCGCTTTTACCTTATTCACACATATTCATTATAGCATGATTTTTAGCTTTTGTCCACTTCATCCTTATTCTTATTCAATTTCCTGAAATACATATCCACTGTATTGATCCAGCTTTGCATCGCAGCGGAGTTGTCCCAGCCGCAATCGCCGCATTTCCAAACGATCATTTTTTGCGGCGTATCGAGTTTTTTGCTGGAAACGAGAAAAGCTATCCTCTTGGATACGGTTTCCACCGCATCCTTGGGACTATCAAAACAAGTGTGTCCGCCGCTCCCGACCGGATTTTTCCCGCGCCAGCCCCAATAGTTATAGCAATCTTGTCCTTGATAGACCGGCACATGCACTCCCCAGCCGGATTCTTTTTTGGCGATGGCCACCAAAAAAGCGGCCACGATCCGGTCTTGTTTGGCAATTTCCGGGATCATTTTTTCGATCGGAGTTCCCTCAACGATCTGCCGAATTTCTTCCGCGAACTTCTGCCGCTGAAATTCCTGGTCATCCTCGCTGTCATATTCGCGAAATAATTGAGTGATGGTTGCGGTGTCAATTTCAAAAATTGGATCTTTTTCCGTTTCCGCTCCGATGACCCGCGCTTCTTCGGCCAGCTGCGCGACCTTGGTTTCTTCAGCCATAGCGGAAACCCCCTGGCCCAGATTGCGATAAATCATAGTCATAAGCAGCATCCCGATGAGAACCGAAGCCACAATGGAAGCGTTCCACATCCGCGCGACCGCCATACCCCGGGCTGAATCACGCATCAGAATTTCCAGCTGTTCCCGGTAATCCAGATATTTTTTCTGCCAACCGGCAAAAATAAGACTTGGGTGAACGGCTGAATTGGCGTTGTTTTTGGCAAAAACCCGCTCAGCCAGGCTGTCCAGACGCTTGGTCAATCTGATTATTTTTTCTCCGCGCTGCAGAGCGCGCAGTTCTTCCGGCGTATAATAAAGCTTTGAATCAGAGGTAAAAAAAGAATCTGTCCGCCCCCCGCCCGGACGGGATAAAAACAGAACTGAAGATTTTTTATATTTCAGAATAAATCTGGATACGGGAAAATCAAAAAATTTTTCCTGGCCTTCCTTTTTACCCAGACTGTCTAGAAAGTATTTTTGTTTTCCGCCCAAGGCGGATCCCGCCAAGCGGGATATTTTTTGTTCACCCACGATTTAGTTTCAAATTACTCTAATTGCTCTAATTATTCTAATTGACCTAAATAATTTCCAACTCCTAATACCCAATTTCAGGCATTAAAGCATTCGGGTTTGATTAGAATAATTGGGTTAATTTGGCCTTAGAATAATTTATTGCATCCCCGCTTCTTGCTTAAAGAAAGCTTCAGCATTCGGCGTTCCGACATAACATTTGCCCTTGCCGTAAACAAATGGCACGCCCATGCCTTCTTTTTTGATTCCGCACTCTTGGGCTCTTTTTTCCATTTCCGCGGCGCTGTCCTTGTTGCTCCAAACTTCTTTTTTGGTAAAATTCACTTTTTCAGCAATTTTATTCTCCTCCAAAAATTTACTAAGCTCTATGCAATGCGGACATGTTTCACCATAAAAATAGATGATTTCGTCGGTCGGATTACTCGCCACAACGCTTTCCTGTTCAGTCGTTGGCGCATTGGCTTTTTCCGGCTGCTTTAGCCCCCAAAAAACAATTATGCCTATGAATATTAGTGCCATAATTGCGGCTACATATGTTTTTTTGTCGGACATAGGAATATCTTTTTATAATTAGTTTCTGTTATTATATCGTCTTTTCGCTTCTTTGGGAAATGAACACAACCAATGACACGAACATCATTAGCATTGAAAGAGTTTGCCCCAAAGTCAGCCCGGAAACGAGACCTTCTAAATTGTCCGGCTCGCGAAAAAACTCTAACACAAAGCGGAAAAAGCCATAGGCTAAAAGGTAAAGCGGCAGAAAATAGCCCTCCGTTTTGCGGCTATTCCGCAACAACCAAAAAAGCAAAAAGAGGACCAGTCCTTCAAAAAAAGCTTCATAGAGTTGCGACGGATGACGCAAAAGTCCCGTGCTGTCCAAGGGAAAATACATTCCCCAGGCCTGGGTAGCAGCCCTGCCATAAAGTTCGCCGTTCAAAAAATTTCCGATACGCCCGAAAAAGAATCCGGCTGACACGGCCGGCACGACAAAATCAGCAAAGCGCCAAAAATCCAGATTTCTTTTTTTCACGAACAGCCAGCTGGCCAGGGCGGTCCCAATTAGTCCGCCGTGATAGCTCATCCCATAAAAGCCGATGAACTTTCCGGCCGCATTAAAAGGCAGGATGATTGACCATGGGTCCGCCAGATAGCCGGAAAAATTATAAAAAATGGCATAGCCGAGCCGGCCACCGACCAGAACTCCCAAAAAAGCGTAGAATAGAAAATCCATAATCTGGCCGGGAGTGTAATGTGCTTCGCCTTTTTTTATCCGATAGAGCAGCAAAACATAAACGGCCGCAAAAGCCACCAGATACATCAGTGAATACCAGCGTACAAAAAAGGGACCGAGAGAAAAAGCCACGGGATCGATTTTCTCGGGTAGATGCTGATAAAAATTTAAGAATGCGCTCATTTATTGAATTCCTCCAGTTGCTCCTTGAACTCAGAAAAGTATATTTCCCACAACGCCAGAAAAAGCGCCATAATTATCGGTCCAACAACAAATCCGGCGATGCCGAAAAACACCAAGCCGCCGAGCGTCGAAAAAAGAATGAGCAATGGATGCATTTCCACATCTCTTCCAATCAGTTTTTGCCGGAGAATATTATCCACCGTTCCGATAACCACAGAACCCACTAACAAAATTATTATACCTTTAGCACTATACCCAAGCAAAATCATCACAATACCCACCGGCATCCAGATGAGTCCCGAGCCAACAGTCGGCACTAAGGAAGAAATCGTCATTAAAATTCCCAGCAAAACTGGCGAAGAAACACCGGTTGCCAGAAAAAGCAAAGCGCCGATGAATCCTTGAAAAATAGCGATGAGCGAAGTGCCTTTGATGGTCGCGCGCGAAATGGAAACAAATTTTTGCAAAAGTAGCGCTTCGTAGCGGTCCTTAAGCGGACTAAACTTCATTATGATATTCAGTATATTTTTTCCGTCGATGAGAAGATAGAACAGAGAAAAGAACATTATAAAAGAGACAAAAACAAAATGGCCCACTCCCCGATAAGTGCTTTGAATAATAGCCAGGGTGTTTTGGGAAATGCTTTTGATGAAAGACAACACTGTGTCCTGATTGATTACTGTTTTGATTTTAAAAATACTGAGATGCGGATTGGCGGATAGTTTTTCATTGATCGACTGGACAATCCAGCTGATGCGTGAGGCATTGCCAGAAAAATCATTGATTATGCCGCCAACTTCTCGTACCACGAGCGTTGTGACAAAAAAGATTGGTGCAATGATGATCAGCGCAATCAAGACGCAGATCAAACCAGAGCTCAGACCCCGCCGATTCCTAGTTATTTTGAGCAGAAAATTGTAAACCGGATAGAAAAACTGGGCCAGGATAGCGGCGATGATGAACGGCACCAAAAACGGCTTGACTAGAAAAAAAATCAGGATGGAAACTCCGACCAGAAGCGCGAAGAAAAAATAGACGTTATAGTTTTTGAGCTGCATATTACAAAGTAAGAAGTGAGAAGGAAAAAGTAAAAGTTGTTACTTCTTATTTTTAAGTTTGTTATTAATAACATTATAGCATCCATTTTGGAAAAATAAAAAATCCGCGGCCGATATTCCACTAGGTTTGGTGGTTATCGGCCGCGGCGGGTTTGGCATAGCGGTGAGACTGCGACGTAACTATTGTATGTCCCGACCGGTGAGAATCGTGAGTGCCTCGCGATATTTCAGCGCGGTCTTCTCGATCACATCGGCCGGCAGTCGGGGTCCCGGCGCCGTCTTGTTCCAGGGAAGCGTCAGCAGATAGTCGCGGACAAATTGCTTGTCAAAGCTCTTTTGCGGACCGCCTGGCTTGTAGTCAGCCAGCGGCCAGAAGCGGGATGAGTCGGGCGTGAGCGCCTCATCGATGAGAATGAGTTCCCCGCCGGAAAGACCGAGTTCGAACTTGGTATCGGCGATGATAATACCCTTCTCAAAGGCGTATTTGTATGCCTTTGAATAGAGCCTTATGACCGCGGAGCGCACTTTTTCAGCCAACCTTTTTCCAATGATATCTCCCATACGATCAAAGGAGATATTCTCGTCATGTTTCCCCTTTTCCTCCTTGGTTGCTGGAGTAAAAATTGGCTCCGGAAGCTGCTGAGATTCTTTCATTCCCCGAGGAAGCACGATTCCGCAAATTTCACCTTTCTCTTTGTATGCGGCGTAGGCTGACCCGGAAAGATGACCGCGGACTACACATTCCACCGGCAACGGATTGGCTATCCGACAAAGCATCGAACGACCCCACAAAGTTTCCGCGTGCGCGCGAGCCGCCGGCGGAAAAATGTCGGCATCAACGGAGAGCATATGGTTGGGAATAATGTCGGAAAGCATGCGGAACCAAAACGCGGAGATCTGATTGAGCACCTTCCCCTTGCCCGGAATTCCGTCCGGCAGGACAACATCAAACGCCGAGAGTCGGTCGGAAGCCACCAGGAGCAGTTTCCCATCCACTTCGTAAATGTCGCGGACTTTCCCGCAGCCGAGGAGCTTGAGACCTTTGAGATTCGTTTCGAGAATTAATTCATTCATCGCTTTTTCTCCTCTTCTTTCGGTATTTGAATCAGACCATGCACCAGTTCCACCGCTTCAATAAGCGGCTTTTTTTTCTGCTGCTCGTCATACCAGGCGGACAACTGATTGCTGACGGGTTCATTGCCGGATACGGCAACGATATGGCCGATACTGAGAGCGCTGTTCGTGATGCTATGGCTCACGCTAACCGTGTTGAGGCCACAGGTGATTACCGGTGTTCCGGCCGGCAGATCCTCGATGGCGCTGCACGCCGCCGCATCCAGCGGGATGCCGAATACGATCTTCTTCATGACTTTGGCGGCTATATAGATCGCCCGAATAATCCCGGGCGCCGCCAGGCTCATCCCCCCGATAAAAACGACAATCTGCTCACTGATCGAAAGAATGAACCTCTTGAGCTCTGCCTCATTGCGATGGCAAGATGCAATCGAGACATTGTAGGGAATACCGAGCCGCATAAGGATCGCCAGCAACTCATTGGTGCGCTTGGCATCCGACCTGCTGCCCATAATTATCCGAATGGCCAGCTGCAGCATAATTCCTCTCCCTTTCACAATTTATTTTTTACTTTTCTCCGCGAATTTTTTTTCGCACGGATCATATTCGGATTTTTTGCAAAGCGGTTGAAGACCTCGTCAACATACCGGACCTTCTTCTTGAAATCGAACAGTTCCCGCAATGGTTCGACCAGATCTCGCGCAACATCCTCGCGCTCACAGAGAACATCAAGATAATTGCGATCGTTTTCGCTGGCCTCGAACGCCCCCTGCTGAGCGATCCGGTATGCAGCTTCCGGGTCGTATCCATGATCGAGAAACATTTTTTTCACATCCGGAGAAAATATCGTGCCCCGAGTCAGATTGAGATTCCGCTCGATTTGTTTTTCGTTCACCACCAAGCCCTCAATGAGGCCGCGCGTTCTCCGTAACATAAAATGAGCGAGATTGAACGCGTCCGGAAAAATAACTCTTTCTACGCTGGAGTGGGAAATGTCGCGCCCGCTCCAGGTCGGAATATTTTCCAGCGCCGCTGTGGCATAACTCCTCAGCAAACGCGCCAGCCCGGATAAATTTTCCGAGAGGATGGTGTTCTTTTTGTGCGGCATAATCGAAGAGCCTTTTTGATCCTTGCCGAACGGCTCCTGGAGTTCACGAATTTCTGTCTGCCCCATAAGCCGAATGTTGAGAGCTATGTTTTCAACAACCCCGGCAAGCACCGCCAGCGCGTTGATGACATGGGCGTGCCGATCACGCAGGATTATTTGCATTGAGATCGGTGCCGGCTTGAGCTTCAAGATGTTTAGCGCTTCCTGCTCAAGTTCTGGCGAGAGATTGCCCTCGAATGTGCCTACAGCGCCTGATATTTTAGTATGTCGGATTTCTCGGTCAGCCGCCTTGAGAAACTTTTCCTGGCGGTGAAGCGCATCATACCACCACAGATTTTCCAGGCCAAGAGTGCTTGGCACGGCATGCTGTCCATGAGTCCTCTGAATTTTGATGAGATATTGATACCTCAAAGCTTTTTCAGCTACCGCTATTTCCAGCGCTCTTAGCTCTTCAAAAATGATCTTCATAGCTTGGCGGATCAAAAGAGCCATAGCGGGTTCTTCGGTATCGTAACTGGTAATGTCTTCGTGAAAATACTTTTTGAGGTCCCCATCAAGATATTCTTGCACGGTCATCACAAAAGCCAGCAAATCGTGTTTCATTTTCTTGTCCAATTCCTCAATTCGCTCTACCGTAAATTTAGCTTGAGCCACAATCCTCTCATAGATCCCTTTGGGGATCTTGCCCATAATTACCCGGGCCTGAAGAACTGCCAGCTCTACGATGAGCCAGGCTCCATATTTGCTATCGTCTGACCAAACTGCCGTTTCTTCTTTTGTTGAATACCGCTTAAGCATGGCTAATCCTCCTCTGGCATCTCTGCCTTTTGATGATTTAAAACCGATAAAGCAAACCTGTTTCAGGCGCTTATATCAATCCTCCTTTAATTTTCAAGGGACAAAAAACTAAGCTTTCTCAGCTTAGCCTCCTTGCTTTGGACTTTAGCGGATTAAGCGTAATTTTGCAAGACCTCACGCATCAAAAATTCTTGTATTTATACGCGTAAAATAACCAAAAATATTTTGGTATTGGGGTAAATTTGTCCTAGACTTGATATTTTGGTAAAATTACTCAAGATAATATTCGCCTAAATAAACTAATGGCAACTCAAAAGCTATCAGTAGTTGTTCCTTGCTTCAATGAAGGAAAAACTATCTATGAGAATATCAAGAAAATAAATACTTATCTTGCTGATAAATTCCAAACTTTTGAACTAATCGGAGTCAATGACGGAAGTCTGGATAACACCCTGGCGGAACTTCAGCGGGTACAAAAAGAAATCCCCATCAAAATCGTCAATGCTACGGAAAATTCCGGCAAAGGAAAAGCGGTCCGGGACGGGATTCTGTCCGCCTCGGACGAAAGCGAAATCGTCATGTTTTTGGACGCGGATCTCGGAATTCCTGTTGAAGAATTGGAAAAATTTCTGGA